>Ga0335395_10001618_pt1 | contig 14019 bp, 11 predicted proteins | sample MAT02_FD_205744 | JGI IMG/M metagenome (GOLD analysis project Ga0335395, IMG submission 205744) | Freshwater microbial communities from Lake Fryxell liftoff mats and glacier meltwater in Antarctica - MAT-02 (spades assembly) (version 2) ...
ACACCTATTACCGCGAACAGCCCGGCGGCAACCGCGAGTGGATCAACCCGGCCGACGTCGAAGTGCAGCGTGACGAGCGCGGCCGCGTGGTCGGCGCGGTGCTGGCGGCCGACGGCCAGCCGGTGTCGATCGGCGGCATCGAGAAGATGTCCAAGTCCAAGAACAACGGCGTGGACCCGCAGGACATGGTGGGCAAGTACGGCGCCGACACGGTGCGCCTGTTCTCGATGTTCGCCGCACCGCCGGAGCAGTCGCTGGAATGGAACGAGGCCGGGGTGGAAGGCATGGCCCGGTTCCTGCGGCGGCTGTGGGCGCAGGCCAGGCGCCACGCCGAGGCGGGCGCGCCGGCCGCCCGCAGCGGCGCGATCGATGCCCTGACGCCCGAACAGAAGGCGATGCGCCGGAAGACCCACGAGACCATCGACAAGGTAGCCGGCGACTACGGCCGCCGCCACGGCTTCAATACTGCGATCGCCGCGGTAATGGAGCTGTCCAATGCGCTGGGCAAGTTCGACGACGCCACTGCAACTGGTCACGCCATTCGCCAGGAGGCGCTGGAAGCGGCAGTGCTGCTGCTCAACCCGATCACCCCGCACAGCAGCCACGCGCTGTGGCAGTTGCTGGGCCATGCGCAGGCCCTGCTGGAGGACCTCGCCTTCCCCAAGGCCGATGCGGCCGCGATGGTGCGCGACCAGGTCACCCTGGCGGTGCAGGTCAACGGCAAGCTGCGCGGCACCATCGAAGTCGCCGCCGACCTGCCACGCGACCAGCTGGAGGCCCTGGCCCGGGCCGAGCCCAACACCGCCAAGTTCATGCAGGGCCTGGAGGTGCGCAAGGTGATCGTGGTGCCGGGCAAGATCGTCAACATCGTGGCGGCCTGAACGCAGCACCGCCGAGCACAACCGGCGTTCACGCCGGCTGCGGCACGCTTGGCGCCGGCCTATTGCCGCCACTGCCCCCCTCGTCCAGACTTCGCCCATGACCCCACTCTCTTTCTCGCGCGTTTCCGTGATCCTCCTGTTGGCTCTGGCGTTGTCGGCTTGCGGCTTCCACCTGCGCGGCAAGATCGCGCTGCCGGCCGACCTGGGTCCGGTCCTGGTCACCTCCACCACCCCCTACAGCCCGCTGGCGCAGGCGGTGGCCGACGGCCTGCGTTCCTCCGGCGCGGTGGCCGCCGCCGAGGGCGCCACCGGCGTGGCCAGCCTGCAGATCCTGTCCGAGCGCTGGGGCGACCTGCCGATCAGCATCGATGAATTCGGGCGGGCGCAGGAGTTCAGCCTGCGCTACGCCGCGGTGTTCACCTTCCTGCGCGCCGATGGCTCGGAGCTGGTGCCGCAGCAGGTGGTCGAGCTGTCGCGCGACTACGTGTCGTTGCCCGAGGACGCCACCGGCACCACCACCGAGCGCGAGACCCTGGCCGACGAACTGCGCCGGGAGATGGCGGCCGCGATCCTGCGCCGGGTCGACGGCGTGATCGTGGGCGGCGCCAACGGTAGCGCGCCAGCGCCCTGAGTGGAGAAGTCCCCGGAAAGCCTGGCGGCGCTGGCACTCGACGCGCCGCTGCTGCCGGCCTACCTGATCGCGGGCCCGGAAACCCTGCGCGTGCAGGAAGCGGCCGATGCGGTCCGCGCCATGGCCCGCGCCCAGGGTATCGGCGAACGCGAAGTGTTCGACGCCGATAGCCGCGACTTCGAATGGGATGCGCTGGCTGCGGCCTTCAATGCGCCCAGCCTGTTCAGTCCGCGCCGGCTGGTCGAACTGCGCATGCCCACCGGCAAGGCCGGCAAGGACGGTGCCGAAGTGCTGACCGCGTTCTGCGCCGACCCGCCGCCCGACGTGGTTCTGCTGGTCACCGCAGGCGAATGGAGCAAGGCCCACCAGGTCAAGTGGGTGGATGCGCTGTCGCGAATCGGCCTGCTATCGGTGGCCTGGGCGATCAAGCCGCATGAACTCGCCGGCTGGATCGGCAGCCGGCTGCGCTCGCGCGGCGTGCGCGCCGACGCCGAGGCGGTCAAGGTGCTGGCCGAACGGGTCGAAGGCAACCTGCTGGCCGCCGCCCAGGAAGTGGACAAGCTGGCCATGCTGGCCGACGACCAGCCGCTGGATGCCGCGCGCATGCAGGCCCTGGTGGCCGACGCCGCGCGCTACGACGTGTTCCGCCTGGCCGACGCGGCGCTGGCCGGCCAGGCTGCGCAGGTCAGCCGCATGCTGGCCGGGTTGCGCGCCGAGGGCGACGCGGTGGCCGGGCTGATGCCGATGGTGGTGCGCGAGCTGCTGCGCATGCCGGCGCTGGCCCGGGTGCAGGCACGCGGCGGCAATCTCGGCGCCGAAATGAAATCGCAGGGCATCTGGGAAAGCCGCCAGGCGCCGTTCAAGCGCGCCCTGCAGCGTCATCCCGGGGCGCTGGAATGGGACCGCTTCGTGGCCGAGGCCTCGCTGGTGGACTGCATGGCCAAGGGCCGCGCGCCGGGCGACGCCTGGGTCGCCCTGCAACGGCTGTTGCTGGCGATTGCCGAACCGCGCGCCCTGCGCCTGCTGCAGGCCTGAGCCTGGACGCCCCCGGCGCCCTGCGTTGCCATTACGGGGGCACCTTCGACCCGATCCACAACGGTCACCTGGCCATCGCCCGGGCGGCCCGTGACCAGCTGCAGGCCAACGTCCATCTGGTGCCGGCAGCCGATCCACCGCACCGCGCCGCGCCCGGCGCCGATGCCCGCCAGCGCGCACGCATGCTGGAACTGGCGATCGCAGGCGAGCCTGGCTTGCTGCTGGACCTGCGCGAACTGCGCCGCGAGGGACCTTCCTACAGCGTGGACACGCTGCAGGCGCTGCGCACCACGCTCGGACCCGAGCAACCGCTGGCCCTGGTGCTGGGTGCCGACAGCCTGCTGAGCCTGCCGCAGTGGCACCAGTGGCGCCGGATCCCGCAACTGGCCCATCTGGTGGTGGCCCAGCGCGAAAGCAGCGAACTGGAGCAGGCCTTGCCGCCCGAGCTTGCCGAGGCGCTGCAGGGCACCTGGACCCAGGACCTGGCCCGGCTCCAGCGCCAGCCGGCGGGCCTGGTGTTCCAGCTGCATCAGCCCCTGCAGCCCGAAGCGGCCAGCGCGATCCGCGAGCGCATCGCCTCGGGACAGGACTGGGAGCATCTGGTGCCGGCCGGGGTGGCGGCGTTCATCCGCGCGCAAGGGCTGTACACGGATCGCTGATCGGGGGTCCGCTATAATCGTTGCCCGTTCAACGAGCCTGCGAACCCTTGTCCAGCCAAGCCCACGTCATCAAGACCCGACTGCCTAACCCGCCTCCGTCCGTGCCCGACCTGCTGGCCAACGTGCGCGCCGCGCTGGATGAACTCAAGGCCAAGGACGTGGTGGAGATCGACGTGCGCGGCAAGTCCAGCGTCGCTGATTACATGGTGATCGCTTCGGGCACCTCCACCCGCCACGTCAAGTCCAGCGCCGACGAGGTGGTGAAGTTCGCCAAGAAGCTCGATGTGATGCCGCTGGGCGTGGAAGGCGAGCGCGAGGCCGAATGGGTGCTGGTGGACCTGGGCGATGTGATCGTCCACGTGATGCTGCCGCGGGTGCGCGAGTTCTACGCACTGGAACGCCTGTGGACGGTGGGCGACCAGCCGCCCGATGAAGACGCCGAAGAAGACGATCACCAGCGCTGAGGGTGCGCCCGGCGCAAGCCCGGCCGCCGCCCGGCCCGGGTCGCTGGCGCAGCCCCGATGAAGGCCCGGCTGATCGCCACCGGTGACCGCCCGCCCGGATGGGTGGCCGACGGATTCGCCGAATACCGCAAGCGACTTTCCCATTGGCTGCCGCTCGAGCTGGTGGAGATCACCCCCGGCGTGCGCGGCAAGGGCCGCGACCCCGCCCGCGCCACCGAGAACGAAGGCCGGCGGGTGCTGGCGGCGGTCCCGCGCAACAGCCTGGTGGTGGCCCTGGAAGTGGACGGGCGCGCCTACTCATCCGAAGGCCTGGCCCAGCGCATGCAGCACTGGCGCGGCCAGGGCCGCGACCTGGCCTTCGTGATCGGCGGGCCCGAAGGTCATTCCAGCGAGGTACTGGCCATTGCCGACGAAACCTGGACTCTGGGTCCGCTGACCCTGCCGCACATGCTGGCCAGGCTGGTGGTGGCCGAGCAGCTGTACCGCGCCTGCGCGCTGCTGGCCAACCACCCCTACCACCGCGGCTGAGCCGCTACTGCATGCTGAAGGCGATCGGCACCACGCCGTAGGCCTGCACCGGCTGTCCGTTGCGCAGTGCCGGCTGGAAGCGCCAGTGGCGGGCGACGTGCTCGAGCGCGGCGCGGTCCAGCACCCGGTTGCCGCTGCTGCGATGCAGGGTTACCTGTAATGGCTTGCCGTCGGTGTCCACCAGGATCATCAACAAGACCGTGCCTTGCGCACCGTCGCGGATCGCCGCGCGCGGATAGGGCGGTGCAGGTGCGTAGGCGTAAGCCAGCGCCACGCCGGCCACGGGCGCGCTGTCGGTGGCCTGTTCGGCGACCGGCCCCGCTGCGGGCTGTGCGCCAACCGCAATGGGGAAAGCAGCCGTTCCGAACACCATCGGTGCCGGTGGCTGCAGTGGCACCACCGCGATGCGCGGGGCAGGGGTCACGGGCGGCAGCGGCCTGGGCTCGACCGGCGCCGGTGGCAACGGTGTGGGTTCCACCACTTTGGGCAGTACCCAGATCGGCTGCACCACCATTTCGGGGGGCTCGCCGGGCAGCGACTGGGCCAGTGGCAGGAGCAACAGCAGGAAGGCGAACGCGTGCACCGCGATGGCGGTGGCGATGGCCAGGATGCGGGCCGGTTCGGGAAGGGTTGCAGGCTGCAGCGGCAGGGTACGGACCATGATCCACCTCCAGTTGGTGACTGTGGCTGGAACAACGCGCGTGCGGCGGTGGTGGGGTTGGTGGCCAGGCACCGCAGTTCGAAGATGCGCCGATGCGGCCTGTCTGGCAACACTTTTTCACGTGCGACTTTGGTCGTTGCGGAGGCTGCTTGGTTTACTGCGCCGTTAGCTGAGGGGCCCCGCCGTGGCTGGCTGGCCTTCGCTGCGAATGTCCTCCGGCATCCGCCTGACGGCGGATGCCTCCTCCTTTATTTCGCCGCGAAGGCCAGCCAGCCACGGCGGGGCTCGGCTTGCGGCGGGCACGTAGGAGCGCCCCATGGGCGCGATGCTTTTGCGCGAAGGGCATCGCGGCCATGGGCCGCTGCTACGCGTGAATCCCGGGCTCAGCTCCTGGCCCACCCCGTAACCCATCACGCCGGGTGCCCATGCCCTTGAGCGCGAAGTAAAGGAGGAGGCGACGGCCGCAGGCCATCGCCGGAGGACATTTGTGCTCAAGGGCATGGGCACCCGAGCGCCACGCGCAAGTTCAACGGCTTGCCTACCCTCGATGCCTTCCCTCGATCGGGAGCAGAACACAAAAAAGGGCCGGCGCACATGGCGCCGCCCCCGTCTGTCCACGCATTGTCGGGCCTCAGCGGCCCAGTTCGAACACCACGTCCAGGCTTACCGACAGGGTGGACTCGCCCGGGGCCACCGGGGTCGACTCGGCGTCGCTTGCCTTGCTCATCGCCATCATCGGCATCGGCCGGAACCCGCCGCCGCTGCCCTCGGAAATGCTGACGATGCGCCGTACCCGCAGGTCCAGCGCCCGGGCATAGGTCTGGGCGCGCGCACGGGCCTTTTCCAGCGCGGCCAGGCGGGCTTCGTCGTAGACCGGCTCCGGATCGTCGATCTCGAACATCGGCCCGTTGATCTGGTTGCTGCCCTGGGCGGCCAGGGTGTCCAGCACCTTGCCCAGGTTGGCCACGTCGCGCACCTTCAGGCTGACCGTGTTGCTGGCCTGGTAACCGGTGATCGTTGGCACCTCGTTCTCCACGTAGCGGTACTGCGGGTTGAGGTTGACGCCGCTGGTCTGCACGTCGCGCTCGGCGACCCCGGCCGCCTTGATCGCCGCCAGCACCTTGGCCATCTGCTGGGCGTTCTGGCGCATGGCGCTGTTGCCATCGGCGGCCTGGGTGACCACGCCGGCCGACAGGGTGGCCACGTCCGGCACCCGCGAGGCCTCGGCACTGGCGCTGATCGACACCAGGGTGGAATCGGCAGCGACCGATGGGACCGGTGCCTGCGGTGCCTGGGCGGCTGCGCCCAGGGTGACGCCGGACAGGGCCAGGCCGATGGCCAGGAACAGGGGGCGGAATGCAGTTGCGCGCATGGAAGATTCCTCGTGGGGTGGGACGACGGCAGGCTGAAGCCTGTTGTGGACAGCATGAACGCGTGGTGAGCCCATGTGGGGCTTGGCGCCATTGCCACGACGCAAGCAGCGGTTCAGTCAGGCACCACACGCTATTCTTGCCGGTCATGCTGCATCTTGCCTCCAGCTCCCCCCGCCGCGCCGAACTGCTGACCCGCTTGGGGGTGGCGTTCGAGGTGCTGGCGCTCGATATCCCCGAGCAGCGCCAGCCCAGCGAGGCAGCGCAGGAATACGTGCGCCGGGTCGCCCGCGAGAAAGCCGGCGCGGGACTGCTGCAGGTGATGTCCTCGCCCGGCGCGGTGGTGCTGGGTGCCGATACCGAGGTGATCCTGGACGATGAGGTGTTCGGCAAGCCGCGCGACGCGCAGGATGCCATCGCCATGCTGGGCCGGCTGTCAGGACGTACCCACGAGGTGGTCAGCGCGGTATCGGTGGTCAGCGCCGGGCGTGAGGCCCAGGCCGTGTCGATCACCCAGGTCAGCTTCGCCGAACTGGACCCGGCGCGCATCCGCGCCTATGTCGAAACCGGCGATTGCATGGGCAAGGCCGGTGCCTACGCCATCCAGGGCAGTGCCGAGCGCTTCGTGCGCCACCTGTCGGGCAGCCATTCCGGGGTGATGGGACTGCCGCTCTACGAGACCTCGTGCCTGCTCGAAGAATTCGGGGTGGGCTGATGTCCGAGGAGATCCTGGTCAACGTGACCCCGCGCGAGACCCGCGTGGCGGTAGTCGAGAACGGCATGCTGCAGGAGCTGCACATCGAGCGCGACTGGCGCCGTGGGGTGGTCGGCAACATCTACAAGGGACGCGTGCAGCGGGTGATGCCGGGCATGCAGGCCGCGTTCGTGGACGTGGGCCTGGACCGCGCCGCGTTCCTGCACGTCAACGACGTTGTGCGACCCTCGGCGGCGGCGGCCGACGCGGACGAAGTGCTCGCGGTGCCGGTGCCAGCGGCCCCCAACCCGGTGCACATCATGGAACTGCTGCGCGACGGCCAGGACATCGTGGTGCAGGTGGTCAAGGACCCGATCGGCACCAAGGGCGCGCGCCTGACCACCCAGATCAGCATTCCCTCGCGCTACATGGTGCTGCTGCCGCAATCGCGGGTGATCGGCATATCGGCGCGGATCGAATCCGAATCCGAGCGCCTGCGCCTGAAGACCCTGGTGGCCGACCTGGCCCAGGGCCATGGCGGCCACGGCTACATCGTGCGCACCAATGCCGAAGGCCAGCCGCAGGAGGCGCTGGCCGAGGACCTGTCCTACCTGGCCCGGGTCTGGAGCCTGGTCGAGCAACGTGGCCGCGATGCTGCCCTGGGCACCTGCATCTACGAGGACCTGACCCTGCCGCTGCGCGCGGTGCGCGACCTGATGCGGCGCGACGTGGAGAAGGTCAAGGTGGACTCGCGCGAGACCTGCGACCTGCTGCAGGCGTTCGCTGCCAAGTACATGCCGGTGCTGGCCGAGCGCATCGAACACTACGCCGGCCAGCGCCCGATCTTCGACCTGTACGGCGTGGAAGACGAGATCGGCCGCGCGCTGGAAAAGCAGGTGCCGCTGAAGTCGGGCGGCTACCTGGTGATCGACCAGACCGAGGCCATGACCACCATCGACGTCAACACCGGCTCGTTCCTGGGCCAGCGCAACCTCGAGGAAACCGTCTACCGCACCAACCTGGAAGCGGCGCAGTCGGTGGCGCGGCAACTGCGCCTGCGCAACCTGGGCGGGATCATCATCATCGACTTCATCGACATGGTGGATCCCGAACACCGCCGCCAGGTGCTGCGCACCCTGGAGAAGGCGCTGGCCCGCGACCATGCCAAGACCACCGTGTACGACTTCTCCCCGCTGGGCCTGGTCGAGATGACCCGCAAGCGCACCGTGGAAAGCCTGGAGCGCCAGCTGTCCGAAGCGTGCCGCGAATGCGCCGGACGCGGCACGGTCAAGACCACCGAGACGGTGACCTACGAGATCTTCCGCGAGATCACCCGCGCGGTGCGCCAGTTCGACGCCGCGCGCCTGCTGGTGATCGCCTCGCCCAAGGTGGTGGCGCGGATCACCGACGAGGAATCGCCGGCGGTGGCCGAGCTGGAGGAATTCCTGGGCAAGTCGATCCGCTTCCAGGCCGACGAGCAGTACCTGCAGGAGCAGTTCGATGTGGTGCTGCTGTAGGCATGAATTGACCGGTCGCGCGTTCCCGGCCCTGGCTGCGCACTGATGCCCACGCTCCTCAAGCGCGGGCTGCGCAGGGCCCACAGCGGCCTGTGGTATGCCACGGTCGCCCTGCTGGTGCTCGCAGCGGTGGTGGTCGGGGTGACCAGCCAGCTGCTGCCCATGGCCGAGCGCAATCCCGACCGCGTTGCCGCTTGGCTCAGCGACCGCGCCGGGCGTCCGGTGGCCTTCGATACTGTGCAGACGCAGTGGACCCGGCGTGGGCCGCTGCTGCGCCTGGACGGCCTGCGCCTGGGGCAGGGTGCGGGCGCGATCAGCGTGGGCGAGGCGGAAATACTGGTGTCGATGTACGCCGGGCTGATGCCCGGCCGTTCGTTCACCGAACTGCGGCTGCGCAACCTGGACCTGGTGCTGGAGCGCGCCGATGACGGCACCTGGTCGGTGCGCGGGCTGCCGGGCCAGGCTGCGCGTGGTGATCCACTGGCCAATCTTGAAGGGCTGGGCGAACTGCAGGTGATCGATGCGACTTTGGCGGTGCTGGCGCCTTCGCTGGGCTGGCACGTGCAGGTGCCGGAAATCGACCTGCGCCTGCGCGTGGACGGCAAACGGGTGCGGGCCGGCGCGCATGCGTGGGCGCGTTCCGGCGCCGAGCCGCTGCGGGTGGCGCTGGACTTCAACCGCGACAGCGGCGACGGCCGCGCCTACGCCCGGGCCGGGCAGGTGCAATTGCAGGACTGGTCGGCGCTGCTGCGCATTGCCGGGGTCAGCGTGGTCGGCGGCAACGGCAGCGGCCAGGCCTGGGGCGAGCTGCGTGCACACCGGGTGGCCGGACTGGTCACGGACCTGGAACTGGAAGAGGTTGCGCTGCGCGGCGTGCCGGCAGCAGCCGGCGATCCCGCGCCAGGCCTTGCGCTGGGGCAGGTCCAGGGTCGGGTGCAATGGGCCGGCGACCCGGACGGCTGGCACCTGGACGTACCGCGGCTCGAGATCGGGCCCGCCGGGTCAGCGCAGACCCTGCAGGGCCTGAGCCTGTCCCGCGGCGTGCAATGGGCCGTGCTTGCCGACCAGGTGCCGGCCGGTCCCGTGCTCGGCGCACTGGCCCTGAGCGACCTGCTCGAACCCGACCTGCGTAACTGGTTGCTGCGCGCCGCCGCGCACGCACAGCTCAGCCAGGTTTCGCTGGCCGGTAACCGCGATGGCCTGCTGCGGGCAAGCGGACGCGTGTCCGAGCTTGGCTTCGGGGCGGTGGACGAGCGTCCGGGGCTGACCGGTCTGGCCGGCGAGGTGATCGGCGATGCGGACGGTGTGGCCTTGCGCATCGACCCGGCCGCCGCCATGCGCCTGGACTGGCCGGCCGGCTTCGGCAGCGCACACGATTTCGCCGCCGAGGGCGAGCTGGTCGGCTGGCGCCAGGCGCAGGGCTGGCGGCTGCAGACTTCGGGGCTGCGGTTGCGCGGTGACCAGGTAGGCGTGCAACTGCGCGGCGGACTTTCGCTGCAGGGCGACGGCAGCCGGCCGTGGCTGGACCTGGCCGCGGTCGTGGACCAGGCCCCGGTGACCGCCGCCAGGGGTTTCTGGGTCCGCCACCGCATGTCCGAGGCGGCGGTCCGGTGGCTGGACGCGGCGCTGCAGGATGGGCAAGTGCAGGAGGGCCATGTGCTGGTCTCGGGCGACCTGGACGACTGGCCGTTCGCGCAGGGCATCGGTCGCTTCGAAGCGGGCGCGCGGATCAGTGGTGGGCGCATCGCCTTCAATCCCGAATGGCCGGCCATGGAAAAGGTCGAGGCACAGGTAGGATTCGTGGGCAACGGCTTTTCCATGGCCGGCAGCGGTGAGCTGGGCGGTGTGCCGGTCAAGCGCTTCGAAGCGGGGATCGCGGATTTCGCCGAAGCCGCCCTGGTGGTGGATGCCAGCGCTTCCACCGATGCCGCGCGCCTGCTCGGCCTGGTGCGCCAGAGCCCGCTCGCCGACGTCAATCGCCAGACCGTGGATGCGCTGGAAGCCAGCGGGCCGGCGCAGGTCGGTTTCGCCCTGCGGCAGCCAATGCGCAAGGCCAACGCGGGGCGCCGCTCACTGTCCGGGTCGGTGACCCTGGCAGGCGCCCGACTGGCCGACAGCCGCTCCGGCGTGGTGTTCGAGGACGTGCGCGGCACGGCGCAATACAGGGCTGCGGGCTTCAATGCCGAGGGCCTGCAGGTCAGCAGCCAGGGTCAGCCTGGCGTGCTCAGCTTGCGTGCCGGCGACCACGCGCGCGATCCGGGCAACGCCTTCGAGGCAGAGCTTTCGGCCGTGTTCGGCGTGGACGAGCTGCTCAGGCGAGCGCCGCAGCTGGCCTGGCTGGAGCAGAAGGCCAGCGGCCAGTCACGCTGGCGGGTGGGTCTGGCCGTGCCCCGCGCACAGGGCGGCACCGCCGGCAGCCGCCTGGTCCTGCGCTCGGACCTGGTGGGCACCACCCTGGACCTGCCGGCACCGCTGGACAAGCCGGCGGCGCGGCCCTTGTCGGCAACCGTGGAGATGACATTGCCGCTGGAGCAGGGCGGCCAGGTGGAGGTGGCCCTGGGACGCCTGTTGGCGCTGCGCGCGCACGGCTCCGGGGCGCAGGCAGGCGTGCGCATCGAGCTGGGCACCGACCGGGTGACCCAGGCCATGGCGCAGCCCGGGCTGTCGGTGCAAGGGCGCACCGGCACCCTGGATGCGATGGAGTGGGTAGCACTGGCGACCAGCGCCGCGGGTCCGGCCGGCAACGGCCAGGCTGGCGCTGGCGGCAGCGCGCCCGGGCGCATGGCACTGCGCGGGGTCGACGTGTCCGCCGCCCAACTGAAGCTGCTGGGCGCGCAATTCGCCGGCACCCGGGTGCAGGTGCTGCCCGCAGGCGAGGGTTACTCGGTGGTCGTTTCCGGGCCCAGCCTGGAGGGAAGCGTGCAGGTGCCTGCGGCCCGCGACGCCGAGATACGTGGGAGGTTCGAGCGGGTGCACTGGCGCAGCGTCGCGGGGCCATCGGCTGGCGCACCGGGCCGCGGTGAAGCACGGCCCGGCGCCCGCGAAGACGCCTTCGATCCTGCCTCGGTGCCCCCGCTGGTGCTGGACATCGACGAGCTGGGTTTCGGCGATGCGCGCCTGGGCACGGCTCGCCTGCGCACCCGGCCCGTGCCCGGCGGCATGGAAGTGCAGCAGCTGGCCCTGCGTTCGGCGGGACAGCAGATCGAGATCAAGGGTGCCTGGATGGGCACCGGTGCGGCTGCGCGCACGCGCCTGTCGGCGGCGATGGAGAGCCAGGACCTGGGACGCCTGCTCTCCGACCTGGGTTTCGAGGGGCGGATTTCCGGCGGCAGTGGCAGTGTGCTGCTGGAGTCCACCTGGCAGGGTGGCCCGGCGGCATTCGAACTGGCCGCGATGCAGGGCAACCTGCAACTGGACGTGCGCGACGGACAGCTGCTGGAGGTCGATCCCGGCGCGGGGCGCGTGCTCGGCCTGCTCAGCCTGGCGCAGCTGCCGCGCCGGCTGTCGCTGGATTTCCGCGACTTGTTCGAGCAGGGTTTCGCCTTCGATAGCCTGCACGGCAACATCGGCTTTGACGAGGGCAGCGCCAGCAGCGATGACCTGGGCATGGAAGGGCCGGCCGCCGAGATCCAGATCCGTGGCAGCACCGACCTGCGCGCGCAGCGGTACGACCAGACCATCGCCGTGCAGCCGCGCTCGGGCACCCTGCTGACCGTGGTCGGCGCGATGGCCGGCGGGCCGCTGGGCGCCGCCGTGGGCGCTGCGGCCAATGCAGTGCTGGCACGTCCGCTGGGCGAACTGGGCACGCGCACCTACCGGGTGACCGGGCCGTGGAAGGATCCCAAGGTGGAAGTGCTGTCGCGCGAACAGTCCGGTGCGCAGGCGGCAGGCGTCGTGCCTGGCGCCAGTCGATAGGCTTGGTGGCCGCGCGCGTCGCCGGCATGCGGCTTGCCTTTCCCGGCGCGGGCCCCACACTGGAACCCATGACCAACGCCCTCGCACTGGCAGAAACGCGTCTGCTGATCCCTGCCGGCCTGGATGCACAAGGCCTCGACCGCACCTTCGGTTCATTGCTCGGCCCCGGCATCGACTTCGGCGACCTGTATTTCCAGCATTCGCGCCGCGAGAGCTGGACGGTGGAGGACGGCATCGTCAAGGATGGCGCCCATTCGATCGAACAGGGCGTGGGGGTGCGCGCGATCTCCGGCGAGAAGACCGGCTTTGCCTATTCGGACGACATCAACCGCGATGCACTGCTGGCCGCGGCCGGTTCGGCGCGCGCCATCGCCCGCGATGGCGACGCCCATGCGCCTGCAGTGCTGGTGCGCAACGGCGGGCATTCGCTGTACTCCAGCGACGACCCCATCGATGGCCTGGACAACGATGCCAAGGTGGAGGCGCTGCGCCGCGTGGACCGCCTGCTGCGCGGCCTGGACCCGCGCGTGCAGCAGGTCACCGTGAGCCTGTCCGGCGGCGTGGACACCGTGCTGGTGGCGCGCAGCGACGGCGTGCTGGCCGCCGACGTGCGCCCGCTGGTGCGCATGAACATCCAGGTGATCGTTGAGCAGGGCGGGCGGCGTGAATCGGGTTACGCCGGGTTCGGTGGCCGCTATTCGTATGCAGAGTTGCTGGACGGCGGCAAGCCGGACGAATTCGCGCGCGAGGCGCTGCGCCAGGCGCTGGTGAACCTGGAGGCAGTGGACGCGCCGGCCGGGGTGATGCCGGTGGTGCTGGGCGCGGGCTGGCCGGGCGTGCTGCTGCACGAGGCGGTGGGCCATGGCCTGGAGGGCGACTTCAACCGCAAGGGCACCTCCACCTATGCGGGCCGCATGGGCCAGCGCGTGGCATCCCCTGGGGTGACCATCGTCGATGACGGCACCCTGGAGAAGCGCCGCGGGTCACTCAACATCGACGACGAGGGCACACCGACGCGCTGCACCACCCTGATCGAGGATGGGGTGCTGGTGGGCTACATGCAGGACAGCCTCAACGCGCGCCTGATGGGCATGGCGCCCACCGGCAACGGCCGGCGCGAATCATTCGCGCACCTGCCCATGCCGCGCATGACCAACACCTACATGCTGGCCGGGCAACACGATCCACAGGAGATGATCCGCTCGGTGAAGAAGGGCCTGTACGCGGTCAACTTCGGCGGTGGCCAGGTCGACATCACCAGCGGCAAGTACGTGTTCTCGGCCACCGAGGCCTACCTGATCGAGGACGGCAAGGTGACCGCGCCGGTCAAGGGCGCCACCTTGATCGGCAACGGGCCGGAGACCATGCAGAAGGTGCGCATGATCGGCAACGACCTGGCCCTGGACGCCGGCGTGGGGGTGTGCGGCAAGGACGGGCAGAGCGTGCCGGTCGGCGTGGGACAGCCTTCGCTGCTGATCGACGGACTGACCGTGGGCGGCACGCGCTCGTGAAACCGGCGCCTCAGTCCTCCGGGCGGTCCGCTTCGCCATCGCTGTCGCCATCCGCGGGTTGCAGCAGTTCGCGCAGTTCGCGGAACAGTTCGCGATAGGCATGCGGCGGCTTGTTCCTGGCACGCTCCTCGCCGGCATTGCGCATCAACTGGC
>Ga0335395_10001624_pt1 | contig 13989 bp, 11 predicted proteins | sample MAT02_FD_205744 | JGI IMG/M metagenome (GOLD analysis project Ga0335395, IMG submission 205744) | Freshwater microbial communities from Lake Fryxell liftoff mats and glacier meltwater in Antarctica - MAT-02 (spades assembly) (version 2) ...
CCCCCGTGGAGTATTTGGAAAAAGAGCAAACGCAATTTTAGTAAAATAGCACGGGTTGTGCGAATTGGTGCGGATCTTTCCGATCGGAAACCGGTGCTGGCGAATTTCGCGGGGTTTAGGTCGGAAACCGGCCTTGGGATGCGCCGTTCGCCCGGTATCACGTCGCAAACGGGATACTTGCCCTTTGGGAGACGCACATGGCCTTCAAGACAGATATCGAAATTGCGCGCGAGGCGACGAAAAAACCGATCATGGAGATCGGGGCCAAGCTGGGCATCCCGTCTGAACACTTGCTGCCCTACGGCCATGACAAGGCCAAGGTCGGACAAGAGTTCATCAAATCGCTGGCCGGCCGCCCGGATGGCAAGCTGATCCTGGTGACTGCGATCAACCCGACCCCTGCGGGGGAGGGCAAGACCACGACGACCGTGGGTCTGGGCGACGGATTGAACCGTATCGGCAAGAAGGCCGTGGTCTGCATCCGCGAGGCCAGCCTGGGCCCGAACTTCGGGATGAAGGGCGGGGCTGCGGGCGGTGGTTTCAGCCAGGTCGTCCCGATGGAAGAGATGAACCTGCACTTCACCGGCGACTTCCATGCGATCACCTCGGCGCACAACCTTTTGTCGGCGATGATCGACAACCACATCTACTGGGGCAACGAGCTCCAGATCGACGCGCGCCGAATCGTCTGGCGCCGGGTGATGGACATGAACGATCGGGCGCTGCGGGATATCGTGGTGAACCTGGGCGGTGTATCGAACGGATTCCCTCGGCAGACCGGGTTCGACATTACGGTCGCATCGGAAGTGATGGCGATCCTGTGCCTGTCGAACGATCTGGAAGACCTTCAGAAGCGGCTCGGCGATATCGTTGTAGCCTATACCCGCGAGAAAAAGCCAATATATGCCCGTGATATCAAGGCTGACGGCGCGATGACGGTGCTTTTGAAAGACGCGATGCAGCCAAACCTGGTACAGACGCTGGAGAACAACCCGGCCTTTGTGCATGGCGGACCGTTCGCTAACATCGCGCATGGCTGCAACAGTGTGATCGCGACCCGGACTGCTTTGAAACTTGGCGAGTATGTCGTCACCGAAGCAGGCTTCGGTGCCGACCTTGGGGCGGAAAAGTTCTTTGACATCAAGTGCCGCAAGGCGGGATTGAAGCCTTCGGCCGCCGTCATCGTCGCAACGGTGCGGGCGATGAAGATGAACGGTGGCGTGGCGAAGGCCGACCTTGGGGCCGAGAACGTGGAGGCGGTCAAGAAGGGCTGTCCGAACCTCGGCCGCCATATCGGCAACGTGAAATCATTCGGCGTGCCTGTGGTTGTGGCAATCAACCATTTCTACAGCGACACCGATGCCGAGATTGCTGCCGTGAAAGCCTACGTCACCGAACAGGGAGCCGAGGCGATTTTGTGCAAGCATTGGGCGCAAGGTTCCGCCGGGATCGAGGAACTGGCCAAGAAAGTTGTGCAGATGGCGGAATCCGGCGCGGCAAATTTTGCGCCGATTTATCCAGACGAGATGCCGCTGTTCCAGAAGATCGAAACCATCGCCAAGCGCATCTATCACGCCGACGACGTCATTGCCGACAAGTCGATCCGCGACCAGTTGAAGGCCTGGGAAGCGGCGGGCTACGGCCATCTGCCGATCTGTGTGGCGAAAACCCAATACTCCTTTACCACTGACCCGACCGTGCGCGGCGCGCCGACCGGGCATTCGGTGCCGGTGCGCGAGGTGCGGCTTTCTGCAGGGGCAGGGTTCATCGTTGCGATCTGCGGCGAGATCATGACGATGCCGGGCCTTCCGAAGGTGCCTAGCGCCGAGGTGATCCGGCTGAACGATCTGGGTCAGGTTGAAGGGCTGTTTTAACCGGTCGCATTGCTCTTTTCGGGCTGTCCTCTTATCTCCGAGGGCAGCTTGGACGGGAGAATTGCGATGTTGAAACCTGCCGAATGTACCTCGATGGCCCAGATCCGGGCCGAGATTGACCGTCTGGACGAGGAACTGGTCCGACTGTTCGCAAACCGGGCGGGGTTTATCGACCGCGCGGCCGAGATCAAGGCCGAGGTTGACCTTCCAGCGCGGATCGAGGACCGGGTAGAAGAAGTGGTGGCAAATGTGCGCCGCCATGCCATGACACAGGGGCTGCCGCCCGAACTGGTGGAAAAACTGTGGCGGCGGCTGATCGACTGGTCCATCGCGCGCGAGGAAAGCAAGCTCGGGCCGGACAGTTTACGCAAAGGATAGACGGATGACGGCATCGGTGATTGACGGCAAGGCCTTTGCGGCGAAGGTGCGCGCGCAGGTCGCGGCGCATGTGGCGCAGTTGCGGGATAAGCAGGGCCTGCAGCCCGGCCTCGCGGTGGTGCTGGTGGGTGAAGACCCGGCAAGCCAGGTTTATGTGCGCAACAAGCATGCCTCGACGATAGAAGTCGGAATGACATCATTCGAACATCGCCTGTCTCCGGATACCGGTGAGGCGGAGCTTCTGGCGTTGATCGACCGTCTGAACGCAGATCCGAAAGTACACGGAATTTTGGTGCAGTTGCCACTGCCTCCTCATCTGAATTCGGAGCTTGTGATAAACCGGATTGACCCGGCGAAGGATGTGGATGGTTTTCACATTTCGAACGTGGGGCTATTGGGGACCGGGCAGAAGAGCATGGTGCCCTGCACCCCGCTTGGCTGCCTGATGATGTTGCGGGATTTTCATGGGTCACTGACAGGGCTGAATGCCGTGGTGGTGGGTCGGTCGAATATCGTGGGCAAGCCGATGGCGCAGTTGCTGCTCGGGGATAGCTGCACAGTGACGATTGCGCATAGCCGGACCAAGGATCTGGCCGAAGTCTGCCGTGGTGCTGATATCCTGGTGGCGGCCGTCGGGCGGCCCGAGATGATCACCGGCGACATGGTGCGTCCCGGGGCCACAGTGATTGACGTTGGAATCAACCGGATTGAGCAGGACGGCAAGGCAAAGCTGGTGGGTGACGTGCATTACGCCAGTGCGGCTGCGGTAGCGGGCGCGATTACTCCGGTGCCGGGGGGGGTGGGACCGATGACGATAGCTTGCCTTCTGGCCAACACGTTGACGGCCTGCTGCCGGGTAAACGGGCTGGCCGAGCCAGAAGGTCTGACCGCGTAAGTGCGATCAATGCAAACCGGGCTATTGCACGCCTTGCCCTACCTTGGCATCGGGATCGCAAGCGCGTGCGTGCCGGTCAGGATGGCCAATGCATCGGTGGACATAAGGCCAGTCAGCACCGCGTGGTTGCTGAAAAGTCCCCCCGTGTAGACCCCGAAAGCCGGCAGAATCAGTCGCGCGGCATCGGCAAGAAAGCAGGGCCTGGCTTGGCCTGCGAGCCGGGCCTTGGGGTGGTGGTGCCCTGAAATTTCTGCCTTTTCGGCTGGGACCGCGATGTGTCTGAAGGTAAAGGGCGTGAGGCGTAGCGCATCACGATGGGTTCCGCCGATATTGATCGGGCCAGGGTCATGGTTCCCGGTGATCCATGTCCAGTCCCGCCCGGCGATCAGGCGGGCGAGCCAGAGCCTGCTGGTCGCTTCGATCCCGTCAGCCGCCGCAAGATCGTCGAAACTGTCACCAAGGCAGATAACCGTTTCAGGGCGCGTGATCTCCAGATCCCGGTCAAGCTTTTCCAGCGTGGCTTGTGTTTCATAGGGCGGCAGGAGCGTGCCCCCCCGGCGGGCGAGGCGTTCCGACTTGCCCAAATGCAAGTCAGAGACGGCAAGCAGTTTCCGCGCGGGCCAGTAGAGCGCGCCGGAGGGCATCAGGTGCAGCGTTTCGCCGTGGAAGAAAAGCGCGTGGTGCATCGGCGGTCAATGCCCCGGCTGCGGTTTTGCGGCAAGGGTTGGGATCGAAATTGTGTGCTTCACACTGATTTTTGTCTCGCCTCTGGCGCAAGAGCCAACCGGCTCGGGCAGGGCCTTCAGTGAGTATTTTTCAAAGGAGCAAGGGGTCAGGTGAGACCTGCGGCGTCCATCAACTCTTGCGCCTTGGCCGAGGCAAGGCGGTCACGGCCTTCGCCGTGGACGGGTATGCGGCCGGGCTCGAAGAAGAGCGGGGCGGCGAGGGGAGTGACGCGAGCGCGGCGGATGAGGTCTATGCGGGGGCCGACGCGGGCGAGGAGGGTTTCGATGCGGGAAAAGTCGATGAGGCCGCGCAGGGCCTCTTCACGGGTGATTTGAAGGAGGAGGTGGTCCGGATCATATTTCCGCAGCGTGTCGTAAAGGATGTCTGAGGAGAAAGTGGCCTGGCGCCCGGATTTGCGGCGGCCTTGATGGCTGCGCTCGATAAGGCCTGCGATGATGGCGGTCGTGCGGAAGGTGCGTTTCATCACGGCATTGCCGGAGAGCCAAGTTTCGAGGCCTTCGCGTAGGGTTTCAAGGTCGAAAAGGGGGGCGGGGTCGGTGACGGGTTCGAGGCCCCAGATCAGGGTGGCGTAGTCGGTCGCGACGAAACCGAGGGGGGCAAGGCCTTGGCTTTCCATCTGCTTTGTTAGGAGAAGGCCGAGGGTTTGCTGTGCATTGCGGCCAGCGAAGCCGTAAACGACGAGATGTTCGCGGCCGTCATGGGGGAAGGATTCCAAGAGCAGAGACTGGGGGTCGGGGAGGCGGGAAACCTCACGCTGGAGGGAGAGCCACTCGGCCGTATGGGAGGGGAGGTCGGGCCAGCTGGGCTGCGCGAAGATCTGCAGGATCCGGTCGGCAAGGAGGGTGGAAGTGGCGAATTTGGTGCCGTTGAAGACGGCCACGCGCGGATCGCGACCGGGGGTTTTCGAGACCTCGACCGTCATCTCTCTCAACCCTTCGTAGCGAACGATCTGGCCGCCGATCAGGAAAGTGTCGCCGGGGGTGAGGGTAGCGGCGAAGCTTTCTTCGACTTCGCCCAAGGGGGTGCCCCCGAACTGGTTTCGGAGGCGGACCTTCAAGGTTTCGATATCGATGATCGTGCCGAGGTTCTGGCGGATGAGGGCGGCGGCGCGGGGGTCGCGGAGGTGCCATCTGCCATTAGTCAACTTTAGTCTTTGCCAGCGGTCATAGGCTTTGAGAGCATATCCGCCGGTGGCAACGAAATCGAGGCACGCGTCAAATTCGGCTTCGGTCAGACGAGCATAGGGGCCTGCAGTGGTGACTTCATGAAAGATGCTACTTGCGTCGAACGGGCCCGCACAGGCGGTGGCCAGGAGATGCTGGCACAAGACATCGCGGGGGCCGGGGCCGCGCGGCTCGCCATCCAGGGTGTGTGCGCGGACGGCGTCGAGGGCGGCCTGACATTCGACCACCTCGAACCGGTTGGCGGGGACGAGGAGCGCCTTGGAGGGTGCATTGTAGCGGTGGTTGGCTCGGCCGATTCTTTGCACAAGGCGCTTCACGTTCTTCGGAGCGCCAACCTGAACCACTAGGTCAACATCGCCCCAGTCGATTCCGAGGTCGAGCGAGCCGGTGCAGACCACGGCGCGCAGGGCACCTGCGGTCATCGCCTTTTCCACACGCTCGCGTTGTTCGCGGCTGAGGGAGCCGTGGTGGATGCCGATGGGCAGGTCGTCAGTGTTCTGTAGCCAGAGATCGTGGAAGAAAAGTTCCGCCTGTGCGCGGGTGTTGTGGAAGATGAGGGTGGTGCGGTGGCGGGTCACCTCGTTCAGGATTGCCGGAATCGCATAGCGGCCGCCGCCGCCGGACCAAGGGGGTGGGGCGTCGGTTTCCAGCATGGAGATATCGGGGTCGGGGCCAGGGTCGGCTTGCAGGATTGTCGTTTCGGCGGAAAGGAAGCGGGCGAGGGCCGGGGGGTTCTCGACTGTCGCGGACAGGCCGATGCGGCGGAGGCCGGGGTTCAGCGACTGGAGGCGGGCGAGTTGGAGGGTGAGCTGGTCGCCGCGTTTGCTTTCGGCGAGGGCATGGATTTCATCGACGATAACCCGTTGCAAACCTTGGAAGATTCGTGGGGCATCCTCGTAGCTTAGGAGAAGGGCGAGGCTTTCGGGCGTGGTCAGCAAGATGTGTGGCGGGTCTGCGCGCTGACGGCGGCGCTGGGTGTAGGTGGTATCGCCGGTACGATCCTCGACCCGGACCGCAAGGCCTGCGCCTTCGATCGGGGTGCGAAGATTGCGACGTATGTCTGCGGTGAGGGCCTTTAGGGGCGAGACGTAAAGGGTGTGGAGGCCTGGGGGAGGGTTAGGCCCAAGCTCGGCAAGGGTTGGCAGGAAGCCCGCCAGTGTCTTGCCACCGCCGGTGGGAGCGATGAGGAGGGTGGCTGGGTCTTGGGCCCTTGAAAGCATGTCATGCTGGTGGGGATGCAGCGTCCAGCCCTTGGCGGCGAACCAGTCGGACAGATGGGCGGGAAGCGGAATCATACCTGATAGATAGGGCAGTGCGGGTGCCTTAGGAACGGGGTGGGGCGCTTAGGGCTTTAGGATTTTGATTTGATACGGAAAATGTTTTCTTTCTGGCGTATTCTTCTGGGTCTCCCTTCATCCACACGCGTGCAGAGTACGGCGCGCCTCAACGATAAAGGTCGAAGCGACTTCAGGGCGTGCTGGCTGGCGGCGGAAGTTCTTGGTTTGCTTTGGGGCTGGCGCCGCACCCAGTGCGACCAGACCGTACGGGCGCGGTGCCGCGTCAGGTTCTGTTGACCTTTCTTGGACGTAGCGAAGGCGGCAACCGTAGGCGGGAGGGGGAAAAAGTCATCGGGAAAGACCTGAGCCTTCGGGTCGTTGTTCCCGGCGGCGGGAAGGGCGCGAGGGCGCAGGATCGTTTACGAAAAATCTTGCACGGGGGCTGTTTATCCGCTTGCCGGAAGACAGACCCGCGCCTAATCCAGCGTCATGAAGTTGCTTTTCCTTGGTGATGTGATGGGACGGTCTGGCCGAACGGCGGTGGCCGACCGGCTGTCCGCGTTGCGGGCGGAATGGGGCCTCGATTTCGTTGTGGTCAATGGCGAGAACGCCAGTCAGGGTGCCGGGCTGACAGGCGAGCATGCCAAGGCGTTGCTGGCGGCGGGCGCGGATTGCATTACGCTGGGCGACCATGCCTTTGACCAGAAGGACATGCTGAGCTTTATCGAACAGGAACCACGAATCATACGACCGCTGAACTTTTCCAAGGTAGCACCTGGCAAGGGGTTTCGCGTGTTCGAGGCGACGCAGGGGCGGCGCGTACTGGTCACGCAGGCCCTGGGGCAGGTCTTCATGAAGCGGCCGTTTGACGATCCGTTTTCGGCACTGGAGTCGGTCTTGAAGACTCACACGCTGGGCGGTGTGGTGCAGGCGGCGATTGTCGACGTCCATGCGGAAGCCACCAGCGAGAAGATGGCGATGGGCCATTGGTGCGACGGGATGGCAAGCCTTGTGGTGGGCACCCATACCCATGTGCCAACCGGGGATGCGATGATCCTAACCAAGGGCACAGCCTACCTTACCGATGCCGGGATGTGCGGCGATTACGATTCAGTGATCGGCATGGAGAAGTTGGAGCCCTTGCGCCGATTCATCACCGGGATGGCCAAGGCGCGGTTCGAACCTGCGGGCGGCGAGGCGACACTGTCTGGCGTCTATGTCGAAACCGACGACCGGACCGGCCGTGCCAGCAAGGTGCGGATGGTGCGGGTTGGCGGGCGGCTGGAGCAGGCGCTGCCATGACCCATCGCTGGTTTTTCGTGCTGGTTCTTGTTACGCTAGGCGTGGGCTGGGGGTCGACCCAATCGCTTGGCAAGATGGCAACGGCGACGGGGCATCAGCCCTTTGGCCTGATCTTCTGGCAGTTGCTGATCGGCGCGGTCGTGCTGGGCGCGGTTTCGGCCGTGCGGGGCAAGGGGTTGGTTTTTACCAGACCGGCAATGACATTCTACGTTGTCGTGGCCGTGATCGGCACGATCATTCCGAACGCGGCATTCTATGCGGCAGTAACACATCTGCGGGCGGGGATCATGTCGATTCTGATTTCGACCGTGCCGCTTCTGGCCTTTCCTATGGCACTGGCGATGGGGCTGGACCGGTTCTCGGCGGGGCGGCTGGCGGGTCTTGGGCTTGGACTGGCCGGTGTGGCGATCATCGCAGCGCCCGGGACCGGTGGGGCGGTGAGCCTGGGCTGGCTGATGGTCGCGATGGTGGGGCCGCTGTTTTATGCGCTGGAGGCGAACTATGTTGCCCGCGGCGGTACGGCTGGAATGGACGCGGTGCAGGCGATGTTCGGCGTGTCGGTCGTAGGCACGGTACTGGTCACGCCGCTTGCCGTGGGCACCGGTCAATGGGTTGACCCGTGGCCGCTGGGCCGGGCGGAGTGGGCGCTGATCGCATCATCCATCGTGCATGCGCTGGTCTATGCATGCTATGTATGGCTGGCGTCGAAGGCAGGGTCGGTCTTTGCAGCGCAAACCTCGTATCTTGTGACGGCATCGGGTGTTTTCTGGGCAATGCTGCTTTTGGGCGAGCAGTTCTCCCCGTTGGTCTGGGCCGCGCTTGTGGTCATGCTGGCGGGTGTGGCATTGGTGCAGCCACGCAGCAAAATTGTTGCCGCGACCTGACGGCGGAGGATGAATGTTCGGACTGGCGATCCCGGCAGAGGTGCAGCCCTATTTGGCGCTGGCGATCCTTGTCACCATGTTCGTGCTGTTCGTGCGCGAGACCTATCCGGTCGAGGTGACCTCGATCGGCGGTGCCGCGGCGATGGTGGTAATGGGTATTCTGCCGCAGGGCGATGTGCTGAAGGCGCTTTCGAACGCGGGGCCATGGACCATCGCGGCGATGTTCATCATCGTGGGCGCGCTGGTCAGGACCGGGGCGCTGGACTGGCTGTCACACAAGGCCATCCGCCATGTCGAGACCGCTCCGAAGCGCGCGCTGGCGGCAATATCCTCGGGCGTGGTGGGAATGTCAGCCTTCATGAACAACACGCCTGTGGTGGTTGTGGGGATCCCCATCTTCATGCGGCTGGCGAGGACCATGCAGATTTCACCCTCGAAGCTGCTGATCCCGCTAAGCTACCTGTCGATCCTTGGGGGCACGGTGACGCTTATCGGCACCTCGACCAATCTGGTGGTGGACGGGGTGGCGCGGGATCGTGGGCTGGAGCCCTTCGGCATCTTCGAGATCACGCCTTTGGGTCTGTGCTGTGCGGCGGTAGGGATGACATATCTGGCAATATTCACGCGCCGACTGTTGCCTGACCGTGACAGCATGGCCGCGATGCTGACCGACCGGGCGCGGATGAAGTTCTTTACCGAGGTGGCCGTGCCGGAAGACAGCGGCCTGATCGGGCAGCGGCTGGATCAGGTGGCGATGTTCAAGCGCGAAAGCCTGCGGGTGATCGACGTGCTGCGCGGTGACCTCAGCCTGCGGCGGGGGCTGCAGGATGTGGTGCTGGAGGCGGGCGACCGCGTGGTCCTGCGCACGCCGATGGCAGAGGTGCTGGCACTGCAGGGCGAAAAGGAGTTGCGGCTGATCGACAAGCTGTCGTCGGTCCAGACCACGACGGTCGAGGTGCTGATCACGCCCGGATGCCACATGGTCGGCCGGTCTCTGGGGGCGATGCGGTTGCGGCGGAGGTACGGGGTCTATCCGCTGGCAGTGCACCGCAAGAACCAGAACATCGGGCGGCAGCTGGATGATCTGGTGGTGCAGGTTGGCGACACGCTGCTGCTGGAGGGCGCACCCGGGGATATTCAGCGGCTGGCGGCGGATATGGAGGTGGTCGACATCTCGGCCCCGTCCGAGCGGCCCTATCGGCGGCGCCATGCGCCGATTGTCATGGCGGTGCTTGCGTCAGTGGTCGGGCTGGCGGCATTGGATGTGGCGCCGATTCTGGTGCTGGCACTATTGGGGGTCGCGGTCGTGCTGCTGACCCGCTGCATCGATGCGGAAGAGGCGTTCGGCTATATCGAGGGGCGGCTTCTTGCGATGATTTTCGCGATGCTGGCCGTCGGCTCGGGGTTGGAACAGTCCGGCGCGGTGGAACTGATTGTTGGGGCTGCGGCGCCGGGTCTGGTGGGCTTGCCGCCGTTTCTGCTGGTGCTGGTAGTCTACGGGCTGACATCGCTCCTGACCGAGACTGTGTCGAACAACGCGGTGGCGGTAATCCTGACGCCCATCGTCATCGGGCTTGCCAACGAGATGGGCGTAGATCCGCGGCCTCTGGTGGTGGCGGTGATGTTCGGGGCCTCGGCCTCGTTTGCGACGCCCATCGGATATCAGACTAACACGCTGGTCTATGGGCCTGGTGGGTATCGCTTTACAGATTTCATCCGGATCGGCCTGCCGCTGAACGTGGTGATGATGTTCGCGATGTCGGGGCTGATCCCGTTGTTCTTTCCGCTCTGACCCGCCGGGGTTGCAGTTGCGCTTGGCGCTGGTGTAGAGGACGGCCAACTGAGGGCGATCGGAGACAGAGGTCATGGCAGGCCATTCGAAATGGGCGAACATCCAGCATCGCAAGGGCAAGCAAGACAAGCTGCGCTCGAAGATGTTTTCCAAGCTCGCGAAAGAGATTACGGTCGCCGCGAAGATGGGCATGCCTGACGTTGACATGAACCCTCGCCTGCGACTGGCCGTAAAGGCCGCAAAGGCCTTGTCGATGCCGAAGGACGTGATCGACCGGGCAATCAAGAAAAGCCAGATGGGCGACGGGGCGGATTACACGGAAATCCGGTACGAAGGCTATGGTGTCAACGGAATTGCGATCATCGTCGAGGCGATGACTGACAACCTGAACCGTACGGCGTCGAACGTGCGGTCGTATTTCTCGAAGGCCGGGGGCAATCTGGGCACGACTGGTTCGGTAGCCCACAGCTTTGACCGGGTGGGGGAAATCTCCTACCCGGCTTCGGTTGGTTCGGTTGATGACGTCATGATTGCGGCCTTGGAAACCGGTGCCGATGACGTGGAGTCCGATGAGGACGGCCACTGGATCTATTGCCAGGTGGAGGCGCTGTCGGAAGTGTCGGACGCGCTGGAGAAGGCGCTGGGCGAATCGACGGAATCAAAGCTGGTGTGGAAGCCCCAGACCCGGACCGAGGTTGATCTGGAGACGGCGCAAAAGCTGATGCGTCTGATCGATCTTCTGGAAGAGGATGATGATGTGCAGACCGTTACGCACAACTTCGACATTCCCGAAGACGTGGCTGCGCAACTGGAGTAATCGGCAGGCGTTGCGGCAGGTTCCGGCCGTATTTCCCCAAGCCGCTTGCAATGGGGGGCCGGAAGGCGCATATTGACGTGGCAAAGCTTGTTATCCTTCGGTCTTCTGTCTGCCTATCGGCCCGCAGCTCTTCGAACGTGACGACACTTGAGCCGGGCTACCGCGTTCTGTGGGTGGCATATGACAGGAGAAATCACGATGGCCAATGGCACCGTGAAATGGTTTAACGCTACCAAGGGCTTCGGCTTCATCGCACCGGCTGGTGGTTCCAAGGACGTGTTCGTCCATGTGACCGCGCTGGAACGCGCTGGCATCCGTTCGCTTCCCGATGGACAGGCTGTGACCTATGACGTCGAGCAAGACCGCAACGGCCGTGAGTCGGCTGTAAACCTCGCGCTCGCATAAGGTACCGGCCCTTCGGGGCTCAGGTCCGGAAACGGGGGTGGCGCAAGCCGCCCCCGTTTTCCTTTGCGGGGTCGGGGGATGATGTGCGGCGCTGCGGATCGCCTACGTCAGCGGGGTCAGCGCCGGGCCGGCAAAACGGGTGGAATGCCAAAACAACGGCACGTCCAGTGGCGTGTCGGGGAAGAGTTTGGCCAAGGCACCGGTCGCCAGATGGGGGCGACCAGCGAGTCAGGATTCTGGCCCCAGCCAAGGCCGGTCAGCGTCGGCTGCACGATGTGGGCGATTGCGGCAGCCCTTGCCTTCGGCTGATGCATACGGTTCTCTGCGGCCATGCGCGATCTGACTGATCTGGGCCGCCCGGTGGAAGGCGTGTTGTGGATGCTGGCCACGACCGTTGCCTTTGTGGGGGTCAACGGGATCGTCCGGCATCTGGGGACAGATTTGCCGGCGGCCCAATCGGCCTTCATCCGCTTTGCCTTTGGCCTGATGTTTCTTGCCCCGGCCATCTGGCAGGCGTGCGCCACGCGGTTTCCGGCAGAGGTTTTGCAGCTTTTCGGATGGCGCGGGGCCTTGCATGTAGCTGCGGTGATCTTCTGGTTCTACGCAATGGCACGGGTGCCGGTAGCTGAAATGGCGGCGATCGGCTTTTTGAACCCGGTGGTGGTTCTGATCATCGCCGGGCTTTTGCTGGGAGAGGGGTTGGGAAGAGGGCGCATGCTGTCTGTCCTGGTGGCTTTGCTGGGCGCGCTGGTGGTCTTGCGACCGGGCCTGCGTGAAGTATCGCTGGCACATCTGTCGCAGTTGGTGGCGACCTTGTGCTTTGCGGTCAGCTACATTCTGGCCAAGCGGCTGAGCGGGCTGGCCACAGCCTCGGTCATCGTCGCAGTGCTATCGGTGACGGTGGCGGTTGGGCTGGCACCGATTGCCTGGTGGGTCTGGCAGCCGGTGACCGGGGTGCAACTGGGCTGGCTGGCACTGGTGGCGGCCTTGGCGACAATGGGGCACTACACGATGACGCGCGCGTTCATGGCCGCGCCCTTGGCGGTGACGCAGCCGGTCACTTTTCTGCAGATCATCTGGGCGGCGGCCCTGGGTGCCCTGGTCTTTGGCGAGGAGGTGGACGCGTTTGTCCTCTTGGGTGGCGCGCTGATCGTGGGCGCGGTCAGCCTGAATACCTGGGCTGAGGCGCGACGTGGGCGCATTCCGCCGCAGCCGGTGCCGTAAGGGGGTGTTGCGCCAGCCCCGGCTTTGCCGCGCGCCGCGGTGAAAGGCTGTTGACGGTCTTTCCCTAGGGTCCCCCGCCAAGGCGATCCTGCGGAGGTATCCATGCCCGACGAAACCACGATCCTGTCGCTGCCCCTGATCCTTCCGGCACAGGCGCAGAAACATGTTACCCATAACGAGGCGCTGGCGGTACTGGACCTGGTGGTCCAGCTGTCGGTGATCAACCGGACGCTGACCACGGCCCCCGCGCTGCCGTCGGTCGGCGACCGGCATATTGTGGCGTCGGGGGCGACGGGCGCATGGGTCGGGCAGGCGGGGCGGATCGCGCTGCTTTCCGAAACAGGGTGGCAGTTCACCCAACCCCTGCCGGGCTGGCGCGCGCATGTGCTGGCCGAGAGGCAGACGGCGGTCTTTGACGGGCTGGTCTGGCAGACGCCCAGCGACGGGCCTTTGAGCGTGTCCCAACTGGGCATTTCGGCCACGGCGGATGCGACGAACCGGCTGACGGTAGCGGCTTCGTCGACACTACTGAACCATGCAGGGTCAGGCCATCAGCTGAAGTTGAACAAGGCGGCGGCGAGCGATACGGCAAGCCTTCTGTTCCAGACCGCCTTTGGTGGCCGGGCCGAAATGGGGACGGCAGGGACGGATGATTTCTCGGTCAAGGTCAGCGCGGATGGGTCGGCGTTCTACACTGCGCTGGAGGCGAAGGCCGCGACGGGCGAGGTGACGCTGCCGCAACCGGTGCATCTGGGCGGGCAGGCGACCGACCCGGCCAGCCCTGCCGACGGGACGCTGTGGCTGAACACCACCACGGGCGAGGTGAAGCTGCGCAGCGCGGGTGTCACACTAGCCGTGGGCGGTGGCGGTGGGGCCAGCGATGGCGACAAGGGCGATATTGCCGTATCCGGGGGCGGTGCGGTCTGGACGATCGACGCGGGCGCGGTGGGGTTGAGCAAGCTGGCCGACATGGCGACGGACAGCTTCCTTGGCCGTGATACGGCAGGCAGCGGTGCACCTGAGGTTGTGACGCCCACCCAGGCGCGCGCAATCCTGAACGTGGCCAGCGGTGCGACAGCCAATGCCAGCGATGCGGCGCTTCGGGACCGGGCAACGCATACCGGCACTCAGGCGGCGGCGACGATCAGCGATTTAGCTGCTGCGGTCTCGGCGACGGCGGCTGTCACGGCCAACAGCGCCAAGGTTTCCA
>Ga0335395_10001625_pt1 | contig 13988 bp, 14 predicted proteins | sample MAT02_FD_205744 | JGI IMG/M metagenome (GOLD analysis project Ga0335395, IMG submission 205744) | Freshwater microbial communities from Lake Fryxell liftoff mats and glacier meltwater in Antarctica - MAT-02 (spades assembly) (version 2) ...
AAATCCTTTGCTGACATCGCCAAATTCAAGGCCGAGCTGGGTGGTCAGATTCACGGCATCGAGCCCGGTAACGATGGCAATGGTCTGGTTCAGAAAATGATCAAGGCCAACCAGTTCAATCTCGGTGGCTTCGCGCTGGTGGAGTCGTCAGAAAATGGGATGGTTGAGGCCTTGAGCACGGCTGTTCGTGCGAAAAAGCCGATCGTTTTTCAGGGCTGGGAGCCGCATCCAATGAACCTGCGCTCGCCCATCAGGTATCTCAGCGGCGGTGACGATGTGTTTGGTCCCAATTTCGGCGCCTTAAGGTCCACACCATGGTGGCCAGCGGGCTGGGCACACGTTGTCCCAATTTGTACACGTTTCTTAAAAACTTTCGTCTCACCGCAGACCAACAAAGTTGGATCATGCTGGGCACTTTCGAGTCGAGCAAAAAATCTGTTGGAAAAACCTGGGTCAAGGTCAACAAAGAGATTCTCAAACCTTGGCTTTCTGGCGTACGAGATAAAAAGGGGAAAGATGCAGAAGCCACAGTGCGCGCAGCTTTGGCTGCGCCCTGACAATGCGCCCACTGAACCCTTGGTGCCAATGGGGCTCAATGCCGTTTTAGGCAGAACCTGATCCTCGGCGGCCTTGTGCTACAGCGCCTGCAGAGGAGGAGATGAATATCCGAACGAACGGAACTTGTCTGTTGCACGCGGCCCAGCCAATCCAGCCAAGAAAAATAGACCTCTGGGGCTGATTTGCCAACACGGTGTGCCAGTGCAACAGCGTTCCAGGGCAGCTATAGTGAAACGACCATGCCCCTACCTTCCCACCCCTTGCCCAGCGCTGCAACGCTGGAAATACGCCCCACGAGCCTGGCTGACACAAGGATTTGCGCTAGCCGCTGGACCGCTTGGTGGCTGAGCGTTGTTTTGCTGGCAGGCGGTGCAGCGCACGCGCAAACCGTGCCAGCCGCAGCTCCAGCTGCGCCTGCTGTATCAGCCAGCGTGACCAACGCAGCCCGCCCGCTCAACTCGGTGCTCAACTCAGAACTCAACGCACCGCTGTTCTACCAGCTGCTGCTGGGTGAGCTCAATGTGCGCGGCGGCGACCCGGGTGCTGGCTACTCGCTGATCCTGGATGCGGCGCGCAAGCAACGCGATCCGGCGCTGTTTCGGCGTGCGGTGGAGGTGGCACTGCAAAGCCGCTCGGGCGAGGCGGCCTTGACAGCAGCCCGTGCTTGGTCAGCTGACCAGCCCAAAGACCCCGAGGCCGAGCGATTTGTGCTTCAGATCCTGCTGGCGCTCAACCGCGTTGGCGAGACCGCACCTGTGCTGCGCGCCATCATTGAGCGCAACCCAGCCGCCGAGCGCAGCAACGCCATCAACGCGATCCCGCAAACTTTCATGCGGGTGCCCGACAAAGCGGCCGCCCTGGCGGTGGTGCGCGAAGCGCTGGCGCCAGCGCTCAAACAGCGCGACGAAGCCGCCGCCGCATGGACCACGATCGGCCGCATGCAACTGGCGCTGGACCAACCAGGCCTGGCCCTGACCTCGGCGCGCGAAGGCCACGCCGCCGACCCGGGTTCGCCCTTCCCCGCCCTGCTGGCGTTGGAGCTGTTCGAGGGCGGAGAGAAAGACGCTGAGCCAATCGTGCTGCGTCAGTTGCAAGCCAGCACCGAGGGCAAATCCCAAGACTCGGCGGTGGCGCTGAGCTATGCCCGGGTGTTGCTGGACCTGCAGCGCAACGCCCAGGCGCGCACCCAGCTTGACGCCCTGACCACCCGCCGACCCGACCTGCCGGAGCCTTGGCTGCTGCTCGCCAGCCTGCAAGTGCAGGCCAACAGCCTGCCCGCCGCCGCGCAGTCGCTCCAGACCTTCATGACACTGGCACGCCAATCGGGCGATGAACGGGTGGCGCGCGGCCTGACGCAGGCCTATTTGCTCATGGCGCAAATCGCCGAGAAACAGCAAGACTTCGCCACCGCTAACGCCTGGCTGGATCGGATTGAAAACGCCGACGACATCATGGCCGCGCAGATGCGCCGCGCCTCGCTGCTGGCGCGCCAAGGCCAGCGCGCCGAGGCGCGCTCGCTGTTGCGCAACCTGCCCGAGCGCCGCAGCGGCGACGCTCGTCTGAAGCTGGTGGCCGAGGCGCAGTTGCTGCGCGACCTGAAAGACCACAGGGGCGCTTTTGATGTTTACGGCGAAGCTGTCAAACGCTTCCCCGACGATGTTGAGCTGTTGTACGACCAAGCCATGATGGCCGAGAAGGCCGACATGATCGACGAAATGGAGCGTCTGCTGCGCCAGCTGATTGCCATCAAACCCGATCATTACCACGCCCACAACGCATTGGGCTACTCGCTGGCCGACCGCAATCTGCGGCTGGCAGAGGCCAAACAGCTGATCGAGAAAGCGCTGTCGCTGGCCCCCGACGATGCTTACATCCAAGACAGCCTGGGCTGGGTGGAATTCCGTCTGGGCAACACCGCGCGTGCGCTGGAAATTCTCGCCGCCGCCTACGCCAAGCGGCCCGACGCTGAAATTGCCGCCCACCTCGGCGAGGTGCTTTGGATCAGCGGTCAGCGCGAACAGGCGCTCAAAATCTGGCGTGAGGGCTTGCTGGGTGCCAGCGACAACGAAACCCTGCAGGACACCTTCAAACGGTTGCAGGTCAAACCGTGACGGTCCCGCAAGCCACCGGCCGTCGGGCCTGCCTAATCGCAGCCGGTTTGGTTGCCGCGCTGCTGCTGAGTGCCTGCGCCGCACCGCGTCCGCCCATTGCTGCGGGCGAGGCATCCTGGAGTGGCCGCCTGGCGCTGCGAGTTGACAGCACGCCCCCGCAGTCGTTCTCCGCTGGCTTCGACTTGCGCGGCAGCCCAGAAGCGGGCGAACTGCAGCTCAACTCCCCCTTGGGCACCACCGTGGCCAGTGTGCGCTGGTCGCCCCAGGGCGCCGAGCTGCGCCAAGGCGACCGGCTTGAACAACGCGACAGTCTCGACGAACTCACCACCGAAATCAGTGGCACCGCTCTGCCGGTCGTGGCCATGTTTGGCTGGCTGCGTGGCAGCAACACCGCCGCCGACGGCTGGACGGTCGACTTCTCACACCAACTCCAGGGCCGCATCACAGCGCGCCGCACCACGCCACTGCCCAGCGCCGAGCTGCGCTTGCTGTTCGCGCCATGAATGCCAAAAGCCAGGTCACGGGCCTGCGAGCGCTGTACGACATTCCCGCGCCGGCCAAGCTCAATCTGTTTCTGCACATCACCGGGCTTCGACCCGACGGCTACCATCTGCTGCAGTCCGTGTTCATGCTGATCGACTGGTGCGATCGCTTGTCGTTCGAGCGCCGCGACGATGGCGTGATCGCGCGCGAAGATCTGGGTGCGGACAAGCTGCCACCCGAAGATCTGTGCGTGAAAGCGGCGCGTGCATTGCAAGCCGCCACCGGCTGCACGCAGGGCGTTCAGATCGGTCTGGAGAAACGTCTGCCCACAGAGGCGGGCCTGGGCGGTGGCTCCTCAGACGCAGCCACCTGCCTGATCGCGCTCAACCGGCTCTGGGGACTCGGCCTCAAGCGCGCCGAACTCACCACCATCGGACTGAAACTGGGCGCAGATGTGCCCTTTTTCCTGAGCGGTCACAACGCATGGGTGGAAGGCGTGGGGGAAAACATTACACCCATATCGCTGCCGCTGGCCCATTTTTTGATCGCGAAACCCCCGGTCGGGGCGTCCACGCCGCGCATCTTCAGCGATCCCGCGCTCAAGCGCGACACAAAAACCGCTATACTCCAAGGCTTTGCTGCAAACGGTCCCGGCGGTCAGCAGGCAGGTTTGGTGAAGTGCAATACCCAACAATTGTTGGAGAGCACACACAACGATCTGCAACCGGTGGTGGAGCGCTTGTGTCCTGAGATGGCAGACTGTCTGCAGTGGTTAGAAAGCCATGGCTTACAGGGCAGAATGACCGGATCGGGCACTGCGGTGTTTGCGCAAACGAAGCGCTTGTTGAATTTCCCTGACGCGCCCGCGCCCTGGACAATTCACGGGTGCAGCAACATGGATGCACATCCATTGCTAGGTTGGTGCTCGGATTAAAATCTCCGGCGCGCACAACCCCGGCAGTTGATGCGCAAACAGAGACGTTTTTGGGTTAACCGGCGGGCCTTCGGGTGCATCGGTTGACCTGTGTAGGGGAGTCGCCAAGTTGGTAAAGGCACTGGATTTTGATTCCAGCATGCGAGGGTTCGAGTCCTTCCTCCCCTGCCATCCACATCGTTCACTTCTTGACCCGGGCAGGGCGCTGAACAGCAGCGCTCGCAGCGCCGCTTAACGCAATGGATGCAGCTCACCCCGACATGCACGCTCAGCCCCCGGATTTCATGATCTTCACCGGCAATGCCAATCCGGTGTTGGCCGCTGAAATCGCGCAAAGCCTGGGCACCCACCTCGGCTCTGCCAATGTGGGTCGCTTTTCTGACGGTGAAGTCACGGTCGAAATCACACAAAACGTGCGCACCCGCGAGGTGTTCGTCATCCAGTCCACCTGCGCGCCGACCAATGAGAACCTGATGGAACTCATCATCATGGTCGACGCACTTAAACGAGCCTCTGCCTCGCGCATTTCGGCTGTGATCCCTTATTTCGGTTATGCCCGCCAAGACCGCCGCCCTCGTTCCAGCCGCGTGCCTATCAGCGCCAAGGTGGTGGCCAACATGCTGCAAGCGGTGGGTGTGGACCGGGTGCTGACCATGGACCTGCACGCTGACCAGATCCAGGGCTTCTTCGATATCCCGGTCGACAACATTTACGCTTCGCCTGTGTTGCTGGGCGATCTGCGCGCCAAGAATTACTCAGACCTGCTGGTGGTGTCGCCCGACGTGGGTGGTGTGGTGCGTGCCCGCGCGCTGGCCAAGCAGCTCAACTGCGACATGGCCATCATCGACAAGCGCCGCCCCAAGGCCAATGTGTCGGAGGTGATGCACGTGATCGGTGACATCGACGGGCGCAACTGCGTGATCATGGACGACATGATCGACACAGCCGGTACGCTGGTGAAAGCGGCCGAAGTGTTGAAAGAGCGCGGCGCCAAGAGCGTTTATGCCTACTGCACCCACCCCATCTTTTCCGGCCCAGCCATCGAGCGCATCGCCAAGGGCAACGTGCTCGATGAGGTGGTTGTGACCAACACCATTCCCCTCTCGCAAGCCGCCCAGGCCTGCAAGAAAATTCGCCAGCTTTCCGTGGCGCCGCTGATGGCTGAGACCATCGCGCGCATCGCCTCGGGCGAGTCGGTCATGAGTTTGTTTGCCGATCAGGACAACCTTTTTTAAGGCTTGAAGGCAACAAAAAGCGGACCGCCTCATTCGGGGCGGTTCTTTTTTCATTGAGGCGTTCTGGTCGCGGAACCCCTCCACAGGAGTCAGTTATGCAATTTGTCGCTTTTGAGCGCGCACTGCAAGGTACGGGTGCGAGCCGCCGTCTGCGCAACACCGGTCGCGCGCCCGGTATCGTTTTTGGTGGGGAGGCCGCTGCGGTCAACATCGAACTGGACCACAACGCGCTGTGGCACGCCTTGAAGAAGGAAGCGTTCCACGCCTCCATTCTCGACATGGACCTGGCCGGTACCGTGCACAAGGTGCTGCTGCGCGATGTGCAGTACCACCCTTACAAACTTCAGGTGCTCCACGTCGACTTCCAGCGCGTGGACGACAAAACCCGCCTGCACAAGAAGGTGCCACTGCACTTCATCAATGCCGACGAGTCAGAAGCGGTGAAGACCGACCGGTGCGTGATCAGCCACGTGATGACCGAGATCGAGGTGGAATGCCTGGCCATGCAATTGCCAGAGTTCATTGAGGTTGATCTGGCCAACGTGAAAAAGGGCGACACCATCCACGCCCGTGACCTCGTTATGCCCAAGGGCATCAAGCGCGTCACCCACGGCCGCACCAACCTGACCGTGGCCACCGTGGTACCACCGAAGGTCGAGGAATTGGTGGTTGCCCCTGTCGCCGCGCCTGTCGACGACAAAAAAGGCAAGAAAAAGAAATAAGCTGGCACCTGCTGCGGGGGCGACTTCCCCGCTGCACAACCCGCGCTTCGGCCCGCTCTTGCGGGCCGTTTTCGTTTGAGCAACCCCTTTGGCCTATTTCATAATTGAAACCATGATTCGACTCATCGCCGGTCTCGGCAACCCAGGCCCAGAATACGAAGACACGCGCCACAACGCCGGTTTCTGGTGGGTGGATGAAGCCGCGCGCCTGCTCAAGGCGCCTCTGCATCTGGAGCGCGGGCATTTCGGTTTGGTCGCGCGGGCCAACGTGTCGGGCCAGGCACTCTGGCTGGTCGAGCCACAGACCTTCATGAATCTCTCGGGCAAGTGCGTGGCCTCGGTGGCGCGTTTCTACAAGATCGAGCCTGAAGAAATTCTGGTGGTGCACGACGAGCTGGATCTGCCGCCCGGCGAGGCCAAGCTGAAACGCGGTGGCGGCCATGCAGGCCACAACGGTTTGCGCGACATCCATGGCCAGTTGGGCAGCGCCGATTACTGGCGTTTGCGCGTCGGCATTGGGCACCCAGGCAACAAGAACGAGGTGGCGAGCTGGGTGCTGAAGAAGCCGTCGCTCGATGACCGCATCGCCATCATCCAGGCGCTGGACCGCAGCCTGAAAGCATTACCGCATCTGATTGCTGGCGAAATGGTCAAAGCCACCGCGCTCATCCACACCAGCAAACCTCCGCGCCCCAAACCGCCCCGGCAGGCGCCAGTTGCGACCTCAGCCGATCAGCCCACCACAGGGGACTCTTCCACCTCTGTGGATGCGGCTGGAGCGGTCGAGCCCTGAAGCCGCTGGTATTTTTGCCACAGCGTTGCCTGGGATTCCACGTGTTCCGGATGGATCGGGATGCAAGCCACCGGGCAGACCTGCACGCACTGCGGCTCATCGAAATGACCTACGCACTCGGTGCATTTGGACGGGTCGATCTCGTAGATTTCCTCGCCCATGTAGATCGCCTGATTCGGGCACTCGGGCTCGCAGACATCGCAGTTGATGCACTCGTCGGTGATCATCAGGGCCATGAGGGTGACTCCTTTCGGTTGCCGTGCCAGGTCGAGCACATTGGGGAAATCGCGAACACCGCGCTCATGCTTGCACCGGCGGAGTCACGAGCCGCGCGCCCACCTTCGGACTGACCATCTGCGACACATCGCCCCCCAGCGTGGCGATTTCACGCACCAAGGTGCTGGAGATGCACTGCAACTCGGCCTGCGGCAGCAGAAACACGGTTTCTACCGACGGCAGCAGCTTGCGGTTCATCGCGGCCATCTGAGCCTCGTAATCGAAATCGGTGAGGTTGCGGATGCCGCGCACCACCGCGTTGGCACGCTGCTCGCGGCAGAAATCCACGATCAAACCGTCAAACGGCAACACCCGCACGTGGCCCGAAAACCCCTCGAAAGCCTCCACCGCCATCGCCAGCCGCTCTTTCAGCGAGAAGCGGGTTTTCTTGTGGTGCGCGATGGCGACTGCGATGATGAGTTCATCAAACAGGCCCGCCGCGCGGCGCACCACGTCTTCGTGGCCCAGCGTGATCGGGTCGAAGGTACCGCTGTAAACGGCGATGCGGGAAGCGACTGGCATGCCAGCCATTATGCGTGGCGGGTTTTCCGCACTGTCATTCGGCCGGCAGTGCCCGCAAGAGGTGGAAGGCCACCGCGCCGGCTTTGCCGTGGCGGTCCAGCGCCAGCCCCAACGGCGCCAGCACCTCGTTGTTCCAAGCATGGGGCGCCTCCAGGTAGATCAAGCCTGTGGCGCTCAACGTGGCGCGAGCGGCCTGCAACGCGGCGGTGAGCAGCGCCTCGTTTGCACCTTCAGCAAACGGCGGATCGAGAAACACAAGATCGAGCCCAGCGCCGTGGCGTTGCCGCAAGCCGGCCAGCGCGTCGCCGCGCTCGATGCGCACCATCTCGGCGCCTTGCAAGCGTGCCTTGAGCTGGTTCAGGCGGGTGACCAGCGCAGCGTCCTGCTCGATCAACACCACCTCGGCTGCGCCGCGAGAGGCCGCCTCCAAGCCCAGCGCCCCAGTACCAGCGAACGCGTCCACACAGCGCCAGCCGGTCAAGTCGTGGCCGAGCCAGTTAAACAGCGTCTCGCGCACCCGCACCGGCGTGGGGCGCAGGCCAGGCCGATCGAGCACTGGCAGCGGGGTGCGCTTCCAGCGCCCGCCGATGATGCGAACTTCTTGGGGTGCGGCTCTGGTCGGTCGACCGGCAATGGCGGGCTTTTTCATCTAAAACAAACTCTGGTTTGAAACCGTCTATTCAGTGGGATGGAATTCATTTGGGCGAGGGGCAGCCTTTTCCAAATTCGCTCCTTTTGGGGCGAGGATTGAAACACACGGCGAGATTGTCAAGCCACGGTTTCAATGGCGGTCGCTGGACGGAGACCCAGCCAGGCTGGCTTTGCCAGACGGCACGCGCGGCCCTTGGAGGAGTCGCGCCTCGTTCGCTGAGTGGTGTGGCAGGATGGCTACGGTCTACCGCCCACCACCACCGTGGCCATGCGCTCGGGCTGGAGCACGCGAGAAAACGCGCGTTGGATGTCGGCCAGGCTCACGCGCTGCACCCGTTCGGTCCAGTCGTCAAGGTAGTTGAGCGGGAGGCCGTTCCAGGCGATGTTGGCCACGTTGTCGAGCAGCTTGCGGTTGCTGTCGATGCGCAGCGCGAAGCCGTTGACGAGGTTGTCTTTCGCCGCTTGCAGCTCGGCCTCGGTCGGCCCCTCGCGCACAAAACGCTGCAACACCTCGCGCGCCACGGCGACGGCCTGGTCGGCCTGATCGGGCCGGGTGGTAAGGCCAATCTGGAAGGCGCCGGCATGAAGACCGGGCGCGAAGTAGCTGTAGACGCTGTAGCTCAGGCCGCGCTTTTCGCGCACCTCGCTGGTCAGGCGCGAGGTGAATCCGCCACCGCCCAGGATGTGGTTGCCCACGATCAGCGGGAAAAAGTCGGGGTCGCTGCGCACAAAGCCGGGCTGGCCGATTTGCACCTGCGCCTGCGCCGCATTGAAAGGGATGCGCCGGTCCACCGCTGCAGTGAGCGGCGCAACCTGGGCCACCAGCGGCAGTGCCACGCAGCCATTGGGCGCGATGGCGGTCATGAACTGGTCGACGATGCGATCGGCCTGGGCGCGGTCGATGGCACCGACCAGACTCACCTGCGCCCGGCAGGCGGCCATGTGGCGGCGGTAGAAGTCGCGCATGTCGGCGACCGAGATCGCGTTCAGCGTGGCGGGTAGGGTGTCGAAACCGTAGGGGTGGCTGCCGTAGACCGCGGCGTCGAAGGCACGCGCGGCATGGGTGCCAGGCCGGTTTTCTGCCTCGACCAGGGCGGCGATGGTGCGCTCGCGGTCGCGCTGCCAGATGCGCTCGGGCCAGGCAGGTGCAGCGAGCTGGCGCGCGGCCAGCGCGACCGCGTCGCGCAGCAGATCGGGCTCGGTCAGGGTGCGCAGGGAGACGCTGAAGCGGTCGCCGCTGGCGCTGGCACCGAACTGGGCGCCGAGATCGGCCCAGGCTTCGCCCAACTGGTTTTCGTCCAGCGCGGGCTGGCCGGGCTGGGCTGCGACCTCGGCCAGCAACAAGCCCGCTGTGGCACTGGCCAGACCGGCCTGCAACGCGCGATCGCGGCGGCTGCCGCCGTCCACATTGATCTGCACATCCAGCATCGGGATGCTGGGGCTGGGCACGAGGTAGACGCGCGCGCCGCTGGCGTGGGTCCAGTGCTGGATGGGGATCGCGGCTTGGGCTGCACTGGTGAAAGCCAACAGCACAACACTGGCGGCAAGGGACTTCAGAGAACGGTTCATCGTGGCGCGTCGCTTCGTGTGTGGCTTCATGTCAGTGGCGCCCCAGCGCGGGCCGGGGGCGATCGGGCGCGACGGCTGGCCGCTTGCTCGGGTCGGGCACCAGCACCGCCGTGGTCAACTGCTCATCGCTGAAGTAACGCTGCGCCACCGACTGCACCTGCGCCGGTGTCACGGTGCGCAGACGCGCCATCAGCTTGTCGCCGGTGTCGATGCCCATGCCATTGATCCAGTAACTGCCCAGCTCGCGCGCTTGGTTGAACACCGAGTCGAGCTGGTAGACCTCGCCCGCAGTCCATTGGGTGATGACGCGTTTGAGCTCGGCCGGTCCGATGCCGTCGCGCGCAACGCGCTGCAGCTCGGCCTTGAGTGCGGCCTCGGCCGCAGCCGGCGTGACGCCGGCTGCGGGCACAGCGGTGAGCAAGAACTGCTGTGGGCCGCGACCCATGAGGCCGTAAGACGCGCCAGCGCTGTCGGCGATGCGCTGGCCAGGCAGGCCTTGCACCAGCGCGCGGTCAAGGCGCGCGCCGCTGTAACCGTCGAGCACCGCCGAAAGCACGGTGAGGGCCAGCGCGTCTTGGTCCGACGGCGCGTCGCCACCGGTCCAGCGCGGCGCCTTGTAGCCCAACACCACCAGCGCCTGGTCGACCAACGCGCGGTATTCCATGCGCCGCGGGCCGGTCTGCACGGGCTCGTCTTGCGGCTTGCGAGCGGGTGCAGCGCGCGCCGGGATTGGGCCGTAAATCTTCTCGGCCAGCGCCCGAACCTGCGCCACATCCACATCGCCCGCGATCACCACCGCCGCGTTGGATGGCATGTACCAGCGGCGGTAGAAGTCGCGCACGTCTTGCGGCGTCATTGCATCCAGGTCGCTCATCCAGCCGATGATCGGGCGGCGGTAAGGATGGGCCTGAAAGCTCATGGCGCTGAAGGCCTCGAACATGCGGGCGCGCGGCGACTCTTCAGTGCGCTGGCGCCGCTCTTCCTTCACCACCGCCATCTCGCGCACGAACTCGTCGTCGGCCCACTGGTTGTTCGCAAACCGGTCGGCTTCCAGCCGCATCACCGCTTCCAATTGGTTCGATGGCAGTTGTTGGTGGTAGGCGGTGGCTTCGCGGCTGGTGAACGCGTTTTCGCGGGCGCCCAGCGCGGCCATACGGCGCGAAAACTCGCCCGGCGCGAGGCTGGGCGTGCCCTTGAACAGCATGTGTTCGAGCACATGCGCCACGCCCGAGGTGCCGCTGACCTCATCCATCGAGCCCACCCGCACCCAGAGCATGTGCGCCACCGTGGGCGCGCGCCGATCGGGCCGCACGATCAGTGTCATGCCGTTGGACAGGGTGAACCGCTGAGCCAGCGGCGCGGTGCCAACCAGCGGTGCCGCCTCGGCGGCGGGCGAGGCGATGGTGCCAGCGGCGTGCGCCGGCGCGAGCACTGCCGTGCCACACACCAAGACGAATGCAAGAACCGTGGCCAAACGGCGGGGGGAAGGCGGTGTGTGGCGTTTCATAGAATGGAGTGGATTCTAGAGATGGACAAATGTTCTCGTTCTTCCGAAAAAAACCTCCTGTCGCGCCCGAAGCGCCGCCACCCGTCCCGGCGGCGAAGGTGTTCCTGCAGCCAGATTCCGTGCCAGCTCCAACTCCGCCGGTGCCTGCTCCCGAGCCCTTATCTACTTCAGTGCCTGTGCCAGCCTTTGTGCCAGCACCCGCACCCACATCTGCACCTGCGCCGGTTTCAGCGTCAGGGCCACTGCCTGCCCGCACGGGCTGGCTCGACAGACTCAAGCCAGCGGCGGTTTTTTATTCCGAACCAGCACCGATACCGGCACGATTGCCGGTGGCGGTGCCGACCTTGGTGCCCGGGCCTGGTCCCGAGCCTGCGCCTGCGCCTGCGCTGGTTTCAGCGCCAGAGTCAGAACCAGCACGCAAAGGCTGGCTCGACAAGCTCAAAACCGGCCTGCGCAAGACCGGCACCAGCATCACCACGGTGTTCACCGGCACGCGGATTGACGACGCGCTGTACGAAGAACTGGAAACCGCGCTGTTGATGGCCGACACCGGCGTCAAGGCCACCGAGCACCTGCTGACCGATCTGAAGCGGCGCGTCAAAGACAGCAAAACCACCGATCCGGCCGCCGTCAAGGGCCTGCTCGCCCAGTCGATTGCGGCGCTGTTGGCACCGCTGCAAAAGCAACTGGTGATTGGTGAGCACAAGCCCACCGTGATCATGGTGGCCGGCGTCAACGGCGCGGGCAAAACCACTTCCATCGGCAAGCTCACCCGCCACCTGGCCAACGAGGGGGCAACTGTGTTGCTGGCGGCAGCCGATACCTTCCGCGCCGCCGCGCGCGAACAGCTCGCCGTGTGGGCCGACCGCAACACGGTGGACATCATCACGCAAGAAGGCGGCGACCCAGCCGCCGTGAGCTTCGACGCGGTGACCGCCGGGCGAGCCCGTGGCCGCGACGTGGTGCTGGTCGACACCGCCGGGCGCCTGCCCACCCAGCTGCACCTGATGGAAGAGCTGCGCAAAATCAAGCGAGTGATTCAGAAGGCCGACCCGACCAGCCCGCATGAGGTGCTGCTGGTGATCGACGGCAACACCGGGCAGAACGCGTTGAACCAGGTGAAAGCGTTCGACGAAGTCCTCGGCCTCACCGGCCTGATCATCACCAAGCTCGACGGCACCGCCAAGGGCGGCGTGATCTGCGCGATCGCGCGCGAACGGCCGGTGCCGATTTACTTCATCGGCGTGGGCGAGAAGCTGGAAGACTTGGAGACGTTCGACGCGAAAGAATTCGCGCAGGCGCTGCTGGCGTAAAGAATGGCCCTGCGCTGCTGCGCGGGTTTCTGAATGGCCCTCAGTCGCTCCCGCCATAGTGCCGCCACTGCTTCATGGCGTTGCGCATGGTCAGCATCTGGCGCTCGAAAACCGGGCAGGCCTTGCACATGACCATGTGCACCCGCAACGCCACCCTCTCGGTTGCTGGCAGCTCGCGGTCTTCCCGCGCCACAACCAGCGCGGCGACCTCTTTGCAGCTGCGCATCAGCGGAAATTTTCTCAGCAGGGGATTCATCGCGAGGCAAACCAGTTGAGTTCCAGACATTCGCGCAGCCGCAAGCGGGCGCGGTGCAATTGCACATAGAGGTTGGTAGCGGTCAGGCCCAGTTCCTTACAGATCTCGTCGCTGGAGAGCTCCAGCCATTCGCGCATCAGAAACAGCCGGGCCTGCATCGGCGGCAGTTTTTCGGTGCAGGCATCCAGCACCGCCATGAACTGCCGACTGTTCAGATCCTGCTCGGGGTTGCCCCAGTCTGACGGACGCTGGGCAAAATGCCCGTCGTCCTTGAAAGCAATGTGTTCAAGGGGATCGAAGCTGTCATCCTCCGAGCCACTGTCCAAAACGACTTCGCGCTGGCGCTGGCGCAGGCTGTCGATGATTTTGTGTTTGAGTATTCCCACCAGCCAGGTCTTGAGCTGGGAACGGCCCTCGAACGCCTGCGGCTTGGCCAGCGCCGCGAGCAGGGTTTCCGACACCGCGTCTTCGGCCCACGCGTCGTTGCGCAACTGCAGGCGCGCAAAGCGCATGAGGTAACCGCGCTGGGCCACGAGCTGTTGCTCAAAATCGGTTGCAGACATGCAAGCCCCAAAAAGCGCAAAAGCTTCGGAGTGTAAGGAATCGTTCGTTGGCAAGACAAAAGCGCATCAACCTGGAGCTTCACGTGAACCCTCTTTCAGTTCCCCACCCCAGCTTGCGACGGCGCCAGCTGCTTGGCTGTTTTCCCCTGCTGGCCTGGCCGCTGGCTCAGGCTCAGCCTGCTGCTGCTGCGTCGTTCCCCGCGCTGGAAGGCCGGACCGCCGACGGGCAGGCCCTGGGCCTGGCTGGCCTGCGCGGCCGCGTGGTGTTGATTTTGTACTGGTCCACCGGCTGCGCGGTGTGCCGCGACAAGATGCATGAAATGCGCGCCAATCTGGCGGGCTGGCAACAGCATCCGTTCACCCTGCTGGGGGTAAACATGGACGCGCGCCGACAAGACCTGTCCAGTTACGAAACCCTGCTGCGCCAGACCGTGCCCGCTGCACAGCGGCTTCGCTCCGTGTGGGCCGCAGACCCGTCCTTCGTCAACAGCCTCG
>Ga0335395_10001627_pt1 | contig 13983 bp, 12 predicted proteins | sample MAT02_FD_205744 | JGI IMG/M metagenome (GOLD analysis project Ga0335395, IMG submission 205744) | Freshwater microbial communities from Lake Fryxell liftoff mats and glacier meltwater in Antarctica - MAT-02 (spades assembly) (version 2) ...
AAGCTGTGGCAATTCACTGTTGTATTTGAGAAGCAAAAAGTCTATGAAATCATTAACTTCTTGAACAAGCGACTCCGGTAGTTGGCTAATTTTAGAAATAGTTAGATCGTAAACTGTCATGTTTTTCCCCTATATATCTCATTTACTTATTTCAAGTATAGCCGAGGAAGGAGTTTTTAAATCCAGAACTCAAACACATTCATTAAGCTGTTTTTGTTCTCCTTCCGGCTGCACTTGCTTTTGCAAACTAATTTTGTCGCCCACTTCATACCCCGAATTAAAACCAGCTTCGCTGCTGACTTGAGAATCTGTCCTCGTTTTGATTTTAACCCCTCGGCCTTCTAAATAATCGGCGATCGCCAGTTGATTCTTCTCAAACATCGATCGCACTACAATCGCAGGAGTCGCCGCCGTATCAGCCGTACCCGGAATCCCAGACTCCTCCATCTCCCGCTTTTGTTCCAGCAATCGCTGTCTCAGCCTTGTGGCGCATCCCACCCGAAAAGCATTCAGATACGCCAATCCCCGGCCGCTTCCCTTGCGGTATTTCGCCCGTTTCTCGATCGCAGAACTCAAATACTCGTAAAGGTGCTTGCAAACAATCAGATTTGTAGAGCTTCCCACCAAAAACATATTACCAGTATAAGTGTTCCGCATACCAGTACAACCGTTAGCTTCAGCAATTCCCGACAGCAGCATCATTTTCCAAGTCACAAATTTCGAGGTTGTTTCGACTCCGCTTTCGCCCATTTCTTCTTGGTGATTCGGGCCTAAATCAGCGAGGCTGAGATTGTACTGCGCCAGTAAAACCGAAGCTTTTTCGGCCGCCGCCGTCGATTCATTTTCATTGGATGAGGTGGCGAGGGCTAACAGCTTTTTGATTCTTTCGACAATACTTGTATCTGCCATTGTTCGATCGGTTTTTGGGTGAGAGTACGCGGTGGTAGCGATTTTGGGATAGTTATATTTTACTATAGCGTGGAATGTACGATATTTTTCAACAGTCCTAGCGGGTAGCCAAAAATCTAATTTTTTAACGAAAAGATGCGTTGTCACGCGATATTCATAAAGTAGCGCTAGATATTACCCCCCCAACCCCCCCTTAGTAAGGGGTGGCTCAGACTTGATCAATAGCACATCTTTAGAAAAATGGTATCACGCGAGATTCGCTGAAAAACCCAGTTTTTTTGGTAACAGTGCGATGTTTTTTGAAGATAATTTGATTCATCTAAATAGTCTGCACCAAAAAAACGAATTGTTGCCTAATACAGTTGATTTAAGACTTGTTATAGTTGGAGATTTTATCGCATACCTATTCCTCCCCAAGCCATCGGGAGAGTAGGGCGTAGGCGAGGAGGTTTTCGGGGGTATAAGCAGTCTTAACCCAAGCGGATTAAAATAGAAGAGGAGTCGATCGATAGGGAGCATCTCAGTTTTGCATTTATAGTGCGAGCGTCCCCGCTCGCGTATTAGACCTTTTGCAAAAATCCGAAAATACCCTGAAACCATCTGCGTCAATCGGTTTTGCATCTGCCCGATATCTGCGGTTGCTCTATGACTCGAAGATTTCTGCAAGAGGTCTATTGTACTCGCGAGCGGGGACGCTCGCACTATAATAAAAAAAATGCTTTTTGCAAAACTGAGATAATCCCGATCGATACTTTACAAATAGCAGGCTAGATGAATAGATGAATGAAAGTTTACCGCCGATTTATTTTTACATTCCTAAAAGCCAGTGGCCTGTGGGAAAATTGCCCGAAGTTCCTGAAGAATACTGGCAGTGGATGAGTTCTTGGGGCAGTAGGTACGGCCGGGGAAAGTATGATTGGACTCTGCAAACTTATCTTTATTTGAAAGCGGACGGGTTGCGATGTCAATTAATAGATTTTGTGCCGGATGAAGGCATCGTGCTTTCCCATCGAGATTTTTTGTCCGATAATTTACAACCGCTGCCAAAGTTGCTGCTTGTTTGTATTAAAGTGGATAGAGAGCCTCACCCTTACGCTCAGTTACAAGTAGTGCAGAACGATCGCGATCCGCTATTTAGTCGATCGCCCTTTTTATGGCAGTGTCATCCGCTCAAATTTTGGCTGCAACCAGGGTTAATTCCACGCGATAGCAGCCGGGGCGAAATCTTTGAAAATGCAGCCTTCTTCGGCGTTTTAGACAGTCTAGCACCCGAATTGCAAGCACCATCCTGGGGCGAAAAACTCGGCGTTTTGGGTTTGGATTGGCAAGTGGTGGGGTGCGATCGCTGGCACGATTATAGTAAAGTTGATGTGATTGTGGCTGTTCGCAGTTTTGAGGGCGAGCTCACTTTTGACTCGAAACCTCCCTCGAAATTGATTAACGCTTGGCACGCGGGCATTCCGGCGGTTCTAGGCCGCGAATCTGCATACCGCAGGGAACGCAAAAGCCAACTCGATTACATAGAAGTAGGTTCGCCCGAGGAAGCGATTGCTGCTGTTGAGATGCTGCGGGGCGATCGTAATTTGCGCCTAGCCACGGTCGAAAATGGTAGAATCAGAGCACAGGAAACAGCAAATGCCCAGATTATTTCGCAGTGGCGCAATTTTTTGACAAACGTAGCTGTTCCTGCTTATTATCGTTGGTGTACCGCATCTATTTGGCAGCAGCAAATATTTTTAACCCGCCGCTATCTAATTATGAAAGCAAACCGCCTCCAAAGCCGTCTAACTCAATTTTTCTCTAAGAAATAGCCGTGAAAATTTGCTATTTTATCCAAACTCATCAAAATCCCCAACAAATTTATCGCCTGATTCGCACTATAAAAAAATCGAGTCCTCATGCTCAAATCCTGATCAATCACAACTTTAACAGATGCGATTTAGACTTAACTCCGTTGCAAGAATTGTCAAATATTCATTTGTTGACCAATCAAGAATATTTAATTCGCGCTGATTTTTCTTGTCAAGTTCAACCCTATTTAAATGCAATTGACTGGTTATTTGCCAATAATTCTGATTTTGACTGGCTGATTAATTTAACAGGCCAAGATTATCCCACTCAACCGCTGTCAAAAACTGAAGATTTTCTCGCGAAAACTGACTCGGATGGTTTTATTCGGTATTGGGATGTTTTTGCTGAGGGAATACCTTGGGACAAACAGAAAGGATTCAAGCGATATTATTGCCGTTACTGGCGAATTCCCGGCCGCTGGAGTTACAATTTTTTGAAAGAATTTCAGCAGTTGTCGGCGGTGCAAAAATTGACTCCGCTGCAATTTTACCTGACTTACGGCCCGCTGGTGGGGATACCGCGCCGATCGACCTTATTTAGCGATCGGTTTATCTGTTACGGTGGCTGGGCGTGGTACACTCTCTCTAGAAAGTGCGTTGCATATATCAAAGATTTTGTTAATAATCGCCCGGATTTTGTGGATTACTATCAAAAAACAGTAGTCCCAGAAGAGTCTTTCATCCAGACTATCTTAGTTAACAATAAAAACTTAAATTTAGTCAATGACGACAAACGCTATATTGATTATACCAATGCGATAGCAGGTTCACCAAGAACGCTGACATTGCAAGATTATGCGACAATTACTAACGGCAATTTTCACTTTGCGCGCAAATTCGATATCAAACAAGATGTAGAAATTCTTGACAAACTAGATTCCTTAATTTTCACTTAAAAAACCAGGTTCGTAGTGAGGACTTCAGTCCTTAATTTTTACTTAAAAAACCAGGTTCGTAGTGAGGACTTTAGTCCGCAAATTCCCCTAAAAAAAACCAGGTTCGTAGTGAGGACTTTAGTCCGCTTCAAAACCTGAACGCTAAAGTCCACAAAACTAACAGCCAAACTAAAGTAGTTAATTTTTCAATGAAAGTAGAAACCAAGGGATTTATCACTATTTTAACAGGTCTTTACTCATTCCAAGATTGCATCCATTTTCTGGCTTCAGTCAGGAAATTTCACCAGGAACCAATTATTATTTTAATAGATAGAGTACCTCGACTTTTATATCCTTTACTTCAAGTATTTGGAAAAGTCATATTGAAACCTGCACCCTCTCACGAAAATCCTGTTTTAGCCTCGCGCCAAGCTAAACTGGCTTTGTACCGAGAATCTTTGTTTGACAAAACTATTTATATGGACTGCGATATTTGTTTGCTGTCGCCAATAGATGAAGTTTTTGACTATCTTGACGAAGTGGATTTGTTGGTGACTGAAGATGTGCAGCCAGCGATTGCTAAAGCTGCAAATTTATTAAGAGTTAAGCAGGATATTCTGTCAACTTTGCAGTCTGTCGGATTGCCGCTAAATCAAAATAGCATTCAATACAACGGCGGATTTATCGCTTTTACGAAAAGCAGTAAAAATTGCGACTTTTTCCAAAGTTTTAAGAAATATTTCGAGATAGTAGTAGCTAACCAAAATGTGCTATTATTGAAAGACCAAGGTGCTTTTGCGGCGGCTGTGGAATTTGTCCAACCGAAAATGAAAACATTGTCGCCTGTTTACAACTACTTGGATAAGTGGAAAGATGTTTATGCGATCGACAAACCGATTAAAGTCATGCACTGCACCTACCCCTACCGCCCGCAGTACGCAAAGAACGTCACGCGATCGCTCTTGACTCGAATAGTCGATCGCACGGCTAAAATATTTTTACCAAATCAACTTAACAATCCCTGGCGTTTAAAATAATTGAACTTGGCTGCGAAACAGCATCAAAAGTAACAAAATTCTGGCAATAAATTTAAATAATAGCGTCAATACATCCGAGAATTTACCTAGAACAAGCAAGAGGGCGGGTTTTGCCCATTTTTTAGTCATTTGTATCATAAATCCTTAGCTAAACCCGCCCCTACTAATGACTGATGACTGATGACTGAGGGCGGGTTTTGCCCATTTTTTAGTCATTTGTATCATAAATCCTTAGCTAAACCCGCCCCTACTAATGACTGATGACTGATGACTGATGACTAATGACTAATGACTGAGGGCGGGTTTTGCCCATTTTTTACTGATTTGTATCATATATCCTCTTCTAAACCCGCCCCTACTTTCCCTTGGTTAAAAACTCCATTTCTTTTGTCTGGAAACCCAAGTTTCGATCGCCTTGACAAAAAATCGGTTAAGCAGGAAAATCAAGTAAATGTTAAAAAAAATACTCAGTGAAAGTTTCATTAGTGGTGAGCGATTTATCGGGAGCAAGCGCAATTCGTGCCTTTCTCTTGGCTCAAGTCCTGATTGAGCTTAACTACGAGGTAGAAGTTGTTGGATTTAAGTTTGGTCAAGAATTGTACGCGATTCCTCCTGCAAACATTCCAGTCTGTGCGATACCAGGGACAAACTATCCGACATTTTTGATGGATGCTCAAAAAATTTTGAAAAAAATAGATGGAGATATCATTTATGCAGTCAAACCTAAACCGACAAGCTTTGGTTTATCGCTGCTAAAAAAACTGGAGACTCGCCGCCCTGTGATTTTAGATATTGATGACTGGGAACTGAGCTGGTGCGACCCAGATGAATGGAAATATCGCCCTTCTTTTAAACAACTTTATCGAGATATTTTAAAACAAAACGGTCAATTGAGAAAACCCGATCACCCGCTATATATCAAGTGGATGGAAAGTTTGATCCACCGTGCTAATGCAGTCACCGTTCATACTGAATTTTTACAAAAGCGTTTTGGTGGTGTATATTTGCCTAACGGTAAGGATACTAAAATGTTCGATCCTGCTAAATACAATCCTGAATTGAGCAGAGAGCGTTATGGCTTGTCTGGGTATAGAATATTAATGTTTCCGGGTGCGCCTCGACCTCACAAAGGTGTTGAGGATGTTTTGATGGCCCTCGAACAGTTAAACGAGCCGGATTTAAAATTAGCGATCGTCGGCGGAAGTCCTTATGATGATTATGATGATAGACTTATGCAACAATGGGGGCGTTGGATTGTTAAACTGCCAAGATTTCCAGTCGAGACGATGCCTGAAGTTGTGGCGGCGGCTCACGTTGTCGTTGTTCCTCAGCGAGAGACTCTGACAGCGGTGGCTCAGTTTCCGCTCAAGCTGACAGATGGCATGGCAATGGCTAAGCCTGTTTTGTCTACACGGGTGGGGGATATTCCGGCAATTTTAGGAGGAACTGGTTATTTAGTCGAGCCGAGTTCTCCCGCTCAAATTTCCCAAAAAATTCAATGGATATTTCAAAATTTGACAGTCGCGAATTTGCAAGGAATGAAAGCTCGGGAAAGATGCGTAAAAAAATATAGCATTCAAGCAATGGCACCGATACTTTCAGATATAATTTCAGGTTGTATAGATGACATTTAAGCGACTGAATGAAGGAAGAAAAACTGGGTGCAATTAAAGTATATTTTGAAATGCCATACTGTTTAGCTGGGAACGCTTCATGTCTGCGAATAAGCTACTCCTAAAATTTGCCAGACGATATCCCGGCAGGATTTTATCAACTGTGATCCTGGGCTTTTCTGGGGCTTTATTCAGCGGTATCAGCACTACTCTGATTGTACCGGTGCTTTTAAATTTTTTGGATGAAGCGGTGGAGCTGCGCGGCGCTCCAACTCTCATTAAAACTTTGATGTATCCTTTTGAAGGAATGCCCGAAAATCAGCGTTTAATGTTGATGACAGCGGCGATTTTTGTGGCAATTTTTTTAAAAAATATTGCAAGTTATATCAATACTTTAGTGGCTACTTCTCTGACGCGCTCTCTGACTTTTGATTTGCGAGAAGCAGGTTTGCGGTTGTTGTTAGAAGTAGATTTAGACTTTTATTCTAAAACTAAAGTCGGGGATTTAATTAATAGATTGGGCGGAGAGATTGGCCGCACGGCTAGTGCAGTTGGCACGGCAATCGGAATGTTTACTACTTCAATTACTGTTTTGGTGTTTGTGGGTTTGCTGCTTTCTATCTCGTGGAAACTGACGGTGACAGCTACAGTTTTGCTGGCGTTAGTTGCTTGGACAAATCAATATATTATTCACCGTTCTAAGCATTTTGGCCTGGTGCTTTCTGAAATGTCGAAGGATTATTCGGTTAGGGTGCTGGAAACTATAACTGGGATTCGGCTGGTTAAGTCAACGGGGAACGAGGAAAGAGAGTATCAGCGGATCAAGCATTTAATTCAAAGGCGAGAACAAGCGGATTTTCAAGCTCAGGTAAATTATGCGGCGATCGCCCCAATTAACGAAGTTGTTAATTTAATAGTTATTCTTTTAATTGTCTTTATAGGCCGCACAATATTTGCTAATGAAATAGAGTCTATTTCAACAGTTTTGTTGACCTATTTGTTGGTACTTTTTCGGTTAATTCCTTTGATTTCTCAGTTGAATAGTGGGCGCAGTCAATTTGCGAATACGTCGGCTAGTGTAGAGGTGGTTAATGATTTTTTGAGCTGCGATGACAAGCCGTTTATGCTGAACGGTTCTGTGCCGTACACTCATTTGCAATCGGGAATTAGTTTTAATAAAGTATCTTTTAGTTATCCGAATCACAAGAGTTTAGTTCTTCAAAAAATTGATTTATTTCTCCCTCACGGCACTACTTTGGCCTTGGTAGGAACTTCGGGTTCTGGTAAGTCAACTTTGGCAGATTTACTGCCGAGATTTTACGATCCTACTGAAGGTAATATTTCAATTGATGGCACGGATTTGCGCGAATTTGAGCTAAAAAGTCTCAGAAAAGCGATGGGTATTGTTAGCCAAGATACGTTTTTGTTTAATGCTTCAGTACGCGAAAATATTGCTTACGCTAGGCCCCAAGCGAGTGAGGCAGAAATTGTGGAAGCGGCGCGGGGAGCGAATGCTTATGAGTTTATTGAACTGTTGCCGGAGGGGTTGGATACTCAAATTGGCGATCGCGGTGTAATATTATCGGGAGGGCAGCGTCAGAGAATTTCCATTGCTAGAGCTTTGCTGCAAAACCCGGAAATCTTAATTTTAGATGAGGCTACGAGTTCGCTGGATACGGTTTCCGAAAGATACGTGCAATCTGCGATCGAGAAATTGAGCTGCGATCGCACAACCTTAGTCATCGCCCACCGCCTCTCCACAGTCCAGAAAGCTCACAAAATCGCCGTAATCGATCGCGGACAAGTAGTAGAAATAGGTTCCCACGAAGAATTGCTAGCAAAAGGAGGTTACTACACCCGCTTGTATTCAGTGCAATTTGCCGAAGAAACCGCTCGCGACGAAGCACTAATTAGAGGTTCTTACGAAATTCGCACTCGCCTGACACCCATGATAGCTTACCTCAAATTGCTAGTAGATGAAATGGTAGACTCTCCCGAAGAAAAAGATGAGTTAATCAGAGAATCATATCACTCGGCTGCTAACATTTTCACGACTTTAGAATTTATCGAAAATACTATTAAGCGTCAGGCTGTTAAAAAGTAGTCATTAGTCATTAGTCATTAGTCATTAGTCAGTTGGCAGTTAACAGTCAACAGTCAACAGTCAACAGTTAACAGTCAACATTCAATAGGAAAAATTCCCAATTACCAATTACCATGTCTAAATATTATGTGTTTTTTACCAGAAATGTTTTGCCGCAGCCCAATGTAGCGAGTTTAGTTCAAGTTGCTCATTCTGCCAATGCCGCAGCAAATCTCGGTTATCCAGCAGTTTTGGTGTATCTCCGCAAAGGCTGGAGTGCTTTGAATCCGGTTGATTTGCTTTTTCCTTTTCGATCGCGAAAACCGGACGATCAACTTGCCAAAATCTACAATCTTGAGGAAAAGTTAAAAGTAGCAGATTTGCCCGTACCGTGGCCGATAGACTTTTGGGACAGCAAATGGACGAGTGCGAGTACAATAGTTTGCAAATACTATTTACCAATTCACCTGCTTAAATCAACAAAAATTGTTCATACTCGCGACTGGAATTTTGTTAAAGCTGCGATTAAAAATGGAATTCCCGCTATCTACGAACAACACCACCATGAAAATAAGAAATTTGAACCAGAAATCGTTCGCAATCCTCTATTTCAAATCGCTGTAACTGTTGCGGATACTGTGCGAGATAGCATGATTGAAAATGGGATGTCACCGGAAAAAGTAATTATGCTGCACAATGGTTTTAACCAGTTGTTTCTGGTGAGACAAACAGACGCAGCCGAAAATTGGCGGCAGCAATTATTAGGAGATGATAGACAGCATTTAGCAGTTTATGCGGGCGGACTTTACCCGTTTAAAGGTGTGGATATGTTGGTGGATGTGGCGCAGGAGTTGCCGGAAGTTCAATTTGCGATCGCCGGTGGTGACTCATCCCAAGTAACAGCATATCAGCAGCTAGCCACAGACAAGCAGGTCAAGAACATCAATTTTCTCGGCTACCTGCCTCAAAATCAACTAGCCAGCTTGCTGCAAGCGGCGGATGTTTTGACTCACCCTCATTGTCAGACAGAGGCTGCGACATTCACATCTCCTTTAAAATTCTTTGATTATATGGCATCGGGAACTCCAATTGTAGCCACAGAGATTGCATCTTTAATAGAATTCAAATCTGGAAAAATAGCCGCAATTTGGTGCGAACCGGATAACCCGCACAAGTTCGCGCAAAGCATTCGAGATAGTTTAGCCAAATATCCGAGGAGGCTCGAAGGTTATGCAGAAACATTAGATTTTGTCAAGCAGTTTTCGTGGGAAAATAGGATACAGAAAATTTTGAGTTATGTGGATGCGGATGTGCGATCGCAAATTATTTGTTAGATAAGAGTCGGCGGTTTAAACCGCGACTACACAAACAAAGTCTGCCTACGCAGACTCAAGAATAGAACCCGCAAAACATTTATGAACCCAAAAATCATCGGCACAATCACCACCTACCCAGGCATGAACCAAAGCGATTGGTTGTGGCAACAAACACCTCACAACTTCGGAAAATGGGGCAACATTCAAATGCTAGCCAACCACCCAGAACCCGACTTTTTACTCATGTATCAATTCGACTTTCCCAAACCGCCCAAACAGCAATCCTGGCTCGACAAAATCCGCCGTCCAAGCCCCCAAAACCCAGAAAATGACCTTCGAGAAAAATTGCGCGGTGTCCCCAAAGAACGCATAATTTACCTGATCCGCGAGCCGCCATTACCAGAAGTTATTGAAATTACCAAAGCCAATTACGAACAAGCAAAACTTTATTGCGGTTACATTTCCGGCCCCGACGACTTCGCACCAAAACCCAATTATATGCCAGCGATTTGGTATCACAGCAACTCGTTTCGAGAACTGAATGAAATGCCGCCACCAGTTAAAACTAAATCCTGTTCTTGGATTACTTCAGGTGTTAGTCGCAGCGCCAATCACCGCCAACGATTAGATTTTATCAAATTGCTGCGATCACAAGAATTGGATTTTGACCTTTACGGGCGAAACTTGCCAACTTGGGCGCGCGGGAACGGCACTGTGAACAATAAATGGCACGCCGTCGCGCCATACTATTACAATTTGGCTATTGAAAATTATGCAGAGAACGATTGGTATGTCAGCGAGAAGCTTTGGGATGCTTTGTTAGCTTGGTGTTTGCCAATTTATTACGGCGGTTCGGCGGCGGATAAGTTGTTGCCTGCAGGGAGTTTTCTGCGGCTGGCGAGTTTGGATGAGAAAGGAGTAGAATTTATTAAAGAGGTTGTGGCTACTGCGGATTATTGGCATGAAGCGAGGGAGAAAATTGCCGAAGCCAGACAAATCATTCTCCACGAATTGAACTTGCTCAATTGGCTATCTAATTTTGTATCTTAGGAAATAGCGCAATGACAGAAAATCCAAATCAACCCAGAGAATACGATGCTGTACTCGGCGGCAAATCTCAAGTGCCATTCGGTGCGGCTGTCTTAGGCGGGATTCCCGGTGTTAAGAGTCGGTTAGCTTCGCCCGGTGTCGAAGTCAGAATTACCGCACTGTCTGAAGCGCTGAAATATGGAGATGCAGGTTTAGATTTAATAATTGGGGTACTGCAAGATGAATCAATGGCGGCGAAGTTTGCTGCATATTCGCTGCTGAAGGATAGAGATGAACCAAATATAAAAGAGCATTTACAAAAATATTTGCCTATTTTTGATTTTGATGTAATAACAGTTGATGCTGAAGGAAAAGAAAACAGTCGTCGCCGTCATTATGCTCATTTCTTTCCTGAAGACTTAGGGCACGGAGTTGTGCTGGAAATGGTTTATATTCCCGGTGGCACTTTTATAATGGGTTCGCTAGCAACAGACCAAGGTAGATTCGATAGTCAAGGACCGCAGCATCAAGTAACAGTACCCGCTTTTTATGCAGGCAAATATGCCATCACCCAAGCACAGTGGCAAGCAGTGATGGGAAACAACCCATCCTGGTTTAAAGGTGAAAAACGTCCTGTAGAAACTGTATCGTGGCAAAATGCTGTCGAATTCTGTGCCAAACTCTCGCAAAAAACCGGGAAAAAGTATCGTCTCCTGAGTGAAGCGGAATGGGAATACGCCTGTCGTGCCGGAACAACAACCCCGTTTCATTTTGGGGAAACCATTACCTCCGATTTAGTGAACTATGACGGAACCTACCCCTTCCCAAACGCCCCCAAAGGATTTGGGCGCAGACAAACAACCGATGTCGGGAGTTTTCCCCCGAATGCCTTTGGACTGTACGATATGCACGGCAATGTTTGGGAGTGGTGCAGCGATAGGTGGCACGATAGCTACTATGGCGCACCAACTGACGGAAGTTCCTGGGAAATTATTGGCAGAGATGCTCGCCGAGTGCAGCGTGGCAATTCTTGGGAGTACTATGGGGTCTGTTGCCGCAGTGCCTTTCGCAACTGCCGCTTGGCGGACGACAGCAACCCCTACAGCGGTTTTCGTGTAGCGAGCGCGTCGGTTTCTCCCTCGTCCTAGTTTTCCCGCGAGGACTAATAGATATGAATGGAATTTGCACGCTTGCCAACGACACAGTTTGCGACCAACTAATTGCCTTACTCAACAGCATTGAAGTTATCTTAGGCTCAAATATTCCCGTCTGTATTTATCCTTTCGACGACCAAATAGAGCAAATCAAAGCTGAAATTGTTAACCGTCCCAACGTCTTTGTTTATGAAGATAGCGCATCAATTCAGCGATGGGACAACTTCATGCAAGCAGCGGCACCAGAACGTTTGAACCGCAAAAAATTCCGGCTTTACGGCGCACACCGGCGTTTTTGCGCTTTCGAGGGCCCGTTTGAAAAGTTTATTTACATGGATGCGGATACTTTAGCTATGAACTCGCTTGATGCGGTTTTTGATAAGTTAAATGAATCCGATTTTGTGGTTTATGATTTCCAATTTACCGATTCGAGTAAAGTATACAATCTTTTGTCTCCGAAACTGCTAAAAGTATTTGAGCAGAATCGCATAGATTCAGAAATATTCTGTTCTGGTTTTTATGGTAGCAAGCAAGGACTTTTTGACTGCGATACTAGAGAATGGCTGTTATCTCAACTGCAATCGGGGGAGGCGGAACTTTTGTATGCAGGTGCTGGAGAACAGCCTTTGCTCAATTATATGGTGATGAAAACTGCCATCAATAGCTATAATTTTGCTTATAGCCTCCCGGATGGCGAAAAAACTGGGTGCAGCGTCACTTCCAAACATTTTGAAGTGCAAGATAATATTTTGTATGATCAGGGAAATCGGCTGACTTATATTCATTATATTGGGGTGCAGCCGGATTTGATTCGGAGGGTTTGTGCGGGCGAAAATATTGAGTTTCCCTATCGCGATTTGTTCCTGCATTACCGCTATCTCCGGGAACCGTCGAAGCGTCCGGTTTTTGCCCAAGCGCCAAAGTCTTATACTGAGGTTTCTGCGCCGAATTTGTTACAAAGGGTATTGAGAAGGTTGAGGATAAATGTTTGATGTAGTTGGGATTTTTTTTTAATGATTAAACCGCAGAGTACGCAGAGAACGCAGAGTTAGAGAAGAGAGAGATGAATTATTCTGATGTTAATGGATTTGATGTGAGTCGCGGTATTTATATTGTTGCTAATGATCAAGTGATCGAAAGTGCGATCGCCCTTCTAGCCAGCATACGTCTGTACAATTGTCAAGTACCAATTTTTTTAATCCCGTTTGACGACAATTATCAGCAAGTCGCAGCCGCACTTAGCAGCCTCTACGGGGTGCAATTGTTCCCAAATCTGGGGTTTGTCGAACAGTTTACCAGAGAAATTGGCCAAACGTTCGATCGCACTTTTCTAGCCCTTCCCAACAAAATGCGGAAACTCTGCGCCTGGTTTGGCCCGCTTGACGAATTTCTGTACATCGATACAGATATCATCGTTTTTGAAGACATCGCAGCCAACCTAAACAAACTCTCAGAAGTAGACTTTTTTTGCTGCGACTATCACCACCTCAGCGAAAAACTGCGAAATGTATTTTCACCAGTCATAAAAGAACAAAATATATTTACCGACTCACAACTTCAAGATGTCTTTAACAGCGGTTTTTGGGCTTCCAGAAAAGGCACTATTACAGAATCGCAAATGTACGATATTTTGCGAGAATGCGCGCAGCATCGAGAATATTTTGACTTTACTCAAAATGTCACCGACCAACCTATACTAAATTATATGATTCTCAAACTAATTCCCCAGCGCTGCAATCTGGTTAAAAGTTCAGCAGCAGAACCCGGAAGCTGGGCTGGTTCTAGACATTTTCAAGAAATAGATTATGTGCTTTATGACAAAGGCAAAAGGTTAAAATATATTCACTGGGCTGGGATACCAATTAAATCTGGTAGTCCTTACTGGAAACTTTGGCAACATTATCGTTATTTGCATGAGGAAAAACCCAATTTAGTGCAAAGATTGTTCAGATATTTGTAGGGTGTGTTGGGCGCTGTTTTGATATTTGCTATAATGCGAGATCAATATAGCGCCCAACGCACCTGACGCGATGATTGGGTGCGTTGGGCGCTATATTGATATTCGATATAATGCGAGATTATTCGCAAGCGCCCAACACACCCTACGGGATTAATTT
>Ga0335395_10001628_pt1 | contig 13978 bp, 12 predicted proteins | sample MAT02_FD_205744 | JGI IMG/M metagenome (GOLD analysis project Ga0335395, IMG submission 205744) | Freshwater microbial communities from Lake Fryxell liftoff mats and glacier meltwater in Antarctica - MAT-02 (spades assembly) (version 2) ...
ATCCGGCCTTACGACCCTTCGAATACGAATTCTATCTTGCTTTCCGCCATCGGTACAAAAAATATACGGATTGTCAGCATGAACTGCTCGACTTTGATTTTTAGAGACTTGCGCTCAATGTCGGTTTCACTGCCACATTCATTCTGAGACTTAATGACTAAATCACGAAGTGAAGAGTTTTCAAAACCCAGTTTCTCAAGTATTTTGCCATAAAAATAGAATTTATTTATAATTGTTTAGAAATTTTTTAAACAATTATCCATTTTTTCCAAATTAAGTAAGTAACTAACCTTTTAAAAAACTATGAGTCGGGCCAGTTTCATTTTTAAAAACATTAGAGTTAGGAGATAGCAATATTTTTTTTAATTCGGTAAGCGTTTCAAAAAAACCTCCAAAAATTTCACTAAATTTTTCGGAGTCCAGACCTTCTATAGGTGTTGAATAGCAATAAATTAAAAGTCCACCACCAGGAGCAACTGCAATAGCGCCTCCACGTGTAGCAATTTGAAATGCATTCAGTTCTAGAGATCGGGTTAAGAGAGAAAAAGATAATTCCTTATCTTCTACAGGTAATGGCATTAAAGAGCCATAAATACCAACTGTGGGATAATGATCCCCAACTTCAATAGCAAGGCTATCACTGCCAACTTGTAACGTACAAATTCCATCTTTATCCAGCTCTAGTTTTGTATCAAAAACTTGAGATAGGTCTTGCATCCATGAATTGACAATATCGATTTGCTGATTTCTATCCATGTTTGCCCAATTTCTTAATTTGCAATTTACTTAGTACATTCTATTAAAATTTAACTTATAGCACTTGCTGTAAATTCATGCAATTAAGCAATTAACGTAATAAAAAATTATTAGTCAAACAAGTCTTTTAAAAGTTGCAGTTGCTGATAAAATCCACTGTGTTGCATGTCAATAGGTTCATTTGGAATGATCGGTACTTGATAAAGTTTACCTACTGTTCGTGGAACGATAATTCCTGTAATTTTTTCAAAGTTTGCTAGTAAAAAATTAATCGCTTTATTTCCGCTTAACCAATCTTTTTTTCCACTGAAAGCTGTAATGTATTTTGCATTTTTTGTAATGGTTGATTGTCCAATATAGCGTCTGGTCCCCGCTCCCATAGGACGAGAATTAAAAATAACACCTTTGATACCATTAGCTACAGCACCTGTTTGAGCAAGTCCACCTCCATGAGAATGTCCGACCATTACAGGCTTCATGTCGACAGTAGAAGCGATTTCTTTTAAAATTCTTCCTATGTCCATTGCTTGACGACTTGACGGGGGAATTCCTCCTAAAAAATCAGCTGCTGCTGCTTTTAGACTTTCAGAAGTCATTTTTTTTCTTTCTGCATCTGTAATTTTTATAAAATGCTCACTACTTAATCCCATAAAACATACCATCACTTCTTCGCTATGCTTATCATAAACAAGGTTAAAAATTGTTCCTGTGTTTAGATTGTAAAAATTGCCAAAGGGATCAACTTTAAATCCTAACTCATTGGTAAAACTATAAATAATCAGATCCAAAGCTTGTACATGATTGGAAGGTACTCCATATAAATTAGTCAAAGGGCCAGCGAGTAACTCTCCGTTTTCGCCCCCTTCGATTTGACCAAAACTGGCATACATGTGTGCCGAATAATGAAAATTCTTAAATAAAACTTCTTGTCTTAATGCAGCATGTTTAGGTGATTCTAAATCTACAAATGAGTCGGTAATCCCATGGTTAAGCTTGTGAGGATTGCCTATTACTTTTTCTTTAATTTTCTTTATAGAGGAACGATTCGTTAAAAGTCGCAAAGGCGTTAACAAAATATTTAAAACAATCCAGCGCTGCGAAAAAGGTAAAAAACCTGTAATAGTTATTCCCCACCGTTTTACCGCATCTAAAAAGGATGTCAGATGCTTTTTAATCACCTCTCTTTTAGAAAGGTCATCTTTTTTTTCATTTTCAAAAGAAATAGGAGAAGAGTCATAAGCGCTTTTAACACTATTTGAACTTCTAAGTGGATTCATCATTTTACCTTTAGTAAATTAAATTATTACAATTTTTAACAACTTTATTATAACGCATTTTTTATAAGATTATATTAAGATCGAATTAAAATTAGATTTACACCCACTTATTTAAACTCACATTTATTACTTTAATAACAAAAAAGATCTAGAAGACTTAAGTTTTTTTATGTTTTGAATATTATTAATTTTTTAGGTTGTGAAAAATTACTTTTAGCACCATTGTTCGGCTAAGCAGAGATTAAATCGATTTTTTATCGGTTGAGATCTCTGCTAGAGTAAGAAACCTAAAAGTGAGATTTATGGTAGCAACAAAAACACATGAGCTAGATAAGCAGAAAGCTTTGCATGCAATATTTGGTTTCCGTTATTTTAAATTTGTAGCTTAAAAGATAGGAAGTCATTTTGCAAAAATGCTAGCGATTTATTTTTTCTAATTTTTCTTTTTTGACTGTTTTTAAAAACATTTCTGTTTCTTTGACAGTTATTGTAGTTAACCCGATAAGAGCAATTAAATTAGGAATGACCATTAGGCCATTGCTAATATCAGCTAAATACCAAGCTGTTTCCATTTTTAAAACGGCACCTGGAATAATAATTAATGCATAAATAAATCGATAAATAAGAACTGAGCGTTCACCGAATAAATATTCACAACATTTTTCGCCGTAATATGACCAAGCTAATACTGTAGTATAAGCAAATAAAATTAGACCAATTGTGACTATATATTCTCCTCCCCATACATGCACTTTAAATGCGGCAATAGCTAATGGAGCCCCATTTAACACAGTACCTGAATCAGAAAGACTGCCAATGACATTTGTGACAGCTAATACTAGCCCCGTCATTGTACATACAATTACAGTTGAAATTAAAGCCCCTGTCATAGTAATCATTGCTTGTCGACCGGGACTATCAGTTCTTGCAGCTGCGGCTGCGATTGATGAAATACCTAAACCTGCTTCATTTGAAAAAACACTTCTAGCCACACCCATTTGTAGTGCCATCACCATTGTTGAACCTAAAAATCCTCCGGCTGCGGCTTGCCCTTTCCAGGCACTTTTAATAATTAGCATAAAAGCAGCAGGTAGAAGTTCATAATGAATAACAATAATATATAAAGAAGCAGCTGTGTAAAGTAGAGCCATAGCTGGCACTAATATACTTGCTACTTGGCCAATCGCTTTCACACCAAAGATAACGACTGCGATTGTCAGCACAAATAAAACTCCACCTGTTATCCAAGAGTCAACTGACCAGACATGCCCAATTGCTTCTGCAATTGAATTTGTTTGGACTAAATTTCCTGTTGTTAAGGCAGCAATCATTCCTAAAATAGCAAAGACAATTGCCATCCATTTCCACCCCAGTCCTTTTTCAATGTATTGCATAGGACCGCCCGACATTTCGCCTCTTTTGTCTAATTCACGGTACTTAACAGCTAAAAGGGATTCTGAATATTTGGTGGCCATGCTTAAAAAAGCAGTCACCCACATCCAAAATATTGCGCCTAACCCCCCAATAGTTACAGCGGTGGCGACTCCCACGATAGTTCCTGTACCAATGGCACCGGCAAGAGATGTCATTAAAGCTTCAAAATGACTAATATCTCCTTGAGAATTTCGTCTTTGTTTAGCAAAAACTTGCTTAAAAGCATAAAAAAGATAGCGAAATTGCACTCCTTTTAACATGAAAGTCAGATAAATGCCGGTTCCTAAGAGTAGAAATAAAAGTGGAGCACTCCATAACCAATCTCTAATCTGCTCTAAAGTTTTATCTAATTCATTCATGCTGTCCACAATAATATAGTAATTTAATTTTTGGTCTTTGGTTTGCTCGATAAATTTTGTAAATAGTACAGACTAGCAAAAGTTTTTAACATAATCAAGTGAGGAATGCAAAAGCAAAATGAAATGAAAAAATAAAGTTTAATTTTTCTAAAACATTCGTTCACTCGCGTTAAATAAAGTGATCTGCTAGACTGCAAATTCATTTATGACTTTTTCACAGGATGCCATGAAGCTACCAACCTATTTTGAACTCAAAAATGCTTTGCAGATAACTACTGAGCAAGCTAATTTTATTAAAAAAAGTAGAGAAACGCTTAAAAATATTTTAAATTTTCAAGATAATCGTCTACTGATTATCGTTGGACCTTGCTCAATACATGACACGATTTCTGCAAAAGAGTTTGCAGAAAACTTAAAAGAGTTAGCTTTAGAAATATCCGATACATGTTTCTTAATTATGCGCACCTATTGTGAAAAACCTCGCACGAGTACCGGTTGGAAAGGATTCCTTTACGATCCATTTTTAAACGATACTGCACAAATAGAAAATGGAATAGTACGAACAAGACAATTGCTTTTAGATTTAGCTGCAATAGGTGTTCCAACTGCAGTAGAGTTTTTAGACCCTTTAACAGCAAATTATTATGATGATTTGGTAAGTTGGGGTTCAATAGGAGCACGCACTTCTTCTTCACAGATACATCGTCAGCTTGCCTCTTCTTTAGCCATGCCTATCGGCTTTAAAAATGGAATTGCCGGAAATATCTCTAGCGCGATTGATGGCGTTCTCACAGCGTCTCAACCCCAAGTTTATATTGGCGTTGATAATAATGGGAATAAATCGATTTTAAAATCGAATGGAAATACCGATATCCATATTGTTTTACGTGGAGGTGAATCCGGACCGAATTATTATGCAGAGAACATTCAGGTCGCACTAGAAAAACTTACAAGTGAGAATCTACCTATGCGAGTGATTGTTGATTGTTCTCATCATAATTCTAATAAACGACCTCTAGAGCAGATTCCGGTATTCAAAAATGTTTTAAATCAAATTATAGGCGGTAATACTTATATCCGCGGTCTTATGCTAGAAAGTCACTTGTATTTAGGTCATCAAAGTTTGGTTCTTGAAAAACACCTTCTTAAATATGGTGTTTCAATCACAGATCCCTGCTTAGATTGGGAGAACACCAAAATATTGCTGAAATACGCTGCAGAAAAATTAAAGCAAAAAAAACAAAATTCAAACCTTGTCACTTTATCTCAAAATCTTGACTATGCTTTAAATTGCGATGAAATGATATGAATGATTTATTTAAAAAAATTTCGTCACTAGCGCTCGGTTGCTTATCTTTATTAACAGTCAGTTGTCAATCCCATTATTTAAATGTTCAAACACAATATTTATCTCGTCAGAATCTGGCCAGCTTTCACATTAACTCTCCTGATCCTGCACTAGAAAGGCCTCTTATCGGGCAAAGATTAATGATTAGTTGGTCTGTGCCTAAAAATTTTTGTTACTTAGACCATTTAACTCTAAAATTAAAAGTGCGTTTAAAAGACTATCAAGAAGAAGAGATTAAAGTATCTATTCAGCAAAGAGTAGGAACTTATTTTTATGATGTGGTTCAAGATAAGTTTGAATATACGGGTGGAATATTGACATATAAAGCAGATCTACTAAATGAAAATTGCCTTATCTACTCATGGACACATCCCCTGTGGACTGATTTGATTACTTTTCAAGCAGTTGATGAGGATAAAAAATAAATTAAAAACTCACCTTACGCAAAAGGAGCAAAATGGAGAAGCTGAAGATTTTGAAAAATCAATTAATTTAAAAAGCGCAGCAATATTTACTAATATTGCGAGGATTTTTGAAGTTAATTGAGATTCAAAAAATTGGCTTGTTCATCTGCTTCTTTTGCGTAAGGTGAGTTAAAAAGATGCCAAAGTTAACATTAAAACTTTGGCATCTTTTATTTATTCAAGATAACCTTTGGATTATTTGATGATCAATAGAGCGAAAACAAATGCAAACAAAGCAAAAGATTCAATAATTCCTACAGCCACAAAACATTTACCATAGATAGCAGGCTGTTTCATTGAAGCTTGAATACCAGTTGCGCAAACGCGGCCTTGGTAAATAGATGAAGCTGCGAAAGCTAAACCTGAAAAAACTCCAATGGCAATTGCAGAAACTGGAGACAAAGTTCCCTCTCTAATCGCATTACTCATAAAAAACATCAACAAAAAACCATAAATAACTTGGGATGAAGGTGCAGCAGCCATCGCTACAAACTTACCGTGCCCATCTTCAGTGCGGCTCATTGCAGCGTGTGAGGCAGCGCCAGCAATCCAGCACCCTATACAGCAGCCTATGCAACTTAATCCTAACGCAATGGCAGGACCTACCATGTTAAAATCCATATTTTCTCCTCATTAATGCCTAAGACTTTTAATTGTTTAAAAGTCTAATCTTTTTGTAATAATTTTAGTGGTTTAAATTGCTTGCCTCCACCTTCAAATGACCATCTGTACCACTCTAGATAGTTTAAACGCAAGCCATGTATAACTCCACTCATGGTGCCAAGTACTATATTGATTAAATGTGAGCCTAAAATTAAGAAAATAGCAAAAAACGTGGGGATTCCAGCAGCTATTCCGTTAACTGTAGACGCTACAATAGCACCAGCTAAAGCTAAAGCATAAAGCCGTAGATATGACAGCGCATCTGCAAATATTTGAATCAAGTTCATTGGTTCAAAAATACCTGTCCAACCATTTTGAATAATCGATAAGATCCAAGCTGTCCCGATTCCAGCCCAAATAAGTATTAAACCAAATTTACCACCCGCAATCAAATCTATTCCCAATAATGTATTTGCAAAAGTTGGAATAGTTAAGTTGGCTGCAAAATGCAAATACCCACCTAACAAGAAAATTGCCCAACCAATGTTTGCCCAAGTGCGCAAACAATAACGCAATAATGAAAGAATTAAATGCACAATGCCTATGAATAAAGCCAATTCAAAGAGAGTGTTATCTACTAGCTGATCTAATATAACATTTCCTTGTTCTGGTCTAGCAGTTGGCACAAAAGCTAAAAACTTAGCTGGATCCGTTTCATTAGCTAGTTCTGGATACTTTTTGATGATTTCTAAGTACATTGGGTTTTTTTGTGCAATATCATAAGTTATATGTTTGTAAGCCAACCATTGACTTATCGAAATTTTTCTTATTGGATTGTTGTAATCAATTTGCATGCCAAAAAAAGAGGTGATTAAAATACCCCATATGACACACGCTGTACTCAAAAAAATAAATAAATTAATGAAACGTTTCGCATCACCTTTTGCGTCATGAAATTTGTAGCGTAAAAACAAAGCGATAGACAAATAAACTAATCCATATCCCGCATCACCGATGATAAAAGCAAAAAAAAGTGCAAAACTATACAAAACCCAATTAGAAGGGTCTTTATCCGTGGTCGAAGGGGTATCGTAAATATGTACCAGATCTTCACCTAAACGACTCAATCCATGATTTTCTAAATAAGTGGGTTTCACATCTTCCGGTTCGATTTCAATTTCTTCTACATAAATATCGAGGCGCTCAGTTAATTGATCCAAAATTTGCATTTTGTTTTCAGGTACCCATCCTTCAACAGCAAAGATAGAGCCACCTAAAGATGCTTGAACATAAGATTGGGCATCATATAAGTGATAACGATTTAATTTATCAATTAAGACATCGTGTAAATGATCATTGTATTTTGCATAACTTTTCAACTCATGTTCACAGGTATGCAGTTGTTTTTCGACATCATCCAAGCGCGCTGTTAAATCATCAAGAGAGTGCTCAATTTTAACCTCTATCATTTTATCATAAGAAACAGCATGTGAATTAATTGACATGTAGTAATCTAGGCCATTATCTGAAGTTAGATAGAGTAAAGAGTCTGGAATGGTTTCTTCAGAACTTGAACGAATGGTGAAAAATTGAATCTTGCTATTTCCCTCTTTTTCGATAAACGCAATATCTTCTAAAGAAAAATGACCTAAATTAAAAATGCGTTCGATTTCAAGAGATAGTAGACGTTTTTCTTCTTGAAGGCGCTGGTTTTTAGAGTGTAAACTAATAATGTTTTGAATGATTTCTTCATTATTTAAGTTAGAGGCATTTTTTATTTGGTCTTGAGTAGGCAAGCCTCGTAAAATTTTGATCGCAGCAATTGTGTCTTGCACTTCTTTAGGAATTTCTTGAGTCGATTGAGGACGTGGATCAATAAAATGAATCACTCCCGCTTCTTGCGCTTCTTTAAAAAATGTGGTCTTTTCGTCAGTAGAACCTAAAAATAGAAACTTTTTTAATTCCTTATTCATCTTGAAGATCCTCTGCATTCATATTAGCCATCATTTCTCGCTTATTCGCTTCAATTTTCGCTTTAGCTACTTTTGCGCGCGATACTGCAGCAAGCTCTTGATCACCTAAAAAAACTTTTATTGTTCGAATATTCATGACTGCTCGAGGAATGAGTATTTTCTCAAAAAGATTAACGCGAATAGAAACCTCTCGCAATTCTTTTTCTAAAGCAGCTTTTTGTTCATGTAAGACTTTAATATGCTCTCTTAATGCTGCCAATTTGCGTAAATAGATAATCGCTGCATCTAACCAAGGAGCAGTTTCAAAAAGACTATAGCTAAAATCTTCAAATTCAATTCCTTCAAAATAAGGAACTTCAACACCTGCAATATTTTCGAAACGCTTACTCACACTTTTAACTTTTACTGCGTCAAGAGGTTCCACACTGGATCGAGTAGATAGCAACTCGCTAAATGCCTCGATATTTTGACGTGTTTGATCTTGAAGCGCTTCTTGAGCCTCAGTTTTAATACGTGTTTCTTGGACTTCAGCTTGAAGCATGGCTTTTTTTAGCTGAAGTGTTGGAAGATACTTCTCCAACTGACTTAAATGTGTTTGTTGAATGCGCAGTTCATTTTTTGTAAGCTTAATCTCAGCCACGGTTACAACTCTCCAATGGTTTTTATTAAGCTATGACAGCTTCTTTAGGCCAATATTTTTCTATGAAAGCATGTTTGAGACCGATCTCATTTTTCTCAAAGCATTCTGCTAATGTCTGCCAACCTAAGTCTAACGCTTCTTCTAAAGAATAGTTTACTTCTAAGTTCATCATTCTTTGCTCAAATAAATGGGAGTAGTGTAAAAGTTTCTCATCCCAACGTGATAATTTAAAGCCCATAGACTGTCTTTCACGCGCTTTTTTCGATTCCGCATACAAACGAATCATCCCGTTTGCTAACTCACCATGATCTTCACGCGTCACTTTTCCAATGACTAACTGCTTTAAACGAGATAAGGATCCGAATGGATCGATTTTTCCATGATGCAAGTAAAATTGTCCTTCCGTGATGTAACCCGTATTATCAGGAACAGGATGCGTCACATCGCCTCCGGGCATAGTCGTCACACCAATGATTGTAATTGAACCTTGACCTTCGACTAAAACAGCTTTTTCATAACGCGATGCCAAATCAGAATAAAGAGAACCTGGATAACCCCGATTAGAAGGAATTTGATCCATTGTAACGGCGATTTCTTTTATCGCATCAGCAAAAGCCGTCATGTCAGTTAAAAGAACTAAAACGTGCTTACCATCTATAGCAAATTTTTCTGCACAAGCTAATGCCATGTCAGGAACAAGCATACATTCGACCATTGGATCAGTTGCACGATGAATAAACATGACTGTTTTATCCATGGTACCCGCATTCTCAGCATTATCGATGAAAGCTTGATATTCTTTAAAAGTTAGACCCATTCCACCAATGATGACAACATCCGCATCTGTCTGATTAGCAATGCGCATTAATAAATCATTGTAAGGCTCACCTGCAATTGAAAAAATAGGAATTTTTTGTGAGCGAACCAAACAATTAAAGACATCAATCATAGGGATATTCGTACGCACCATTTCTCGAGGAATAACCCGTTTAACTGGATTAAAAGAGGAGCTGCCTACGTTAATGGATTCGCCTACAACTTTTGGTCCTCCATCAATTGCATCACCAGATCCACTTAAGCGTCTGCCTAATAAAGACTCGCCATAAACTGCTTGCATTTGACGATTCAAAAAAGTAACTTTGTCTCCTGTCGAAATGCCTCTAGTATTTTGAAAAACTTGAAGCGTGACTTGATCTCCCTCAATGCGGAGAACAGAAGCATAAACACTTTGACCATTTTTTAAGTCAATACGTGCCAACTCTCCTAAACTTACTCCTTCAGCAGTAAGAGTAATCAAATTTCCACGCATATTTTTGATTTTATCATACACAATTTTCATAGTCGACGCTCTCTATTTACCTTTTTTGAGTTCAATCTAATTAGCTTTTTTCTTATGAGTCGCTTGATAAATTTTCTCTTCAATCGTTTTAAATGCATGACGGTATTGCTCTGTTTTAAAAGGCATACCATTCATATTTTTTATTTCATTTTGCAAATTCAAGAAAAACTGACGCGAGTCTTCTTTATTTGAGAAGTGAAAATCAGCTAAGAATATACGATTAATCAATTTAAAAAGTGGAATTTGGCGCTCTAAAGGACTATAAGTATCTTCTTTGTCAAATGCATTTTGTTGTAAATAAGACACTTCGTAAAGCTCGCCTTTTAAATAGATGTAAAAATCTTCTATAGCAACACCCTCTTCCCCTACAACTTCCATGCGCTTAGCAATCTCATCACTTTGAAAAAGAATCTTAAGCGCGCGCTTAACCATTTTATCCCACTCATCAACTTCTTGATTAGTTGAATTATCCTCTTCGTTATTTTTCTTACCATCTGCAAGATGATTAATATCTTTGGCTACTACATCCAGGTATTTTGACCAAGAAATTAGAGGATCGATTGCTGGATAACGTCTAGAATCTGAACGCGCACGTGACAATCCTAAGAATGCTCCGACAACTGAAAGAGTGGCTTGCGTCACAGGTTCTTCGAAATTTCCACCCGCGGGTGAAACGGCACCACCAATTGTAATAGAACCCGAGCGCCCATGAGGTAAAGCAATCACTCCAGATCGTTCATAAAAGTCTGCGATTCTTGATGCTAAATAAGCAGGAAAAGCTTCTTCACCAGGAATTTCTTCCAAACGGCCTGACATCTCTCTTAAAGCTTGTGCCCAACGTGAAGTCGAATCAGCCAATACTAATATGTCTAGTCCCATTTGACGATAGTACTCAGCGATAGTGATTCCCATGTAAATTGAAGATTCCCTCGCTGCTACAGGCATAGATGATGTATTACAGATAATTACCGTACGGTTCATCAACGATTCACCCGTATGAGGATCTGTTAAGTGCGGAAATTCGCGCAAAACTTCTACAACCTCACCGGCGCGCTCTCCACACGCCACGAATAATACAATATCTACCGATGCATATTTAGAAAGATGGTGTTGTAAGACAGTTTTTCCGGCTCCAAATGGCCCCGGTGTACAAAAAGATCCGCCTTTTAATAAAGGAAATTGTGTATCAATAATTCTTTCGCCCGTATCCATCATTTTGGTAGGCTTGATTTTTTCTCCCTGAACTAAAGCACTTTTGACCGGCCATTTTTGAACCATTGTAAAGCTGACTTCTTTATCATCTTGATCCGTTGCTTTAGCAACCACTGTATCCACATTATAAGAACCAGGAGCAATCATCCAAGTAATTTTATATTGTCCATAATGAGAAAATGGAACCATAATATGATGAGGAAAACGCCCTTCCATTGTTGTACCAAGGGTATCGCCACGTTTCAGCTGATCACCCACTTTTGCTACCGGCTCAAAATTCCATTTCAGATCACGGTCAATAGCTGGCAAATAAATTCCGCGTGGAAGAAAAAATCCCGACATTTCTGCCACCTTAGCAAGAGGATTTTGCAAGCCGTCAAAAATTGATTTCAACAAACCAGGCCCTAACTCAGCTTCTAATAGATCACCAGTAAAGTAAACAGGTGTCAAAAGCTTAATTCCTCTTGTATCTTCAAACACTTGAATTTTCGCTTCATTGCCCACAATTTCGATGACTTCAGCTTTCAATTTTTGATCATCCACATGAACCATGACTACTTCGCCTTGGCGTATGTCACCTTCAAACTGTACTTGAAGCAAATTACCAAATGCTTTGATAACTTTCCCTGTCGCATGGATGTTTTTTTGAGATTCAATCGTTTGATTCATGTTATTCTATCCTTCCTTCACTATTATATCGACGATTTGCATGCCCTTGGCTTTATCTAATTCGAACCATTTTTCAACAATTATCAGCTGAATCATATAAGATAAAATGCGTTCAATTGAAAAAGCATCTGACATATCGACGAGCTGATCAATAAAATTAAAGCGATATTCATCTAAAGCTTTTTGGAGTACTAGAGGCTCTTCACCGAACTTATCGAAGTAAAACTTTAGTGTCTCATACTTTTCAGGAGGCTCAAAAACCTTAGCATCTTTTTGAGAAATAATTTCATTAATAATTTCTTCTTCTAAGTTTTCATAACGCAACTCAAGACCTAAATCACGTCCAAGTTTTTTAGCACGAAATCCGGTCATTACTAATCGGAGTTCTCTTTCAAATGTAAAATAAGCTTTTAAAAATGGATCGGGTTCTTGTTGAGCATCTTTAAAAAAGTTTGCCAACAAAAAAGGAAAATTTTCTAAGCGATCTTCCAACGTTTGATAGCGAGCTAAAAAGTCAAAAATGTAATCAGGCAGGCCCACATTTGTAATTAAAGCTTCTTCAATTTCGTAGACACTCATTTCACCACGTGGATCAATGGATTCATTTACCCATAAAGAACGCAAATTCAAAATATCAAAGAAACGGCGAATAATCTTTGTTTTTTGATAATCTTTTTGCGTTAAATTATCTTTCAATAACTGATCCAGTTCCAAAAAATTAATTTCCGACTCGGTTTCAAAAGATAGCGTAGGTAAAATACTTCCAACAAAGTAATAGTTTGACATTTATCCTCAGTGGCTAAAAATCAGTTGACGAAAATCTTTGCGAGCAAAATTTGCAAGTAATTCTTTAAGCGCATAGTCTGTTAAGTCTAATGTCATTTTCTTACCAATCAACTTCACTTGTACTCCGCCATCAAAGTCCCCGATTTCTAACGGTTTATTTTTCAACCTTTTACGCACTCCCTCAAGCAATAAAGCATTAACATCTTGCACAGACACTTGCTGGGGAATGACTACGCCTACATCGCCTTTGATGCCTTCTTTTTCAATAGTAGTGACTAAACCATTGATTAAATCAGCAATTAATTTCGGATTAGCTGTCTCTTTTTCTAAAAGGAATTGCAATTCTTCGTTAAAAAACTTTTGTTCAATTTCTTGTCTTAATGACTCAAGCACTTGCTTTGCAGATTGTTGCAAGGAGGAACGAAAAACATTCCGTTCTTGTTCGATCTGACCACGTGCTTGCTTGATTAGTTGCTCGGCTTGTCTCTCCGCTTCTAAAATGATGTTTTCTGCATTTGACTTTGCAGCATCTATCAATTTTTCAGCTTCGACTTGCGCAGGATTTAAAATTTCGTGGCGCAATTTATCACAAATTTTCTGAATTTTATCTCGGCCTTTTTCTAATGACTTCATCTTAAAACATCTCAGAATAGGGTTAGCAAACTGTTTTATTCAATAAGAGATCACTATACGTGGATTGGAGTTAAATTATCAAGTGAATAACTGATTAGATCATCAACGAAAGAAAATAGATGAGGTTAAAAATAAAATTTTAGAATACTTAAATTGGAAATAACTATTTTGTATTAAATGATGTAATTCTAATTAATTTTTTATCGTTTTAAGGAGTGATAGTTTTTTTAAACACAGACATATCTTAGCTTCAATTCAATTTAAACTGCGAAAACCATACGTGCGTTTTTTATTTAGCTCCAGAAGTCGTATCCAAATGCCATATTACCTCCTAACATTTTCTTGGTTTAAATCTATGGGTTTCAGAAAGGGCATGGATCAAATGAGGGTAACACTTTGAGGCCATTTGCTAGCAAGCGGCCTCAAAGTGTTACCTCATTTGATCTTGATATTTTTTGAAAAAAAAGTGGCATAGCCATCAAATT
>Ga0335395_10001629_pt1 | contig 13976 bp, 12 predicted proteins | sample MAT02_FD_205744 | JGI IMG/M metagenome (GOLD analysis project Ga0335395, IMG submission 205744) | Freshwater microbial communities from Lake Fryxell liftoff mats and glacier meltwater in Antarctica - MAT-02 (spades assembly) (version 2) ...
AACCGAGGGAATGCGTGTTTATTACTCGCCTTTACAGTGACCCAATAACCTAATGCCTAACAACCTAAAACCTAATGGCTAAAAAAGAAATAAGAATTGGACTGATTGGCTGCGGGCTGATGGGCCGGACGCATACGAATGGCTACAAGCGGCTCGGGGATTTTTTTCCTGAATACGAATACCGTCCCGTTTTGAAAGCGGCTTGCTCGCGCAGCGAGGACAAGGTGAAAGCCTTCGCCGAGCAATGGGGCTATGAGTCCTACGAAACGGATTGGAAAGCGCTCATCGCCCGCGACGACATCGACGCGGTGGACATTTGTACGCCCAATGACCTGCACGCCGAAATAGCCATCGCCGCCGCCGAGGCGGGTAAAATGATTTTATGCGAAAAGCCGCTGGCCCGCACCCAGGAAGAAGCCCAAACGATGGTGGATGCCGTCGAGAAAGCGGGCGTGAAGAATACGGTTTGGTATAACTACCGCCGCATTCCCGCCGTGACGCTGGCCAAGCAAATCGTGGATTCGGGCAAACTGGGCAAGATTTTCCACTACCGCTCCAACTTCCTGCAAGACTGGACTATCAGCCCCGACCTGCCGCAGGGCGGCACCGCCCTTTGGCGGCTCGACTCCGAAGCCGCCGGCTCGGGCGTCACCGGCGACCTGCTGGCCCACTGCATCGACGCGGCCATGTGGATCAACGGTGCTATCACCGACGTATCGGCCATGACCGAAACGTTCATTAAAGAGCGGGTACACCAAGACAGCGGCAAAGTACAGAAAGTCGGCATCGACGATGCTTGTATTTTCCACTGCCACTTCAAAAACGGTTCGCTCGGCCAGTTCGAGTCAACGCGCTACGCGCGGGGCCACAAGGCGATGTTTACCTTTGAGATCAACGGCGAACACGCCTCCATACGCTGGGATTTGCACGACATGAACCGCTTGGAATTCTTCGATCACGGCGACGAAGGCATCGTGCGCGGCTGGCGCTCAATCCTCGTAACCGACAGCGATCAACCCTACATGGATCGCTGGTGGATTCCCGGCACGAGCATTGGTTATGAGCATTCGTTCGTTCACCAAGTCGCTGACTTTTTCAAAAGCCTGGAAACGGGCGAAGACTGTCATCCGACGTTCCAGGATGCGATGGAAACACAGAAAGTCTGTCAGGCCGTGCTGGATTCTGCCGCGTCGCGGAGTTGGAAGGATACGGGCGTGACGGAGGACATTGGATAATTGTTGACTCTGCCGGGGTTGGTTGGGCGGGTTTTGTAAGCTTTAAAACGCTACCTCGACCACCAATCCCTGTAGTTTGTCTTCGCCCGACAGTTTCAGCTTTCCAACCATTTCCGTTGAAAGGGTATCTGCCCATTAAAAGCCAACTGCACTATGAAGAAATCGACGCCAATTTTCTTACTTAGTTTGCTATTTGGCATGATTGCCTGCGACCCGCCCATAGACCGCACGGCGGGCGGCCCGGCCTTCGACGGCACGGGCTACCGGGCGGTGTACGCCACCGCCGAAGAACTAGCCGTGATCAAAACCCAGTCGCCCCGTCCCCTGCGTAAGCCGGGCAAGATTTACGTGCAGGGCAATTACCTGTTTGTGAATGAGCAGGGCGAGGGCTTGCACGTGATCGACAACGCCGATCCGACCAAGCCCCGGAAGATTTCGTTTCTGAAAATTCCCGGTAACAACGACATCGCCGCCAAGGGTCGCTACCTCTACGCCGACAACGCCCGCGACCTCGTGGTGCTCGACATCGGCGACCCAACCAGTATCAAGCTGGTGAAGCGCGTTGTGGACGCCATTCCACCGCAGAATCACCCTTTTTTGCAGCAAGTTTATTTCGAGTGTCCCGACGATAAAAAAGGCATCATCGTGGCTTGGCAGAAAGTGCCCATGAGTTCGCCGCCTGCGTGCTTCCGTTAATTTATGTGGAGAATTGAGAATACCGGAATTCTTTCACATCAAATATTCAGCGCAAAATGAAAACGAAAATCATAAAAATCCGCCCTAACCTTTTGGCAATTTTAGTGGCGGTGATGTTCTGGGGTTGTGATGCGGGGTCGCGGTCGGCCGATGTTTCGCCGGGTATGCAGACGGGCGTGGGCGGGTCAATGGCTCGCTTCGCCATTACGGGCAATACGCTCTACATTGCCACAAAGCAAAGCTTGGAAGTCTATGACATCACCCAGCCCGACCAGCCCAGCAAAACCACCAAGCGGGATTTAGGCGTAGGCATCGAAACCATTTTTCCCTACAAAAATAACCTGTTCATCGGGGCAAACAACGGGATGTACATCTTCGATAACTCTGACCCCAAGGCCCCGCGCCAACTCAGTTTTTACTCGCACATCCAAAGCTGCGACCCAGTGGTGGTGCAGGGCAACTACGCCTACGTGACCTTACGCAACGGCACTACCTGTCGGCAGTTTGCTTCACTTTCTTCGCTCGATGTCGTGGATATTTCCAACCTATCGAGTCCGCGCCTGCTAACAAGCCTTAACATGGAGTCGCCTTATGGTTTGGGCGTGGATGGCAACCGCTTGTTTGTGGGGGAAGGAAGCAAAGGACTGAAACTGTTTGACATTTCCGATCCGGTCAAACCCATTCTGAAAGAGTTCAGGAGCGATATTCCCACCTACGATGTGATTCCTTATCGCTCAACGCTGATTATTACCGGTGAGAAGGGGATTTTCCAATACCGCTACGACGATAAGGATCAGTTCGATTTGTTGAGCAAAATACCGGTCGAATGAGAGAGTGCTGGCTATCGATTTGCTTAGCTTTCATCGCGACGACCGCCCAAGCCCAGGTGCCGAGGCCCGACACGCTGGGATCCGTTATTATCCTGAAAATTACGCCGCTGGCGTTGTTCGACCTGGACAACACCGTGCAGTTGGGCGTGGAAGTGCCGCTCAAGAATCCTGCCTGGACCCTACAGCAGGAAGTGGGTTACGGCCACTCGGCCTTTAACCTATGGTACAGCGAGCGGCAGCGCTATCCCGACCGCGAAACCTGGCGTTTTCGTACGCAGATCCGCTATTATTTTTTAAAGCAAAATCGCAACAGCCCTTACATGGCCGGTGAGTATCTTTTGAAAAAAAATATGGAAGGAAAATACCGAAGTGTGGGCATGGACTGCGCGACCGATCAATTCGGGGGCCAAAATTGTGCCTACTTTCAGAATCGCAGGGTGCATCTGGCCCGTTTTGTCAATGCGTTTCATTTGAAGCTTGGTTGGCAGTTTTCTATTGGCAACCGCATGGCTCTCGATACCTACGCGGGGGCAGGAATCAGAGCGTTACAGGTCAAGTACGTGGGGCTGCCCCCCAATTCTTTCTTCAATGGGCGCCGGGATTTCCTGACTTTTCGCATCGACACACCCGGACGATACCAGCCCACACCCAGCTTATCGGCGGGCTTCCACATAGGTTGGCGGCTGTGAATCCCCATTTTCCTTATCTTTGCCAAACTTTCTCACCAAAAGGCAATGGCACAACTCTCGGTTCGGCATTTGTTAGGTATCAAGAATCTGAACGAAACAGATATTTATACTATTCTCGACACCGCGGCCCAGTTTAAGGAAGTCATTAACCGCCCGATCAAGAAAGTCCCATCTCTGCGCGACATTACCATCGCCAACGTTTTTTTCGAGAACTCCACCCGTACCCGTCTTTCCTTTGAACTCGCCGAAAAGCGCCTTTCCGCCGACGTCGTGAATTTCTCGGCCTCGGGCAGTTCGGTCACCAAGGGCGAAACGTTGCTCGATACAGTTAACAACATTCTGGCCATGAAGGTGGACATGATCGTGATGCGCCACAGCAGTCCGGGGGCAGCGCATTACCTCGCGACCCGTATCCCGGCCAACGTCGTCAACGCCGGCGACGGCACTCACGAACACCCCACGCAGGCCCTGCTCGATGCCTTCTCGATGCGCGAGAAACTCGGCGATTTGCGCGGCAAGAAAATCGCCATCATCGGCGATATTCTTCATTCACGCGTCGCGCTTTCCAATATTTTTTGTTTGCAAAAGCTGGGGGCCGAAGTAATGGTGTGCGGGCCAACTACCCTTATCCCCAAGTACTTGCCCGAGCTGGGCGTAAAAGTGGGCCACGACGTGCGGGCCGCCCTGCGCTGGTGTGACGTGGCCAACGTGCTGCGCATCCAACTGGAGCGGCAGCAGATCAAGTACTTTCCTTCGCTACGCGAGTATTCGCTCTACTTCGGCATTACGAAAGCCATGCTCGACGATCTTGACCATGAAATCGTGCTGATGCACCCCGGCCCCATCAACCGGGGCGTCGAACTCTCGTCCGATGCCGCCGATTCGGCGCATTCCATTATCTTGAACCAAGTTGAAAACGGCGTGGCCGTGCGGATGGCAGTGCTGTTTCTGCTGGCGCAGCAGTAGGGGCGAATAAGTAGTTTCACCAATCGCCTTTCTTTTTGTCCAAATCGGCGGCCCGGTCTAAACGAAAAAGATGAAATCCTACTTCTACACGCTCTCAATCATCGTCGCTGCCACGCTTGCGATGATTTTCCCGGGCCCCTTCACCGTCATTGCGGGTTTTGAACTGAAAAACCTGATCGTACCGCTGCTGATGATCATCATGTTCGGGATGGGCACCACCATGGGGCTGAAAGATTTCGGAGGTGTGGTCAAGAATCCGCGGTCGGTATTTATCGGGCTACTTTGCCAATTCTCGATCATGCCCCTTGTGGGCTATATGTTGGGCACGAGTTTCGACTTTCCGCCTGAGGTGGCTGCCGGGGTCATTCTGGTGGGCTGTTCGCCCAGTGGCTTGGCCTCCAACGTAATGGCTTACATCGCCAAAGCCAACGTGGCGCTCTCGTTGACGATCACGGCGGTAGCCACCCTGTTGGCTCCATTGCTCACGCCCGCCCTGATGAAGTGGCTGGCCGGGACAATGGTGGAAGTCGATTTCCTGAAAATGATGGTCGATATTCTGAAAATGATTATCCTGCCCATCGGGCTAGGGCTGCTGGTGAATTACATTTTTCGCAAGCAGTCCGCTTGGCTCAATCGCTATATGCCGTTGGTGTCGATGATCGGCATTGCGCTCATTATCTGCATTATCACTGCCGCCGGGCGCGAGAGTTTGCTCACGATCGGTGTAGCCTTGGTAGTATGCACGCTCATGCATAATCTGCTGGGCTACGCGTTGGGCTACGGTATGGCCAAGCTCATGCGCCTACCCGAGCAGGACTGCCGCACGGTGTCGCTGGAAGTGGGCTTGCAGAACGGCGGCCTAGCTTCGGGGCTGGCTCTGCAAATGGGCAAGGTCGCCACGGTAGGACTCGCTCCGGCGCTTTTTGGGCCAATTATGAATATAACCGGGTCGATTCTGGCGAGTTTCTGGGGCAAAAAACCGACTGACCTGCCAGAAGTTACGGCGGCGGAAATGACATGAAGTATAAAGAATTTGAAACTGCAATTATAACTTTCGGGCTAATGTTTCGTTTTTTTGAAAATAAAACCCCTTTCCCCTATAAACAAAGCCATGAAAGTAAAAGCCCTTACCAGTTGGATACTCCTCTTCGCCCTGGCGTTCCTGTTTTCCTGCAAAAAGAAAGACGTGGGGCCGGATGTAAGAACAATGCTTACCGCCAAGTGGTGGTGCCACGACAACAAGCAACTCAATGACCTGAATTTCAACGCCGACGGAGCCGTGCAGGAACGATTCGAAGGGAATCTGCAAACGGGCCGCTGGACGCTATCCGCCGACGAGAAAACGATCGAGATCATTCAAGCAGGCGGTAACAATAGCGGCACCCGGACTTTTGGGTTGCAAAAAGTGACAGACGACCAACTGGTGTTGCTGTTTTTTGGTGCCGATAACACCTATACCAAATGTCAGTAGGGAATGATGACCGGGCTGGCGCACCAGTGATGAATGATGAATGATTTTCTAATTCAACAACTTACTTTTCTATTGGTTACTTATTGATAAAAAAAAGCCAGCCGAATTGATCGGCTGGCTTTTTTTATTTCGCTTTTTTTGTGACAGGATTAAGCTAAACGGTCGATGCAATTCAAGTCCTCGAACGCCACTTTCAGGCGGGCTATCATGCTCTCCTCGCCTTTGCGCAGCCACACGCGCGGGTCGTAGTATTTTTTGTTGGGCGAGCCTTCGCCGTCGGGGCTGCCGAGCTGGGTTTGGAGGTAATGCTCCGTCTTGTGGTAGTATTTCAAGATGCCTTCCCAAGTGGCCCACTGCATATCGGTGTCGATGTTCATCTTGACCGCGCCGTATTCAATGGCCTCCCGGATTTCCTCGCGGGACGAACCCGAACCGCCGTGGAAAACGAAATTGACGGGCAGCGACCCGGTGTTGAATTTCTTCTGGATGTACTCCTGCGAATTTTTCAGGATCTTCGGTTCCAGCTTCACGTTGCCGGGCTTATATACGCCGTGAACGTTCCCAAAAGCCGCCGCAATGGTGAAATTGGGCGAAATCTTGCGCAATTCCTCGTAGGCGTAGGCCACTTCCTCGGGCTGCGTGTAGAGTTTGGAACTATCCACGTCGGTGTTGTCCACGCCGTCTTCCTCGCCGCCGGTTACGCCTAGTTCTATTTCAATGGTCATGCCCATTTTGGCCATGCGCTCGAAGTACCTGGCGCAAGTTTCGATGTTTTCTTCGAGGGGTTCCTCCGACAGGTCGAGCATGTGCGAACTGTACAGCGGCACGCCGTGCTGCTCGTAGTATTTTTCGCCGGCATCGAGCAGGCCGTCGATCCAGGGCAGGAGTTTCTTGGCGCAATGGTCGGTGTGCAGAATTACCGGAACACCGTAGTGTCCGGCCATTTGGTGGACGTGCATGGCTCCCGAAATGCCCCCGGCAATGGCGGCTTTCTGGCCGTCGTTGGACAGGCTTTTGCCCGCGTAAAATATGGAGCCGCCGTTGCTGAACTGAATCATCACGGGGCTATTGACCGCCTTGGCCGTTTCCAGCACGGCGTTCACCGAGTTGGTGCCGACCACGTTTACGGCGGGCAGGGCGTAGTCGTTCTCATTGGCATGACGAAAAATTTCGCTGACGCCCTCGCCGGTCACGACACCAGGCTGAAAGCGGGTTGCTGTATCGTTCATAGTTGATTTTAGGGATTATTTCAAGAAAAAATTTAGGGGATTGATTAAATTGCTAAATCCTGCGCAATTGATAGGCAAGATAGCTAAATTTGGCAAAACCACTGAGTACCCCATGAATGCCAAACTCATCAAAACCTTGTTGCTGGCCGCTGCCTTGGGCTGTTTCCTGCTTTGGGTTCTGGAATACTACCGTACGGATTTAAGCAATAGCTACTGGCTCCTTATGATGGGCTTGACTATCTTACTGGGTCGTCAGTATTTTAGTTTAAAAATCCAGCCAAGCTCCAAGCCCGAGCGACCCGCATCCCGTCCCGAAAAGCGTGGGAATCCTCCACCCAAACGCAAGAAAAGAAAATGACCATTCTGTACCCGGCCCTGGCGGCATTGTTTTTTTTGTTGGCGGGCTACTATGGTGCGGTGCGTGCCATCCTGCTCGACTCGCCCCTCGACTGGCTGCGGGCAGCGCGTGACCAAATCAACTACAACGAAGACGGAGCCGGGCGGCATGTGGCTTACTGGCGTCGGCTGTTGCGCATGAGCCGCCTTTCGCTGGTTGCGGTGGGCTGTTTTTTCCTGGTGGCCACGGGCTACGTGCTTGTTCCCCAACTTGCCTCGCTGCCCGGCTGGCTGTACCCGCTTGGGCTGTTCGTAGTAGCCGTTTTGGTCTGGACGGCCGCCTATATGCTTTGGCTGCGCTTGGGTCGGGCCTTTCCCCGCATTGCCTCGGTGCGGGCTTTCCCCGTGCGCTTCGCCGAGTGGGTGCTTACGCCCGTCTATTGGCTGGTTGAGCCGTTTTTGTGGAGACAGAGGACAGGTAAGTCCTCGACCAATCCGAATTCGCCCAACTACGTGCGCGACGAAGCCGCCGCTGCGGACGACTCCGACGCCGAAGATCACCGGATGGAAGAGAAAATGTTCATCAACGCCCTTGATTTTAAGGATGTCCGTATCCGCGACTGCATGATTCCCCGCACCGAAATCACGGCCGTGGCCATTGACGATGAAATCGAGGACTTGCGCCAGGCGTTTATCAGCAGCGGGCATTCCAAGATCGTTGTCTATCGCGACTCCATCGACGACGTGGTGGGGTACTGCCACTCGCTGGCGCTTTTCCGTAAACCCAAGGAGATTTCGAACATTGTCACGCCCATGCTTATCGTGCCCGAGGCCATGCCCGCCAGCGACCTCATGCTGCGGTTTTTGGAAGTGCGCAAGAGCCTGGCCCTAGTCGTGGACGAATTCGGTGGCACCGCTGGGCTGGTGAGCGTCGAGGACGTAGTGGAGCAGATTTTCGGCGAAATCCAGGACGAGTACGACTCCACCGAAGACTGGACTGAACGAAAAATAGACGAGAGTACCTTTATCCTCAGCGCTCGGCACGAGGTGGAGTACCTAAACGAAAAATACGGCTGGTATTTTCCCGAAGGCGACTACGACACGCTGGCCGGGCTGCTGATTCATATCCACGGCGATCTGCCCAAGGTCAATGAGGTCATTCAGTTTATACCTTACACTTTCAAGATTGTTTCCATGCAGGACACGCGCATCGAGCTGGTGCGGCTGACTGTGGAACCCTACGAAAGGGCAGAAGTCCGCAGAAAATAAAAACCGGCAGCGAGGTAGCGGAGCCGAAGTAGCTTCACCTCAAAACTCCTGCTCCCCAAACTCGTTCCCCGGCAGCTTGGCGCGTTTGCTCAATTGCCGCAGGGAGTAGCTCAGGTTGATGAGAAAAATGTCTTTTTCCTGAATGTAATTGGTCGTCGTGAAGAAATCGCGGCCCCGCGTCGTGATGCGCTGCTCGTTGGTGGGCAGAAAGCCTAGGCCGATGTTTTGCCACTGCGCCAGAATCGTCAGGCGATTTTCCAAGAAAGTTTTTTTCAAAGAAAGGTTGGGGATCAAAAAGCGCGAGTCCTCGCCCTGCGCCGTAATCCGCCGCGAAAGATAGTTGACGCTGGCTTGCATGGAAGTCGTCGGGTTGAGCTGAATGGTGGAGTTCGCATTCACCGAATGCACCCAAGCCGCGCGATCAAACACCACAATATTGTCGAAAAGCTGCCCTTGCTGCGAGTAGCGATAAATAGTGCCCCCCAGGTAAAATTTCCAGGCTTTGGTCAACTTCAAATCCGCCGCCAGCTCCAAGCCCACGCGCTGCGCGAGTCCGGCATTGGTGTAGATACGATTCAGAATCGTGTCGGCGTACACGCTATTGACGCGGTTGATGACATCCTTGATGCCCTGGTAGTAGGCCGTCGCCAGCAAAGTACTGTTGCCGATGGCTTTGCTGACGCCCACCTCCGCCAAATTGACAAACTCAGGCCGCAGCGCCGGGTCGCCCTGTTCCAGGGTTTCGGAGTGTTCGCGCTCGGGTAGGGGGTTGAGGGCAAAGTTGTTATTTCGCTGCACCCGGCGGCTGTATCCCGCGCGCCACGACAAATTTTCCTGCGGGTTATACAAAATATTGAACGAAGGGAAAAGGTTATTCAGCGTCAGGTCGAAGGTTTGGTTTCTGGCATTATTCACCAAATCCCGCACCGCGTACTCGTAGCGCAGCCCAACGGTGTATTCGAGTTTCGGTTTCGTACTCGCAAACTGCGTGTAAAGACTGTGAACGCGGTTGGTGATGACAATCAACCCCGAAAACTCGGGAATCAGCAGTAGCGGCAGTCCGTTGCCGTACTGTTCGCGGTAGCGATAGTCGCCCCGGTCTTCTTGGTAGCGATACTGATAGCCCGATTCCAGCTTCCCACCCCAGAGCGGTAAGCTGGCGTCCACGTTTGCCCGGAAGTTCTGGATGGGACGGTCGGTGGTCGTGACGGTGTATTGAAGCGTGTCGCGGAAGTCGCTGCGGTTCAGGTTGCGGTTTTTGGTGAAGCCGCCAATTTTATCGTATTCATAGAGTACCCCTGCGCTCAGCGTGGCTTTGTTTTCGTAGGTGTGGGTGTAGTCGAGATCGGCGGTGTAGAACTCGCCCTGCTTACGCGCCAAGTTGCTGTTGAAGTAGTTGGCTCGACCAATGACTTGGCCCGTCTGTGAGTCCGTCGTGGTATTGTTGTAAAAAATATCCGCCAGCCGGTCTTCCGTGCGGCGGCTTTGGTACAACCCCAGATTCCAGACATTGGCCTTATTCGGCACGAATGCCACCGCGAGCCGATTAGTAAAGGTGTAGCGGTCGAAACTCCGCTCCCCCGCCGATGGAAAGCGCGTGCTACGGCTGCCAATGGTGGTGCTGACGTCACCCACACGCCGCCCGGCGACGTCGTTGCGGATATAAGATGAGCTGAGCGTGAAATCCCAAAGCTTCGAGCGGTAGTTGAGCGTGGCGTCGAGCGCGTGGCGTCTCGGTTTCTTGGCATTATCAAAATCACCCACACTGGGCAGTCCCAGCAGTCCGTTCGCCACCGCCGACCAGCCCGTGTCGGCCCCGGCGCGGGTGACGATGGCGATGATACCCGCCTTGCCGTCGGGGTCGTATCGGGCGTTGGGCGTGGTGATGACCTCGATGGATTCGATGGTGTTGGCCGGCAACTGATTGAGCAAAGTCCCCAGATTGGCCTGCACGGGCTTGCCATTTAGTAAAACCAAAAAGCCGTTGGCCCCGCGCAAACTCACCTCGCCCTCGGCGTCGATGGTTAGGCCGGGCAGATTGCGCAGCACGTCGGTGGCCGTGCCGCCCGCCGCCGACTGGAACTGCGCGGCGCGATAGGTTTGGCGGTCGGCCTTCATAATGACCTCGGCCCTTTGGCCCGTCACCCGTACTTCATCCAACAGCTTCGATTCGGTCTCGATGAACAGAATCCCCACATCGACCGTCCGGCCCCGCTCCACGGTCAGCTCCGCCGTGGTGGGCCGATAGCCCACAAAAAACGTTTTGACTCGGTAACGTCCGGGCCTCGGGTTCGGGATCAGGTAACGGCCCGTGGAATCGGAAACAGCTCCGCCGACTGCCAGGGAGTCGTCGAGCGCATACAACGCTACGCTCACGAAAGCGACGGGTTCCTGCGTGGTTTTGTCGAGAATTTGTCCGGTGATTTGGGCGTGGCAATAGCAGCTAACAAACACCAGCAGAAGGCAGATTCTCGTTTTCAGGTTAAAGACTCGGCCTCGCTGGGCTTCGGTCTCTAGATTGCCATTCATTGTATTTGCTGGAACTATGAAAGAAATACTTTAAAAAGCAAAAGTATTGGCTCACCCCCTGCAAATCGTGGTATATATGAAAAAAGTACGGTACTAATTGCCACTTGAGCGGAATAATTGAGGGATAGTTCCAACGATCTTTTTGAAGTACTTGGCAAAGTGGGAAGCATCCGTGAATTCCAGCAAAAAAGCGATTTCCGAAACGGTCAAACTCGTGTAGAGCAGTAATCGCTTCGACTCGGCAATGACGGACTCAGACACGATTTTGGTAGCGGTCTTATTCAGCGAACGCTGGCATATCGCATTCAGGCTCTGGGGAGAAGTATTTAGAAGTGCGGCATAATAACTCACCGACTTCTTTAATCCGTTGTTGTGTTCGACCAGTTCCAAAAATGACTGGTGGACACCCTGAACTTCCAACCAAGGAGAAGTATTAACCGACAGCCAAACCTGCATTGTCTTGGCCAGCAAGGCTTTCAATAAACCTTCCTGCACTGGCAAGCAGGTTTCATTCTGATCGGCACTTTCCTCAACGAGCAATTGGAGGATGGCGCTTACCTGAGGATAATCGTTTATTCGGGAGGCTGATTGTCGGCTTATTTTGGCAAAAAGTGATTTCAACTCATAGTCGATGCTGTTGTCGAAAAAAGCCTTCTTAATCAATACAACATAGCCATTAGGCTCACTTTCAAGCGCCCATGAATGAACCTGTTCCTGACGAACCACATGGAGTAGCGGAGTTTCTATGGCGTGTTCTACCGAATCGATCGTATGGACACCAGATCCCTCCGATAGGTAGATAAGTTCAAGGTAGCTCCCATGCTTATGCGGCGTCGTTTTTCTGACGTGCTTACGGAAAGGGGCAACCTTAATCGTTTTCGCCCCCCCAATCTTTTCTTTTACGGGTAATCCAGAAATCATCTTTAGCTCGGTTGATATAATGATTACCTTCCCCGGCGGCGATTTGTTATGCTGAAATTATTCCTGATGATCTGACGACCGATCAAATTATCAACCGTACGCCTCCCAAGTCCGACACGCGGTGCGTGAAGCGGTCGCTGGGTGAGCTGATGAACATGAAGTTGATGGGAATGTCCCACTCCTTGCTCAGCCGCTTGATAATGGCGGGGCCGAAGGTGCCGACCAACTGCACGTACTCGATCTTGATATCGGGATAAGCGCGATCCAGCACTTCGAGGTCGCTGAAGAAAGCCTGGTGTACCTCGTCGCCCTCTTTCAGTACGGTCACGATTTTGAGTTTTTTAGTAATCTCGTTCTCCTGAACGTACATCATCACTTTGTTCAGAATCGAAATGTCATCGCCCTTGGTGAAATAGACGAACTCTTGCTCGGTCAGCTTACGAAGCTGCCGCGAAATCTCCAAGCGGCTGGCGGCGGCCACGTGCTTAAGGGTTGTGAAAAAACTATTGACCAAAGCCAGCAGCAGCTTGAGAATTTCGTTGCGGTTTAGCAGTAAAATAATAACGATTATGGAGGGTACAAAATATTGCAAGAAGACGATCAGGTAGTCGGGGTGCATGATGATGTTGCCGTACAAGGCCACCACCACGGCCAAGATGGCGAGCGTTACCGAAAAGATGGTGGCCCGCTCGGGTCGTGGTAACCGCGCCCGCTTGCTCTTCAACAGAAAGTTGCCGAAGCCGAAATATACCATCACCAGCAGAAACGAAATGGTATAAACCCCCGCCAACGGCCCCAACTCGCCGTTGGTAATGAAAAGCACCGAAAGGCAGAGCAAATAAAAGACGCTCAGAATACGCGGCGAACTGCCCTTTTTATTTTCTTTTAATAAAAACTGGGGCAAAATACGGTCGAGCGCCATGCGCTTGATGAGGCCGTTGACGCCCACGTAGGAAGTGAGCAGTGCGCCGCTCAGCACCAGCACGGCATCAATCGAGATGAACGTGGCCAGCCAGCTTCCCCCGGTGCTTTCACCCAGGTGCGACAGCAGGGCTTCCTGATTTTGGGCCACCTCCGCTAGCGGCAGTACCATTACTGCGGCGAGCGCCATGAGTGGGTTGATGACCGACACGGCGATCCACATATTGCGCAGGGTTTTGGGGAAAACGCCCTGTTCCTGCTCCTCCACGAAGTTGGCCGAACTCTCGAAGCCGCTGATGCCCAGCATGGCCGTGCTAAATCCCAGAAAAAGCGCCGTGCCGAAGCCGCCAGTTAGCGGAGCGTCGAAATTGAGCGAGGCGACCTGAAAGCCGTTTTGTGCAACGTACCACACCCCGCTGATAATCAGGGTAAGCATGGCCGTGATGTGCAGCACAAAAATCACAATAGCTACCACCGATGACTCGCTGATGCCCGACATGACCAGAAATAAGAAAATCGTGATAAGGACAGCCGTGGCCAAAATAATGTTGATACTCGGCAGAATATCGTGCAGGTAGTGCATGGCCTCGCTGGCCGAAATAACCGCCGTGGCCATGTAGGACAAAATCGTAAGGCAGGCCGCAACGGAGGCATTGCTCTTGGTGGTGGTATTGAGCAATACATTGTAAGCCCCGCCATTGAGGGGGAGCGCTCCCACTACTTCGCCGTAAATTTTACGAAATAGATATAGCACCGCCGCCACAATCATCAGTGCTATGAAGGCGTACTGTCCGGCGTAAGCAATCGAGAGAGCCGAAACGTACAGGCAGGAGGAGGTGATATCGTTGCCGCAAATAGCCGTAGCGGCAAGTTCGTTCAGCCTT
>Ga0335395_10001634_pt1 | contig 13966 bp, 12 predicted proteins | sample MAT02_FD_205744 | JGI IMG/M metagenome (GOLD analysis project Ga0335395, IMG submission 205744) | Freshwater microbial communities from Lake Fryxell liftoff mats and glacier meltwater in Antarctica - MAT-02 (spades assembly) (version 2) ...
GTCAGGCTCAGGGCCAGCGCGGCCAGCACCGGGAAGGCGAAGAACACCCCGATCACGGTCAGTGCCGGTGCGGCGAACAGCCAGCCGGCGGTGTTCGGCTTCATGGCGCGCGCGCCCTTTCATCGGCACGGTCCAGCATCCAGCGCCGCTTCTCCAGGATCGCGTCGGCGCGGCGGTCCATCTCGATGGCCGCCGTGTCCACGTCCATGCGCCCATTGGCCACCAGCTCACCGATCAGGCGCAACTCGGTGGCGATGCGTTCCCACTCCGGCACCTTCGGTGTTGGCACCGCGCGTTCCAGCTGGTTGCGGAACGCGCGCGCATGCGGATCGTTGGCCAGCGCCGCGGTGCGCCACGGCGAGCGGCGCGGCGGCAGGTTGCCACTGAGGCCATGGAAGATGGCCTGCACTTCGGGGCTGGACAGGTAGTCCAGCAGCTTCCAGGCCGCATCCTTGTGCTGCGAACTGCGGAAGATCACGAAGCTGGTGCCGTTGGCCAGCGAGGCGCCCGGGCCATCGGGCCCGGGCAGCGGCATGGTCATCCAGTCGTCCTGCCGGCTTTGCGGCAGGCGCTGCTTGAACTGGGCGATGTTCCACGGCCCGGAGATGTAATAGGCATAGAAGCCGTTGCCGAACTCGTCCCACACGTTGGAGATCTGGTTGTTGGTCAGCACGGGTGCCCAGCCGCGCTGGAACATCTCCTGGTAGAAAGCCAGCGATTCGCGGAAACCCTGGCTGCGGAAGTTGCCATAGCGGCCACCCTCGCGCAGCAGCGGCTCCGGCTGCTGGATCGCCAGGCTCAGCAATGGCTCGAATTCATTCAGCGGCAGCAGGATGGCGTAGCGCGACGGGCCCTGCAGCCGCTTGACCTCCGCCATCGCCTGGCGCCATTCATCCCAGCTGGCCGGCGGCTCGCTGATGCCCGCCTCGCGCAGCAGGTCCACCCGGTAGAACGGCAGGCGCGTCTCCGAATACCACGGCACCGCCAGCGTCACTCCATCCACCACGCCGCTGTCCCAGGCGCCCGGATAGAAATCGTCCGCATCGAAGCCGGGACTCGCCTGGATCCACGGGTCCAGCGGCTCCAGCGCATCCAGCGCCGCAAACTCCGATATCCAGGTGTTGCCCAACGGCGAAACGTCCGGCAGTGCATCGCCGGCAAACGCGGTGAGCAGCTTCTCGTGCGCGGACAGCACCGGCAACTGTTGCAGGTCGACGCGAACGCCCGGGTTACGGCGCTCGAACTCGGGCAGCAGCCCGGCCACCACCTGGCCCTCGAAGCCCATCACCCAGAAGCGGACGACTTCGCGATCGTCCCGCTGCCGGTCGCAGCCGGCCACGAGCAACAGCACGAGGAGCGCGGCCGTTCCCAGCCCGATCCTTGCAAAAGTCATGGAAGTCCGCTCATTGCGGTGGTGCCGGCCTGGCCGCGGGCACCTCGCGCGGGACGCTGCGGTTGATCCGCGACTCGGCCGTGCCCAGGGCGCGCGCGGCAGCCGCCTCCGGATCGGGCGCCTGTCGCGGCACCTGCGGCTCGTCCTCGGGCTGCAACCAGCCGCCACTGAACCCGGCCCGCTCAAGTCCTGTGCGGATGTACGGGCTCTTCTTCATCACGTTCCACACGAATTCGTTGCGGTAGTTGCTGATCATGGCCAGGATTGGGCCCTGGTCGATGCCGATGTAGTCACTGGCCACCCAGCCATTGCCCGGCACGATGCGTCCGGTCTTGAGCGGGATGTCGTACTCGAAGCTGCGGTTGAACGAATCCAGGAAGCCGTAGCTCGAATACAGGTAGTCGCCAAACCGCTCATGCATCTCCAGCGTGGCCGGGATCACCACCTCGGGAGCGAACGGCAGCGAAGCAATCGCAGCGGTGGGGGCGATGGTACCGTCGTCGAAATGCTCCATCAGGCCCACGCCACGCGCGGAGTAGTGGCGGAACTCGCGTTCCTCGCCACGGTAGGTCTGCACGGTGCGTTGCGGGCCATCGCTGGCGGTCAGTCCCCACACGTTCTCGCCATAGTCCTTCCACTTGTTCGGGTTGGCGATCGCGTACTCGCGCTGCGCCAGTACCGCGCGCCGGCTGTTGATGAAGTAGTCGATGCCGCGTTCCCGCATGTAGTCGTCCTGGATGTCGCGGTAGTCGATCCAGACATGGCTGTACTGGTGGCCGAACATCGGGCCGAAGGACAGGTGCTCCTGCCCCTGGTATACGCCCCAGTTGTTGACGTAGGTGCGGGTCCACGCGTCCCAGGCTTCGGGCTCCACCGGATGGGTGGGCGAGCCCAGCGCCAGGATGTACACCAGCATGGCCTCGTTGTAGCCCATCCAGTTGTGCTCGATGAAACCGCTCTCCGGGAACCACCCCATCGAGATCAGCGGCTTGTCGATCTGCAGCCAGGGCCATTGCACCTTCCTGTACAGCTGGTCGGCCAGCTGCCGGATCTCGCGCTCGCGCGCATCATCACCGTCGTAGTAGGACTGGGCAAACAGCACACCCATCATCAGCAGCCCGGTGTCCACGCTGGAAAGCTCTACCCAGCTGTCGTAACGCTCGCCGTTCTGCATGTCCAGGAAGTGGTAGTAGAACCCCTTGTAGGCGCCATCGCCTGTGGCCGCCGGGCCGCTGGAAATGTCGCGGAAGAACTTCAGGGTCAGCAGGGTGCGGTCGACCGCCTGGTTGCGGCTGATCCAGTTGTTCTCCACCCCGATCGGATAGGCGGTGAGGGCGAAACCGACCGACGCGATGCTGGAGAACGGACGCGACGGGAAGCGGTCCGGGGTCAGACCATTCACTTCGTTGGTGGTGTCCCAGAAAAACTGGAAGGTGCGACGTTCGATGTCGCGGAACAGCGGCGGCAAGACCGGCCGGGTGATGCGTTCGGGCAGCGCGGCCGGGGCGGCGGCCGTTGCGGGGGCCTGTACGGTCGGCGCGGCGACCGGTTCGGCCTCGCGTTTGCAGGCGGGAGAGACGGCGACTACGACTGCGAGGCAGAACGCGGTCAGGAGCTTCCGGCATGGATACGTCATTAAATCCGGTCCTCATGAAATCGATTTCAGGCGCGCACGCAGGAGAGCACGAATGACGCGCTGCCGGCTACCTGGCCCCACCGCGGCCGCCCCGAAGGACGGCCGCGAAGACACTTACCAGCTGATCCCGAACGACAATTTGAACGTGCGCGTCGGCAACAGGATCCCGTCGCCAGTGCGTCGTCCGAAATCTGGATTCTGCACCCGGCCGACGCCGCGGAAGTTGCCGAAGTCGGTGTAGTTGCGCTCGTTGGTGACATTAAGCACGTCACCGCGTACGCGGAACCTCAGGTCGGTGCCGGTATCCCATTCCTTCTGCAATGCGAGATCGAGCTGGCGGAATTTCTGCTCGTCGAAGTAGTAGGTGTTGAAGCCGGCGTTGTTGCAGGCGCCCGGATCGAATCCCTCGAAGCAATCCAGGTTGGTGTTGCCAGGAGGACTGGCCAAGGTTAGCTTGCTGGACAAGGTCATACCGAAGAAATCGGCAATGCCGGTCGCCACCAGCCGATGCTTGGAGATGCCCGTCGCCCCGATGAAGCCAACGTTGTCGAGGTTGGGATAGTCGAAGGTGAAGATGTCGGAATTGCTGCGGTTCTCCTTGGCGTCGTTGTAGGTGTAGGCAAACGTGACGCCCCATCCAGAGTCGCTGGTGTACGGCTTGTCCAGTGACACCAGCACTGAATTCAGGCGCGTCTCGACCGCGTTGTCACCGAGGAAGAACAGACCGAACCCCGGCAGCGGGAAGCCGAACGGGCCGCTGCCGAAGGTGACCCCCGGTGGGGCATAGGCACCGTCAGGACGCCGGTTGCCGATCGCGAACAGGATGCCGTCATGGCTGAGGATGTGCTGAAGCGTGAACGAGGAGTTCCAGTCGTGTCCCAGCAGTGGGAAGGTGTTGCGGATGCCCAAGCTGAACTGGTCGGAATACGGTGTCTTGATGTCGTTCCTGAGCAGGAACACTTCGCTGCCGGCATTCGGATTGGCCGCTGCCAGCGCGCTGAGCGTGGCCGGGTCGAAGAAGCTCGGATTGAATTGCAGGCAGGTGACGCTGGGCTGGCAGGGATGGCCGGGCGTGTTGAAGCGATAGGTGTAGCGCTGGAAGGCCAGCCGGTACCTCTCGAACGACAGGTAATCGAACTGGTTGCGATTGTAGGCGCGCCCGGCGCCGCCGAAGATCACATGGCGTTGCTCGCCGGTGAGGTCGTAGGAGAAGCCGAGGCGCGGCTGGAACGCCTCCTTGAACGAATCGCGGTTGCTGCCGGTGCTGATGAAGTCGTTGTAGTCGTAGTCGACGTTGGCGTTGTTGATGTTGGGGAAGTTCCGCAATGCGCTGACCAGCCCCGGCGGGGTGACGTGATCCTCGACACTGGGGGTCTGCTCGTAGTCCCAGCGCACGCCCAGGTTCAGCAACAGTCGGTCGGTAACCTGCCAGTCGTCCTGGACGTACACGCCGAGCTGCTTGTTGCGCGATTCGACCCCGATCGGCCCGCCGCTGCCCGACGCGGTGAAGAACACCTCATACGGCACCGTGGTGCTGCGCAGCAGGTCGTAGCGGAACTGCGGAGTGAACGGCTGCTGCTCGTAGGCGTTGATGTCGATGACCTTGTACTTCACGCCGGCCTTGATGGCGTGCCCCTCGAAGCCGAACCAGGTGAAGTCGTTCTGCACCGAGACACCCTTCTGCCCCTTCAGCTGCCGGTCGCCACCGCCGCCCGCATTGATGATCAGGTCCATGTCGGGGTTGTCACGGGTCTCCTGACCCTGTCGCGGGATCAGCAGGTTGAAGCCGTTGGCAAGCGTGGCCGGGGTGACCCCGAAGGTGATGTCCTCGAAGGTGATGTGGGCATCGTTGAGCCAGTCCATGGCGCTGTACTGGTAGCGCAGGTCCACGCGCGTCTCCTCGCCGACCTTCAGGGTGCCGTAAGGCGCGGTGTTGACACCGCCGATATTGGTCAACTCGTCCTCGTCGCGGTACTTGCCGGTCAACTCGACCAGATGGTTGTCGCCCGGGGTCCAGCTGAGCTTGCCGAAGAACAGATCCTCCTTGAACGGCGCGCTGGTCGTGTTGCGGGCCAGCGGCTGCAGCGCTGCTGGAAGCTGGTCGATGCGGAAGTTGCGTCCCGGCGTAACGGTACGCGGCGACTCGAATTCCTTGGCCTCGTAGGCGAGGAAGAAATGCATGCGGTCCTGCACGATCGGGCCGCCGAACGACACACCGTATTGCTCTGTCTTGGACTCGGGCTGGGGATCGCCTTTCTCTTCCCGGATGCTCTTTGCCGTCCACTCATCAGAGCTCTTGTCCCAGAAGAAGTCGCCACGGAATTCGTTGGTTCCCGACTGGGTGACGGCAACGATCGCAGCGCTGCTGAGCTGGTCGAACTCAGCCTTGTAGTTGGAGGTGATTACCTTGTACTCGGCGATGCCCAACTGCGGGAACGGGTTGCCGCGACTGGAATCCTGGCCGCTGATGCCACCCTTGAGCACATAGTCCTTCTGGCCCACGCCATCGATGAAGACGTTGACACCGCCCGCCTGCTGCGGCCCGCTGCGCAACGAAGTGGAACCATCCGTGCCGGTATTGAACACGACACCTGGAACGATATCGGCGAATGCGAGGAAATTGCGGGAAGCCTGCGGTAACGCCTCGATCTGCCGGTTGGAGACGTAGGTGGCTATCTCCGATGTGTTCGCCTCGATCAGCACGGGGGCGGTGACGGTCACCGTCTGCAGGTCGGTCGCCTCGCCGGTTGCCGCGGCCGGCAATCCGCCTACCCCAAGGTTGAGTGTCGCGGTCTGACCCACTTGCAAGGTCACGTTCTCCACCGCGGTCTGGCCGCCGCTGGTCACTTCGATCCGGTACGTCCCCGGTGGCAGGCCAACCAGCGAATAACTGCCGCTCGGGCTTGCCTGCACGCTGCGGGTCAGGCCGGTAGCGACGTTGGTGGCGGTGACTTGTGCGTCGGATGCGGGGGCGGAGTCTGCCGAGACCTGGCCGCGCAGTGTGGCGCTGGTGGACTGGGCCAGTACCGCGGGTGCGGCACCCATCAGAAGGCAGCTCGCCAGCGCGCAGCTGAGCAGCTTGCGGTTCAAGCGGATCGTGTTCGTGTTGGCGTGCTTCATGGCCTTTCTCCCCTCCTAGGGTGGTGATGCAGTGGTTATGCGATTGGATCGATACCGCGTGGGATGCACCGTGCCCGGTGCGTACTAATGATCGGGACGTGCAGGATGGGCAGCACCGGTTGCCGCGGCGCACGAGGACGCGCGCACGATCAGTTCCGGAACCAGGGTTTCCAGGGTGGGCTCGTCGCCCTCCCCGTTCTCGATGGCCGCAAGCAGCCGCGTGGCTGCACGGCCGCCCAGGTTGGCGATACTCACCCGGATGGTGGTCAAGGTGGGGTGAACGAAGCGGGCCAGCGGGATGTCGTCGAAGCCGGCCAGGGCGATGTCACCCGGCACAGATACGCCGGCCTCGTTGAATGCATAGAGGCAGCCCAGCGCCATCATGTCGTTGGCCGCGAACACCGCGTCCGGCCGCTGCGCCTGGTCCAGGATGGCGCGCCCGGCCGCATAGCCGGAGGCCTCATCGAAATCGCCGGGATGTTCCTGCGCAAGGGCATCGGGCAGCCGCGCGCACAGGGCGTCGCGATAGCCGCGCAGGCGCTCGCGTGCATCGAAGTTGTCGTCCGGGCCGCTGATGAAGGCGATGCTGCGATGGCCCGCTTCCACCAGGTGCTCGACCATGGCCTGCGCACCACCATAGTTGTCGATGCTCAGTGACGGATAGGTGGCCTCCGGCAGATGCGTGTTGATCAGCACCACCGGCAAGGAACCGGGCAGGTTGTCGGTCAGGAAGCCGGGCCGGTCCGCGTAGGGCGACAGGACCAGCAGGCCATCCACGCGTCCGCGCATGGCGCGCAGCGCAGCGCCCTGTTCCTCCGGGTGGCCGTGGTAGCTGGAGACCAGCAGATGCTGGCGGCGGGTCCGGGCGACCACGTCGATGCCGCGGATCAGTTCGCTGAAGAACTCGCCATACAGGTCGGGCAGGACCACCCCGAGGGTCTGGGTGCTGCGGCTGCTCAGGCTGCGCGCTGCCGCATGCGGCTGGTAGCGCAGCCGGGTGGCGGTTTCGACCACGTGGCGGCGTACGCCTTCGGCGACATTCTCATGCCCGTTCAGCGCCCGCGACACGGTGGCGACGGAAACCGACGCCTCGCGCGCTACATCCTTGATGGTCACGGTCCGGGTCATTCACCGCCCCTCCGCGGTCATGGCAGTTCAATGAGTGGGCCGACTGTAATCGGTTACACACGAACAAGTAAAGCAATCGTTATCTGTGCCGATAACAGCTTCTGTTTCAACTACTTGCCCGTCCCGTCGAGCTCTATTTCCTGGTGCGTCGCAACACGCTTGTGCCCCGAGCCATGCAACCGGGTGCCGAAGCGGGAACCAGCCGCTCGACCTGCCCGGTCACTTCATGCCGATACGGGCGCGCGGTACGCTCTCAAGGGGCCATCCCCGTGGCCGGCTCCATTCAGCCGGGCTCCCCGGACGCTCGAGCAAAAATCTGCAGGGCATGGATGTCGGTGGTCATCAGCGCGCCCAGGGCCGCATACACCGCCCGGTGCCGGGCCAGGGGAGCCAGCCCTGCAAACGCTGGGCTGCTGATCTCGATGCGGAAGTGTCCGCGTCCGTCGCGTGCACCGGCATGGCCCGCATGCAGGTGGCTGTCATCGAACACGTCCAGCTGTACGGGGGCGAACGCGGCCTCCAAGGCCTGGCGGATCGCCGCCTCGCGGCTCATGGCAGCACCCGGCGGAACGGACGCACGTCGATGCGCGCGAACACGCCCTGCAACTGGTAGGGATCCTGTGCAGCCCACTCCCGCGCCTGTTCGAGCGAATCGAACTCGGCGATGACGATGCTGCCGCTGAAGCCTGCTTCACCAGGATCCTCGGCGTCGATCGCCGGGCACGGGCCAGCCAGCAGCAGGCGGCCGGTGTCGCGCAGGTCGAGCAACCGCGCCAGGTGCGCAGCGCGTGCGGCCAGCCTGAGCGGCAAGGTGTCCGGGCCGTCATGGCCTTCGATCGCGTACCACATGCTTCACTTCCTCCGTCGCCAGCGCCCATTGTAGGCGGCGCGCAGCCGGGCGCCGCAGGCCAGCGCTGGACACCCGCCCCGCCACCGCTTACCCTTGGTCCATAGCACGGCCGGAAGCAGCGGCCCGACGCCACCAGGCCTTCGCGCCCGAGCCCCGTCGACCGAATCGCTGCTCCCATCCGCCCGGGCCCGATGACCTTCTCGCCGTCCGCAGCAGCCGACAACCGTGGCCTGCGCTGCCTGCCTGATGTGTGGAATGCGCTCGCAACGAAGCGCGTTTTCCAGCTGCAACCCTACGAATCACGTCGGCACGCCGCGTGATGCCTGCTCCGAATGGCGATTGACGAAACTCTTGATGACCCCTGAACTCGCGCCAGACGCGACTCCGCAAACCCAGCTACCCAGGCCGCAGCAGCAGGAAATGCCGCTGGCGATGGTGCATGGGCAGGCGTTGCTGCAGATCCCGCAGGACCTGTACATCCCGCCGGACGCGCTGGAAGTGATCCTGGATGCGTTCGAAGGTCCGCTGGACCTGCTGCTGTACCTGATCCGCCGGCAGAACCTGGACATCCTCGACATCCCGGTGGCCGAGATCACCCGCCAGTACGTCGAGTACATCGGGGTGATGCAGGACCTGCGCTTCGAGCTGGCCGCCGAGTACCTGGTGATGGCCGCGATCCTGGCCGAGATCAAGTCGCGCATGCTGCTGCCGCGCCCGGTCAGCGAGGTCGGCGAGGAAGGCGACCCGCGCGCCGAGCTGGTGCGCCGCCTGCAGGAATACGAACGCTTCAAGCAGGCCGCCGAGGACCTGGACGCCCTGCCCCGCCAGGATCGCGACACCACCCCGGCGCAGGCCCACGTGCCCGAACGCGCGGCGGTGCGGGTGCCGCCACCGGTGGACCTGCGCGAGATGCTGCTGGCCCTGCACGACGTGCTCAAGCGCGCCGACCTGTTCAGCGGCCATGCGATCAAACGCGACGCACTGAGCGTGCGCCAGCGCATGGGCGATGTGCTGACCCGGCTGCAGGACGGCCGCTTCCACCGCTTCGAAACGATGTTCACCCCCGAGGAGGGCCGGCAAGGCGTGCTGGTCACCTTCCTGGCGATGCTGGAACTGGCCAAGGAGCAGCTGCTCGACTTCGTGCAGGAATTCACCGAGAACACTCGCCACGGCGAGCGCAGGCCACTGGCGCCGATCTACCTGAAGTCGCTGGCCCTCAACAACACCAACGAGCCGCTGGCGTTCTCCAGCGAGTTCGACGATGGCGATGCCGCCAACGACCACTGACGCAACCGGACAAGCAAGCACGCGCATGGATCAATCCCTGGTTACCCGTATCGTCGAGGCAGCACTGCTGGCCGCGCAGCAACCGCTGGGCCTGGCCCAGTTGCACGGTTTGTTCCCGGAAGAACAGCCGGCGCCGGCCGGTTCGGTCGAGCAGGCCCTGGTGCAGTTGCGCGAGGACTGCGCCACGCGCGGCGTGGACCTGGTCGAGGTGGCCTCGGGCTTCCGCTACCAGGTCAAGGAAGAAGTGCACGGCTGGGTGGCGCGCCTGTGGACCGAGCGCAAGACCCGCTATACCCGTGCAACCCTGGAGACCCTGGCGCTGATCGCCTACCGCCAGCCGATCACCCGCGGCGAGATCGAGCAGGTGCGCGGCGTGTCGGTCAACAGCAACACCATCCAGGCGCTGGAAGAGCGCGAGTGGATCCGCGTGATTGGCCACCGCGACGTGCCCGGGCGTCCCGCCCTGTTCGGCACCACCCGCGGCTTCCTTGACTACTTCGGCCTCAAGCGCCTGGAAGACCTGCCGCCGCTGTCCGAACTCAAGGACATCGGCGAGCTGGAACCGCAGCTGTTCCACGAGGATGGCCCGTTGCGCGCCGGCCTGCAGGCACCTGCCGCAGACATCGATCTTGCGGCCCTGCCCGAAGCAGGCGATGCGTCGGGCGCGAACGATCACCAGCCCGATGTCGATGCCGACGGCGATGCCACACCCCCAACCCATCACCAACCCGAACCCATGGACGACAACCAGGCGGCCGAACCAGGCCACTTGCACTCGTCGGAGCAATTGAAATGAGTGACACCCCCCGCAACAAGCTTTCGCTCAAGCGCGGCGACGACGCCGGCAGCGAGACACCCCGCCTCGAAGAGCGCCTGCACAAGGTCCTGGCCCAGGCCGGGCTGGGCTCCAGGCGCGCGCTGGAGCAGCGCATCGCCGATGGCCTGGTCAAGGTCAACGGCGAGGTGGCGCGCACCGGCATGTCGATCAAGGGTGGCGACAAGGTGGAGTTGGACGGCCGCAGTTTCGTGGCCAGCGCGCTCACCGAACCGGCCCGCGTGCTGCTGTACAACAAGCCCGAAGGCGAGGTCACCACGCGCGAGGATCCCGAAGGCCGGCCGACCATCTTCGAGGCCCTGCCCGCGCTCAAGGGCGCACGCTGGATCGCGATCGGCCGCCTGGACATCAACACCACCGGACTGCTGCTGCTGACCACCGACGGCGAGCTGGCCAACGCGCTGATGCATCCTTCGCACGAAGTGGAACGCGAGTACGTGTGCCGGGTGCGCGCGCCCGAAGGCATGGACACCGTTCCGGACAACTTGGTCGACCGGCTGGCGCGCGGCGTCGCGCTGGAGGATGGTCCGGCCAGGTTCGACGTGATCGAGCGCATCGGCGGCACCGATTCTCATGACTGGTTCCGGGTGGTGGTCAAGGAAGGCCGCAACCGCGAGGTGCGTCGCCTGTGGGAATCGCAGGGCTGCCAGGTCAGCCGGCTCAAGCGCACGCGTTACGGCCAGGTGTCTTTGCCGCAGCCGCTGCTGCGCGGGCAGTCGCAGGAATTGGCCGACGCGCAGGTCGAGAAGCTGCGTGCCGAACTGGGGCTGGAGGACGGCGCGCCACCTGCGCTGACCCTGCAGCCGGTGATCGGCCAGCGCAAGGCCGCGCGTGCGAGCGTGCAGGTGTCCCACGAGCAGCGGCCGCAGGGTTACGTCAATGGCCACAACAGCGCGGACGAGGGGCGCGAACTGCGCCGCTTCGACCATGTGCGCGAGGACCGTGGTCGCGGCCGCTTCGGCGGCAAGAAGGCGCATGGCGGGCTGACCGTGTCGGGTGAAGCGGCGGCCAAGCAGTCGCAGAAGCCGTTCAAGTCGCGGCCTACCAAAGGGCCCAAGCCGCTGCCTGATGGCAATCCGGCCGCGTTCCGTACCTGGTACGTGCCCGACGGCGTCGAAACCGGCCCCACCGGCCACCGCAACAGCGAGCCGAAGAAGCCTTATGCGGGCAAGCCGGGTGGCGCGCGTCCGGGTGGCCAGGGCCGTCCGGGCCCCGGTGGTCGCTCGCAAGGTCCGGGTGGCAACCGCGGGCCGCGCAGTGAAGGTGGCAGCGACGCGCAGCCGCGCGCGCCGCGTCCTTACGGGCATCCAGGCAATGCGCCCAGTTTTCCGTCCGACCATGCCAATCCGGGCAGCTTCAATCCGTACGGCCAGGCCAAGCCCGCGCGTCCGCAGGGGGCCAGGCCGGGTGGCAAGCCAGGCGGCGGAAGGCCCAACCAGAACGCAGGCCAACGGCCGGGCGCCCCACGCGCACGACCCGGTGGCGGCAATCGCGGTCCACGCGGCAGCGGCGGCGGCAACCGCGGCTGAAACGCCTGTAGGAGCGCCCCATGGGCGCGATGCCCTTCCGTAGGAGCGCCCCATGGGCGCCATGCCCTTCCGTAGGAGCGCCCCATGGGCGCGATGCCCTTCCGTAGGAGGGCCCCGATCAAACCACCGTTCTCGCTTGCTGCCTGCCAGAAGCGGCTGCACTCCCGTCGGACACGCGCCGCCCGCCAGGCCGGGGATCACTCCGCCCCGCGGACGCCATCCCTGGCTTTACGCGGTGCGTGGGCCATCCATGGCCCACTGCTGCGCATTCCCCGGCCGTCGGACGACGCCACGCGCTTCAAGCATTGCCGCTTCGGCGGCGCTTGTTCCAGGCGGGATTCCCTGCTCGGATACAATGAACGACTGACTTTCCGCTTCAGAACGCCACGCCATGTCCTCCGCCTACGGCACTGAAACGGTGCTCGACGTCCGTCACTGGACCGACGACTACTTCAGCTTCACCACCACCCGCGATGACGGGTTTCGCTTCGACAACGGCCAGTTCGTGATGATCGGGCTGCAGGGCGAACAACGTCCGCTGCTGCGCGCCTACTCCATCGCCAGCGCCAACTGGGAGGAGCAGCTCGAGTTCTTCAGCATCAAGGTGGCGGACGGGGCGCTGACCTCGCGCCTGCGCCACATCCAGCCAGGCGATCCGGTGCTGATCGGTCGCAAACCCACCGGTACCCTGCTGATCAGCGACCTGCACCCCGGGCGCAACCTGTACCTGTTGGGCACCGGAACCGGGTTGGCGCCCTGGCTGTCGATCATCAAGGACCCGGAGACCTACGAGCGCTTCGAGCGCGTGGTCGTGGCCCATGGCGTGCGCCACCAGCGCGACCTGTGCTATCGCGCCTACCTGGAACGCGAACTGCCGCAGCACGAATTCCTCGGGCCGCAGGTGCGCGCACAATTGCTATATTACCCGGCCGTCAGCCGCGAGCCGTCCGCCAATCGTGGCCGGCTTACCGAACGCCTGGCCGACGGCTCGATGATGGCGACGCTGGGACTGCCCCCGCTGGACCCGGTGCACGACCGGGCCATGGTGTGCGGCAGTCCGCAGATGCTGGCCGACGTGCGCGCCTTGCTCGACGCGCGCGGCTTCAGCCCTGCGCCGCGCATCGGCACCCCCGGTCAGTACGTGTTCGAGCGCGCCTTCGTCGAAAAATAGCGCCCCACGACCCTCGCCTCGCCACGGACTGCATCCGCAGGCCATCGTTGACCCGCATCGCGCAGGTGGCAGGCCGCCATGTCCCCACCGTAGGCGCACGCATGAACCCAGCATCCGTTCCCGGCCGCAGTGGCCGCTTTCACCAGGTCGGCAGCGTCATGTTCCGCGCCCTGCTGCTGGCGCTGGTGGCCAGCCTGCTGGCCGCCTGCTTTCCGCGCGGCGATTCCAGCCTGCCCATCCCGCATGCCCTGGTGCCGGCGCCGCAGGCAGCCACGCGCCTGGTGGTGGTACTGCCCGGCCGCGCCGACGACCTGGCCGCGATGCAGCGGAGCGGCATGGCCGAAGCGGTGCAGTCGGCCTGGCCGGATGCCGACGTCATCCTGACCGGCCTGTCGCTGGACTACTACATGCAGGGCCAGGCGGCGCAGCGGCTGCACAACGAGATCGTGGCGCCCGCGCGCAGTCGCGGCTACCGGCAGGTCTGGCTTGCGGGTGCGTCGATGGGCGGAATGGGCACGCTCATGTACGACCGCCAGTACCCGGGCGAGATGGATGGCCTGATCCTGCTGGCACCGTATCTTGGCGAGCGCGCACTGCTGGCGGAAATCGCCGAGTCCGGTGGCATCGCAAGCTGGGATGCCGGTCCCGCCCCTGCGGCCCTGGACCGGGACAATTTCAATCACGAGTTGTGGCGACACGTGCAGCGCTGGAGCAACGACCCCGCGCAGGCCGCACGCGTCTGGCTGGCCTATGGCGACCGCGACCGGCTGCGTCGGGCGATGCCGCTGCTGGAACCGGCACTGGACCCGGGCCAGGTGCTGGTGCGCAAGGGCGGCCACGACTGGCCGGTGTGGGCCGCAGCCACTGCCGAGATCCTGCGGCGCGCCGACCACCAGGCCCGGTGAGTCGTGCAGCAGGGTCCGCTCAGCCGGGGGAACAGTCCTCGCGCAACAACGCCGACTGCTTCAGCCAAGAAGGATCCGGATAGTCGACGAACAGGAATGAACCGTCGGCGAT
>Ga0335395_10001635_pt1 | contig 13965 bp, 11 predicted proteins | sample MAT02_FD_205744 | JGI IMG/M metagenome (GOLD analysis project Ga0335395, IMG submission 205744) | Freshwater microbial communities from Lake Fryxell liftoff mats and glacier meltwater in Antarctica - MAT-02 (spades assembly) (version 2) ...
AATAGAGCCAAGATTACAAACCAAACTTGCGGGAGAAAATGCTCCAAAGCTTGCATAAAATCTCCTATTGTTGTGCTTCTGCTGGACGTTGATTGGGAATGTGTTCTGCGGGTTGAGTTTCGATGGCGGGTTCATTCTCTAATCCCGGCACCGGCAGAGTTAAATTCGGCCCTTTGCGGATAATTCTGCTGCCGAAATACATCGCACAAACAAACAAAAAGCTGTAGATAACGGCAAAGCAGATGAGCGAAGTTAAAACATTGCTAGCGGGGATGTTTGACACTGCATCAGCAGTGCGAATTTGCCCGTATAAAACCCACGGTTGTCTGCCGACACAGCGGACAATCCAACCCGATTCTACAGCAATATATCCCAGCGGCGCAGCTAATACCCAAGCCCGCATCAGCCAAGGTTGACTGCTAATATTTTCAGCAGAAAGTTTGCCTCGCAGCCACTGAATTATACTGAATAACATCAATCCTAGAAAAAAGAATCCAATCCCGGACATGATGCGGAAAGAGTAGTAGATTAAACCCACCATCCGGGGTCTATCTTCGGGCTTCCATTCTTTTAAGCCGAGAACTGGTTCGGATAGTTTTTCCTTGAATTCCAGAACGTATCCTAAGCCATTGGGAATCTTAATTTCCCATTCATTTTTTTGAGCTTTTTCGTTAGGTAAAGCCATTAAAGTCCAATCGGCTGACTCTCCGGCTGCTGAGGTTTCCCACTTAGCTTCGATTGCTGCTAATTTAGTGGGTTGATAGTGATAAACTTGTTCGGCGCTCAAATGTCCGATGAATATCTGCAAAGGTGCAACGGCGATTGCTGTGGCTATGGCAATTTTTAATGATTTGGAAAAAAAGGCTTCGTTGCGCTTGTTAAGAATGTACCAAGCGCTAATGCCGCCAATGACAAACAGCGAAGTTTCTAACGTCGCAAAAAACATATGGAGAATGCTGTTTAATGCGAAGGGATTCATAATTGCTTGAAAGTAATCGCTGACAATAAATTTGCCATTGACCATTTCTCCGCCCGCCGGAGTTTGCAGCCAAGAGTTAGCGACTAAAATCCAGACTGTGGAAAGGTTAGCGCCGAAGGCTACCATGATTGTAGCGAAATAATGGACGATCGGGTGAACGCGATCCCAACCGAACAGCATAATTCCTAAAAAGCCTGCTTCTAGCATAAATGCCATTGAAGCTTCAAAGCCCAAAATGCTGCCAAAAAAGTCACCAACCGCTTCAGAAAATGGTGCCCAATTCGTGCCAAATTGAAATTCCATCGGAATTCCTGAAGCTACTCCAATACCAAAGTTGAGGACGTAGAGTTTAGACCAAAAACGAGCGTGATGGTAGTAGTCGGGATTGCGAGTTTTCAGCCACATTCCTTCAACAATTACCAGATAAATCCCCATTCCAGTTGTCAGAACTGGCCACAGCATATGAAATATGGCGGTTAGCGCAAATTGCATCCGCGATAGCGCCACGGTGTTAGATAAGATATCCATCGTTATGTCCTTTAGTCAGTTCAAGAGAGGTTAGCTTGAACAATTTCCAGAATTGACACTGGTTATAATGTAATGTAAAAATTTGTGACATTTTGTAGAGTTGGCAATTTTTAAGGTTTTATACAGATTTGATCGGAATGATTTAACCGCAGAGAACGCAGAGAACGCAGAGAAAGAGAAGATAGAGACGAATAATTCTGATGAAGAGTGTATATGATATTACCGAACGTTGGGTGGGGGCGGGTTTATGAGATTGTGGGTTTTAGGCATTTATTGTCGGTGAACCTGCCCCTACAAGATTTATGTTCGGTGATAGAGAGATTATCTTAGCGAACCGTGACTGTATAAGTCAGTTTAAAGGGTTTAAAATTAGCTTTGTTTTTGGCTGTTCCGCTCAATTCAAGTTCGTAAATCCCCGCCTTGGGAAATACGATATCGGCTCCGGGCAATCCTTGATATTTCTCTGCAGATACGGCTTTTAAAGGTGGCTGCATCAGCGGCTTATCCCCATCTTTACGATTTTTAGGATAAACAGCCAATTTGCAATTGCACTGCTCTAGCGGGATAATTTGACCGCCCCTGCGAGTCAGCGCAAACCACACTTTCGCAGGCTGTCCGGCGCGGGTATTGTGGTTTGGTTCTAGGTGAAAGGTAGCAGCAACATCGCCGGAAACTTCGACTTGGTGCGCCAAAACTGAAATTGAGTTTAACTGCGGCGCACTGGGAATTGCTGCTTCAATTAGCAATCCCCAAAAAACTAACAATCCTAAACTTTTACTTTTGTTTGACAGGTGAAACATAGAAATTTTCTAGTGATAAAATTGACCAAAATAAGCGCGATCGCACAAACATAACTAACACCACAACCACCGCTAACACCGCTGTCAGCAGTTGATTGTGCAACTTCCATTCAAAACCGCCGAGATAGTGGGAACCGATGAGTGCCGCGTGTACAGCGCACAGCAAGAAAGCTGGAACGCTTAACAGGTGAAGTATTCGCCACAGTTGGCCTAAAAAATTTTGAATTCGATCGACACTGGTGACAGCAGCCGGCAGCATCAACAGCAGCGACAACATCCCAGCCGCCATTCCCAACTGGTGCTGCGGCAACATGAAAAACACAGCATCAAAATTCCATTGCAGCGTATGATCCAGCATATGAAACGTGTGGGCGACTGCTAGGACAAACGCGCCCACACCCAAAGCGCGGCGGTAGCGCAACAGTTGCGGCAAAAACTTGCTCACCGGACGCGCCAACAGTGCTAGCATCAAGCACAGCAGCGCTGCGTGGCCGGTAAAATCGACCATTTCATCGGTTCGCAGCAAGGTAAGAATCCCGATCGCCACCGTCACCCACCCACCCATCCGAAACAGTTGACTGCGCTTGTCTGCGCTCAATCTGCCAGCAAAAAAACCCACTCCCAGCATAGTTGGCAGGGTGCCGAGTCCGAAGGCCAGCATCGTCGCGGCACCCAAAACCGGGTTTCCGGTTTCCGCCGCCTTAATCTGCGCTGCGTAGAGAAAACCGCAGGGAATCAAACCCCAAAGCAAACCCAAACCAATCGGCACCCACCAGTTTTTTTGCGCCGAAAGCTTGTTCATTGCTTGTCCGACTCGATCGTGCGACAGTGGGTGCAACAGTGGTAATCGCGGCAGAAAATCGGGTTTAATTTGGACTACACCGAACCAAATCAGCATTGTACCTGTCAGAAGTGCGATCGCCCGCCGCAATTCGCTACCCGTACCAGCCATTTGTCCGCCAGCAATTAACACCGAACCCAGTCCGCCAATTCCAGCGCCCACTAAGCCGTAAGCAGCAATTCTCCCCAAATTCAGCAGCAAATGAAAGCGGAAAGTAGCTAATTTATCGTTGCGGGAATTAGAGAGAGAAAACGCTACTGTCAGCGGGCCGCACATTCCCGCGCAGTGACCGAAACTGCCGAGAAATCCCAAAGTGCTAATTAGCAGCAGGTCTAGCATTTTGCTGGTTTTTCCCCAAATAATGCGATCGAGATCTTGACAATATTTCTTGACCTCGTACAAATTCTGATCTCAGTCGAGCGCTTTTGTCAAAAGACAGGTTGTCAAACTTCTAATACCAATTTCATAAAGTAGCGCTAGATATTACCCCCCCCCAACCCCCCCCTTACTAAGCTACGGTGTACACACAAGTCATGAGATCCCCCCTAACCCCCCTTAAAAAGGGGGGAACCGGAGTCAAAGTCCCCCTTTTTAAGGGGGATTTAGGGGGATCTCCGAGGATTTTGGTTCTACACAGAGATGTGTGTACACGGTAGCCCTTACTAAGGGGTGGCTCAGACTTCATCAGCACATCTTTAGAAAAATGGCATAACTATTATTAATACTGCTCGCGAAAATGGGGAGCATCTCAGTTTTGCAAAAAGCATTTTTTTTTTTATTATAGTGCGAGCGTCCCCGCTCGCGAGTACAATACGCGAGCGGGGACGCTCGCACTATAAATGCAAAACTGAGATGCTCGCTAAAATACCCAAAATTTGATTAACCTGATTCAAAAAATACTCCACTAAATCTATATATTTTGCAATTTTATAGCAGAAGTAAAGTACAAACTCTCGGTAGGGGCTGGTTTGTGAGATTGTCAATTATTAGCGGAGCTTGTTGAAAAACCCGCCACTACCAAAATCGCGTTCGATCGGGCACGATCTGACTAATAACGTTCGCGAGCGGGGACGCTCGCGCTAATGACTAATAATTATTTTTGTTCTGGATGCGCCGCCGCCGGCGAAGCTGAACCCATCTGATTAATAGCAGCAATTAGCTGATAAAGCCGCCCCAAATTCCGTTGGTTGAAATGCAAAGTCAGGCGCGGCAGATCGAAAGTTGGATCTTCTATTTCTGGAGGCAAAGCTTTACTTTTTGCGATTTTTCCGGTGACAACAATATCGCTAAAATCAGTATTTAGCCGATCGACATTTTCCTCAGAAAGCTCAGTTTTCAAGCGAATTACCAGTTGTTCGCGCACGTAGCGGCAGGAGTGATAAACCAGATAAAAACTCGCGATCGCCTCGCAAGCGACATTTACATCGTCTGTAATCGTGTAGAGACTGCGATCGTCAGCAGAAATCAAGCCCCGGCCCCGCAATTGTTTTTGCACAAAATTATTCCAATCAAGCCAATAATCTCCTCCGGGTCGATCGATCAATATGACAGGAGCAGGCCCGAACTTGCCGGTTTGAGTCAAAGTCAGACACTCAAAAGCCTCATCCAGAGTGCCGAAACCGCCCGGAAACAAAGCCAAAGCATCGCTTTCCCGCAGAAAAAATAACTTGCGAGTGAAGAAGTATTTAAAATTGAGCAACTTGGAGTCGCCCGCAATGAAAGGATTAGAACCCTGCTCGAAAGGTAACTGAATGTTGAGCCCAAAAGAACGTTCAGCAGTCGCCCCCTCATTCGCCGCCTGCATGATTCCGCCGCCGCCACCAGTAATCACCATAAATCCCTGCTGGGCGATCGCCCGCGCAAAATCCCTCGCTATCAAATATTCCGCTGATTTTGGGGACACCCTCGCCGAACCAAAAATCGCGATTTTGCGAACGTGGCGGTAAGGATAAAACAGGGAGAAAGCTTTTTCCATATCTCGCAGAGACGACGAGATAATTTTCCAGTCCAGGCGATCGATCTCCTCTCCGGCCATCTGCACTATAGTCGAGAGCGATCGTTCGATCCACTCCGAGTGCTTCAACATTGGCAGGCGATCGATCAAATCGAGCGCATCAGCTTGGAGGGACTCAAAACCTTGACTTGAAGGAACCATGAACTTTTCCGAAATGGTAACAATTTATTGCTAAAAAAAATTAAGGGGCAAAAGCCAAATTTAGAAGTTAATAGCCACCAGCAAATTGCCCTGCTGACAACTAATAACTTTTCTACTAGCTTTGCCCCCGTTCTGAATCTGCGGCTTTCGCTGCCAAATAAAAACATTGCCACACTGCTCGCAGTTGGGCGAAACTTACTTCTTGCACCATTCTCGCTTAACAGGCTGTAGGGTCTGTTAAGCGAGATATTGAATTTCTTGTGGGGTGGGCAGTTTCAGCAACCCGCTCTTGAAAAACTTATTGGCAATGGTGCAATATTTTCGGTTAAATGTACTTTTCCAGAGTGTTGGCCAGAGTAGTTTTCGGAACTGCCCCAACCACCATATCAACCCGCTGACCGCCCTTAAATATCATCAGCGTCGGAATGCTGCGGATACCGTATTGGCTGGCGACGTTAGGATTTTCGTCGGTATTAACTTTTACTACCTTCACTTGTCCTTCATATTGGTTGGCAATTTCCTCTACGACGGGTGCCACCATGCGACAGGGCCCGCACCAAGGAGCCCAAAAATCCACTAGAACTGGAACTTCGCTATCGAGCACTTCCTGTTTAAAGGTAGAGTCGGTTACTTGCGCGGCTGCTGACATCCCTAGCCATCCTTGTAAATACTATTTCTTTGTTAACAAGTTTAGCAAATAGTGTAACCACTTGCTTGACGGATTTTAACAGAACGAAGTTTGGCAACCAATGTTGTAACGGATGTAACGGATTCAACGGATTTATGTTAAGGGCGCAAGACATTCGTGCTGGGGCGATCGGGTAGAACCGAGCATGAGAAATACTTTTCGCTCAAAGTAGCATCGCAATTACGAGGGTGGCTTCGCCTCCGGCCCGTTCGTAGTGTGGACTTTAGTCCGCAGTCCTATAGCGGACTAAAGTCCGCACTACGAACCCTTTTTGTGATGGTAATCGATCGGACATCAGATCAGCCCTCTCCAATCTCCCCCAAAATCGGGAGCAAACAGCCTTAACCCCTTAGCCAGTAAGCAAACAAGAGCGCCGACAGTAAAAAAGGAACCGCCCGAACAGTAGTCCGGGCGGAGTGTGGTGTGAGGAGTGAACGGAAACATTTGTCTCCGCTTCTTCTATTGTGACATCTCCTTTTGGATAATTCCACAAATATTCTGTAAATTTCGAGACTCTTGAACAAATTTTGTCAAGATATCCTAGAATTCGATCGGTAAATCTACTTACCCATGCCTAACTGCTGAGCTTTTTGATAGACTTTACCCTCAGTCAGCAGAGAAGGAGCAATCACCACTTCCACTTGCTGCATCTCCTTAATATCCTTCGCACCCAAAGTTCCCATGCTAGTTTTGAGCGCTCCGAGCAAGTTGTGCGTACCGTCATCTAGCAGCGCAGGCCCCCGCAAAATTTGCTCCACAGTACCCGTAGTCCCGACACGAATCCGAGTACCCCGCGGCAAAACCGGGCTCGGAGTCGCCATCCCCCAATGGAAGCCCCGGCCTGGAGCTTCAGCAGCCCTAGCAAAGGGCGAACCAATCATCACTCCATCGGCACCGCAAGCAATGCACTTGCAGATATCGCCGCCGGTAATTAAACCGCCGTCAGCAATCACCGACACATATTTGCCAGTTTCGCGATAGTAGTCGTCCCGCGCGGCGGCGCAGTCTGCTACCGCTGTGGCTTGAGGAACGCCGACACCCAATACGCCCCTAGACGTGCAAGCAGCACCCGGCCCGATGCCCACGAGAATGCCTGCAGCGCCAGTTTTCATTAAATTCATGGCGACTTCGTAGGTCACGCAGTTGCCCAAAATTACGGGTATTGGCATCTCTTGACAGAACTGGGTCAAGTCTAAGGATTCGATCGACTCTGGGGAAAGAAAAGCCGTCGAGACTACAGTCGCTTGCACAAAAAATATATCTGCTCCCGATTTAGCCACCGCCCGGCCGTATTTGCTCGCGGCGGCCGGTGTACCGCTGACAGCAGCAATCCCTCCTCCAGCTTTAATTTCTTTAATTCTGAGCTCGATTAATTCGGGCTTAATGGGTTCTGCATAGAGTTGCTGCATCAGGGAAACAAATTCGTGGTTCCCAACAGAAGCGATCCGCTCTAAAATTGGTTGGGGGTCGGCATAGCGGGTTTGAATTCCTTCTAGGTTGAGCACGCCCATTGCTCCCAATTCCGACAGCAAAATGGCCATCCGCACATCGACTACTCCATCCATTGCGCTAGCGATGATCGGGATTTCTCGATCGATCCCGCCAATCTGCCACTTGGTATCTGCCAAACTCGGATCTAGGGTACGCAGTCCCGGTACGAGCGCGATTTCATCTATGCCGTAAGCTCGGCGAGCGCTTTTGCCCCGCCCAATTTCAATATTCACGCTGTTTCACTTCCACAATGTATTTAAATTAGATTAACAAAATCGTAGCCTGCTTGAGGGTAGCGATCGCGCGAGTGTGTTAAAAAAAGTTCGGCACTAATTCTGATTTTGTCAGGAACTCAGGTCTAAAGACACGCTCGCTTGGTCGCGAGAAATCACTCACAAGCTATTCTGACGGGCCAAGCGTCTTAACTGACTACGTTATTTAGGTCACGACACTCCTTGAATGCGAAGCTAGTTTTCCGCTCTGTCATCTGCAATTAAACAGTTTTAAAGTCACGCTTTACAGTGTTGCAGGTCTAACAAGCCCTTATAACATTGACCGACAAGCTAACATCACCCCGTAAGGGAAGCCCAAACAAAGGCAACCATTATGCGTACAGGATTGCGAAGCTTGAAATGGTAATTGTCAAGCGTGAAAGTACATCACAAAAGTACCCCTAGCCAAGCAATCCCAAGGCGGTAATGGAAAAATTCACGGTGGTTAAAACCACCCGCGTTGTTTCCCTCTCCGAGGCCGGGGCCACGCTCGTTTCCCACTTACCGAGTTTGTTTATGAAATCCCAGGAAATACTTTTTATCAGCAACGGCCACGGAGAAGACGCGATCAACTGTCAAATAGTCCGAGCTTTGAGAGCATCGGGCGCGGATGTTGACGTTGCGGCGATACCGATTGTAGGTGACGGGGCTGCTTACGGGCGATCGGGCGTACCAATTATCGGGCCCACAAGTCCCATGCCATCTGGGGGAGTTTTTTACATGAATCCCCTGTTTTTCCTCAAAGACGTGAGGGCGGGGCTAGTTCGTTTGACTGTGCGGCAATTGTCGGCTGCTTTGACACATTCTCCGCGGTGCGATTTGGTGGTGACGACTGGGGATATTGTCGCCGCAGGCTTCGCGCGAGCTACCTCGCGCCCCTATATAATTTTTCTTTCCGCTCATTCTAGTTATTACGAAGGGCGAGTCGATTTAGGTTGAATCTTGAATTATTTGCTTTCCTCGGAACAATGTTTAGCTGTTTTTACTAGAGATGCTTTGACGGCGGCTGACTTAAACCAACAGGGTTTAAAAAAAGCCAAGTTTGTTGGCAATCCAGTCATGGACAACCTCAGTGCTACTGATAAAGATTTGCAGTTAAAGCCCGGAGTTAGGACGATCGCGCTTCTCCCCGGTTCGCGCCTCCCCGAAGCCAGCGACAACCTGATTTTGCTGCTGGAATTAGTCAAAGAAGTTGCTGCCACTGCTTCGCAACCAGTGCAGTTTCGGGCGGCATTAGTTCCGAGTGTAATGCTCGAATTAGATAATATTGCAGCACAAGCCGGATGGCTGCACCGAGGAGGAGAGCTAATTTTTCCAGGAATCAAACAGCAGGGAAGCGAAAAAGCAGAAACCGTGGAAGTAATTTGTGGTTCAGATGCTTTCGCCGACATCTTGCAGCAGTCTAATTTAGTAATTGGGATGACAGGAAGTGCGATCGAACAAGCAGTAGGCTTAGGAAAACCCGTAATTACCATCCCCGGTAAAGGCCCATCATTTACCTATCGGTTTGCGGAGGCTCAAAATAGGCTGTTAGGTGATTCCGTGCAAGTTATAGGCACAGAACCAGCAACACTTGACATTATTAAAGAAGCTGCCGCTTCAGTCGATCGCACATTGCAGGACAAAAATTATTTAGAAACTTGCGTTAAAAATGGCTTAGAAAGAATGGGCCCACCAGGAGGCAGCCTCAAAATTGCTAATTACCTAACAAACAATCTCTAATAAAATATTACAAAAACAGGTTCGTAGTGCGGACTTCAGTCCGCATCAAAAAGGTTCGTAGTAAGGACGACCGTCCGCAAAAAAACCAGAAAACTCGCATTTCTCACTACAAACATAGCGTATTTTGCCCAACAGGACATGAATCAAAATAACTTTATTGATTTTTCAGCAACTCCGAAACAGTCTTAAACGAGTAACCTTTCGACTGCAAAGTCTTGACAATTATCTCAGTTGCTGCTACCGTTTTCGAGCGATCGCCCCCGCCGTCGTGCATCACCACAATCGAACCCGATCGCACATTATTAATCACCTGATTTGCAATATCATCTACCGTGTGAGTTTTCTCATAATCTTGAGAATCCACATCCCACATAATCAGTTTTTTGTGCATTTGGGAAACCATATAAGACAAACCTATAAATCTCCGTCCCCAAGGCGGCCGAAAATTAATACTGTCCTGCTTCACCCCATTTTCCTGCAAAAGCTTGTCAGTTTTTTCAATCTCAGAAAGCAAATGTTGCTGTGGTTTAAACATCATATCTTTGTGAGAGTAGGAATGATTTCCCAACTCATTTCCCCTCGCCACAATCATTGGCACGATTTCTGGATGTTTCTCAATGTTGCGACCGACTTCAAAAAAAGTTGCTTTAATTTGATAGCGGTCAAAAATATCTAAAAGCTGATTTGTATAGGGAGGAGAAGGGCCGTCGTCGTAGGTAAGGGCAATAACTTTTGTTTCCGTATCGGCGCGGTTGAAACCGAAATAATTGTTAAATTTAGTAACTTTAATCAGCAGCGATGCTGCAAAGACTAATGCTATTGTGAACAGCAGAAACTTTTGTAAATTTTTACCTATTCGCATAGCCGGACAAGGCTCGATCGAGCATTAAAGTGGATTGCTGTCAGATTACCACAAATTGCGACGGATGGCATGAGATTATTTTAGATTTTAGGTTTGAGATTAAAGAATTGAAAAAGGACTTATTCTGTAAGGGTTTGGAGCATGGGTAGTCTGGATCGTTTTTGGGAGAAACTGGTATGAAGCAGAGGTAGCCAGGAGCATCAAAGCCAAAGCACTCACCCCTACAGCCTCTGTGTACCGAGAAGCGGGAGAATTAGACCGAGCCGTACAGCACCATGCAGCACTAGAAATACTCGATCGATCCAACGCCAAATTAGACCGAGCCGAAGCTTGCTATCAACTAGCCCTGACAGAACAATAACTTGGTAACACCGACCGAACCCAAGAAAATTTCGATCGCACCATTAAACTGTTCAGCCACATGGACAGCAAGCAAGTAGAAAAGGTACAGTTAGCGCACACCAAAAACTCACAAAAAATACCTAATTAACCGAGAAACAAATCAAAAAAAAGATACAATAAACTCAAGTACAACCATAAAAATTCTAGACATGAAACTAAAACGATTGGGACACGTAGCCGTCTGCGTGCAAGACATAGAAAAATCTGCTGAATTCTACCGAAATTTGGGTATGGAGTTAGTCTGGAAAGATGCAGACTGGGCTTACTTGAAAGCCGGAGAGGACGGCTTGGCGCTGTTGAGTCCGAGTTACGACCAAGCAGGGCCGCATTTTGGTTTTGTGTTTGACGATCGCACCGAAATGGAATCCGCCTACCAACAGCTTAAATCCGAAGGTGTTTCCGTCACCCAGATTCACGAACACCGCGACGGTACAGCCTCTTTTTACGGCAGAGACCCCGACGGTAACGGTTTTGAGTATCTTTACGAACCCGCAAAAGGATGATTTTAGGGCTTGGGGGGCGATCGGCTATTAAATCCGGGAAGGCGCGCCCCCGACCCACCCTAGGTGAAGATTGGTTGCTGTGCAGCGTTTGTAGCGCGTGCGCTGCGCTTAGTGTTGACTTTGTGGGCCGCTGGAAATCGCCGGTCGATCGGCGTTTGGGCGTTTTGATTTTGAAACCAAGATCCCCCAAGCAATTTTTTGGGCTTTAATTATGAAAAATCGGAAGGCGAAATAAGTAAGCCCTAGATTGGTGCGGAATGCACACCCTAGGGCGATTGGTGCGAACCAGCAAAGAACCGTAGCTGAAGGCCCGGAACCTCTGTAGGAGTCGCCGAATAAAGTGACGTACTTACACCAATGCTCGTACAGTACGTTGTAAGCTCAGAATCGGCAATATATCCACAACTTCCGAACATCCGTTCCATAATGTGACGCTCCACGCGCGAACCCGAAGGGTATGGTCTGGGCCGGGCAGTCCGGTTAAGGATATCTAGAACTTCATTCAAGGTACACGAACATTCTTTCCCTCTACTGCGTTTTATAGTGAGGAACACGTAGAGCCCCACTTGTCACATGAAAAGTTTTTTACCTAGACCCAGATTGTTATTCTTTGATCCAAGATATGAATATTCTACCAGAATTATTACAATGAGTGATCGTCTTTCATCCTAACATCAACCCGAAACGGTTATGGTGTCGGGATTCCCGCCTGTCTAGCTAAAATCTAAAATCTAAAATCTAAAATCCTCATGTTGCAGAGAATACAAAGCAGAAACCGCTGGAAATCCATCTTCAAACCCTGGGAAGAATCAGATCCTTGGCTGTTTATCGCCTGCATAGGCCTCACCATCTTCGGCGGAATCATGATCCGCAGCGTCGAAATGAACCAGGCGTCGATCGACTGGTGGCGGCACTGGGTAACTGGCGCAGTCGGTTTATTCCTAGCCATAATCATTTCCCGCTGCCGCTACGACATACTCCTTCAGTGGAAATGGCCGATTTACATAATTATCAATTTGTCACTGATCGCAGTTCGATTTATCGGTACTACAGGGCTCGGTGCCCAGCGGTGGATCAATATCGGCGGCTTTTACCTGCAACCGTCAGAATTTGCCAAAGTAGGGATGATTATCACTTTAGCAGCTCTCCTGCACGACAAAACTGTCCCCACAGTCAGGGATATGTTGAAGATGCTGGCCGTGATGGCCCTACCTTGGGGATTGATCTTTGCTGAACCAAATTTAGGTACTTCTCTGGTGTTTGGCGCGATCACAATGGGGATGTTTTACTGGGGTAATGTCAATCCCGGCTGGCTGATATTGCTGTTCTCTCCTCTAATCTCGGTGCTCCTAAACAACTGGTCTACACCGATTTGGATCGCTTGGGTAGTGGTTGCGGGGATTATCGCTTGGCGAAGCCTACCTTGGCCTTGGTTGGGGACTTTCGGTGCTGTGCTGGTGAACGTGGTGTCGGGACACGTCGGACATATTTTTTGGGGTGTGCTTCAGGATTATCAAAAAATGCGCCTGACGGGCTTTTTAAACCCCGAGAAAGACCCTTTAGGCAGCGGATATCACTTGATTCAATCTCGGATTGCGATCGGGGCCGGGGAACTCAAAGGCAGGGGTTTGTTTCAGGGAACCCAAACTCAGCTTAACTTTATTCCCGAACAGCATACGGACTTTATCTTTTCAGCGATCGGCGAAGAATTGGGCTTTATTGGCTGTATTTGCGTTCTGGTGACGTTCTGGATAATTTGTTTCCGGTTGGTGGTTATTGCTCAAACTGCTAACGACAATTTTGGTTCATTGCTGGCGATCGGCGTACTGTCAATGTTAATTTTTCAGGTATTCGTAAATATTGGGATGAACATCGGCTTAGCCCCAGTGACAGGAATTCCGCTACCTTTCCTAAGTTACGGGAATGCGTCGCTGCTGAGTAACTTTCTCGCACTGGGACTGGTGGAGTCAGTAGCCAACCAGCGACAGCGCAAGAAGCGTTGGAATTAAGTAATTGGTAATTGGCAATTGCTAATTAGTAATTAGTCAGGGAGCATCTCATTTTTGTATTTATAGTGCGAGCGTCCCCGATCGCGTATTGTACAATACGCGATCGGGGACGCTCGCACTCAAAGAAAAAATGCTTTTTACAAAAATGAGATTCTCCCATTAGTAATTGCCAATTCGAGCATTTCATATATTATAAAATAACCCTAGTTTGTAAGGTTTGCACTGGGAACATCTCAGTTTTGCATTTAGTGCTGTCCCCCGCGATCGAGTATTGCACTTTTTACAAAAATGAGATGCTCCCGTTTGCACTGCCAGACCAGTAAAGGTGTATTTTAAGCAATGAAAATTTAATAACTTAAGGGATTTGCTCGTTACCAGGAAGAGCCTGGTAATGCACATCCGGAGTTGAGTCCGGATGTGCATTACCCGTACTGTCATAGAGGCCACCCTGGTTTCCTACAGAGCCACCATTCTCCAAATCGAGTTGTACCATTGAGGCAAATAAGGTATCTGCGGCTGCTTCAGTAAAGCCCGCATTATGTGGTCTTTGAAAATTAATTTGCTGTTATGATAAATGCCAATAAATACGGCTCTTCCGTACTTATTGTGCTAATTTTTTAGGAAAATGCCAAAATAGTAATGCCCGTATTTCAAAATTTCTCAAATTTCTAAATCCAAAGCCACACCTTTTTAATAGCTTTAATTTAGTATTA
>Ga0335395_10001637_pt1 | contig 13959 bp, 13 predicted proteins | sample MAT02_FD_205744 | JGI IMG/M metagenome (GOLD analysis project Ga0335395, IMG submission 205744) | Freshwater microbial communities from Lake Fryxell liftoff mats and glacier meltwater in Antarctica - MAT-02 (spades assembly) (version 2) ...
TTTTGCAAGCGCGAACGAATGGCCGCCGGCTGTCGCTGAAATCTCTGAGCTAATTCGCTGATTTGTTGACCGCTAGCATATTCTTTCTGCAAATTTTCGTCTTCATCCTGACTCCACTTTACATAAGCTCTAGGATATTTCTGGCGAATTTTCTCGTTCTGGTTTTTAGGTCGATCGGCATTATGGTGCATCTGAGAACTGTCAGACTCCAAATTCGAGTCGCCCGCGTTCAACTGCGGGTTAATGGCACCGCCGCGACTAGCTACAGCTTCCTGTACGCGGTTGGGAATTGCAGCAATTTCTTGAGAAAGCTCGACCAAAGCATTGTCTGCTTTTTGCTGAATTTCTGTTAGCTGCCGCTGCTGCAAACTGCCCCACTGCGGCAGTTCGTTGATAAACTGCTGCAAGTCGAGAATGATTGTTGTCAAAGTTTCGATTTGTTGCAACTCCGGCCGCTGTTTGAATTGGCGGCTGGTAACTTCGATCTCGCTTTGAACCATTTTAATCGTTTTTTCTAAAATTATTAGTCGCTGGCGCAGGTTCTCAATGGCGGAAATTAGAGAGTGTACGTTTTCTCCCGATCCAACATTGAGATTTTCGCGAGATGTTTGGCCTAGGGCTTCGTCTAGGGTATTTACAGCAAGTTGCAATTGCTCTAGAGCGATCCCGGTAGTAGTTGCTTGTTGATTTACGCGATCGAACACAGCCGCCGTACTTGTTTTAACTTGCCCGTGCAGCTTCTGCCGGTTCACAAAATTCAACACCAGCGAAATCACGACAGGCACTTCAACATAAACGCCCTGCTGCCAAACCAAACTAGCAGCCAATCCCGCAGCCGAAGCAGCAAGAAAAACCAATTCAGCAGTTTCTAACAAATTGCTAGGCTGGGATTTTTTGATTGTAGTTGGTGAATTGAATGATGACATAGGCTAATACCATTTTTTATTTTTGTTTTTTGATTGGGAATGATCGAGGTCGCTCGTAGTTTGGAGTTTGCCTATAATTGCATTATTTTTTTAATCAACTATAAATATGCAGGTAAAAATAAAGTGCGATCGGATGCAGGCCCTGAATTGAGCAGCGGTGAAAAACAAATTAAGTTTTTTATTGACCGTCATCTAATTAAATATATTAAATCTGCAAAATTAGCCTAGCTAAAGAGAAATAAATCAAAACTCCGAGGACATCAACTGCGGTGGTAATAAAAGGAGCAGACATTAAAGCTGGGTCTAAACCCAAAGAACGAAATAGAAACGGTAGAGATGAACCGGCAAGAGAAGCTAAAATTGCGATCGCCAACAAACTGATCCCCACTGCGATTGCTACTGCTAAATTCCCTTGCAGAGTGTAAGCCCAGCCCGTTGCTACAGTCCCCAATATAGCTCCTAACAGCGCTCCCGCCATCCCCTCGCGCACAATTACTTTTAACGGGCCCATCGCTGTAATTTCGTCAGTGTTCAAACCGCGAATTATAACTGTTGAAGACTGGGCTCCGACATTGCCTCCAGTGCCAGTCAGCAGCGGAATAAAGGCTGCTAGGGCGACTACTTGCTGCAAAATATCTTCTTGCGCTCTAATAATTGCCCCAGTGACTGTATTGGTTAAGAGCAGAACAAAGAGCCAGACTACCCTTTTGCGGGCAACGGTGATTAAATCGGTCTGAAAATAATTGTCGCCGCCGGACTGGACACCGCCCAAGGTATAAATATCTTTATCGGCTTCTTCTTCTAAAATGTCGATCGCGTCGTCAACTGTAATGATCCCCACAAGACGCTGTTCGCGGTCTACAACGGGCACTGCTAAAAAATCGTAACGCTGGATCAGCCTAGCGACTTCTTCTTGATCCGTTCCAGTCTGAACAGAAACTACGTCGCGGGTCATAATTTCGCCGACAGTTTTGTCCAGGGGAGAAGTGACTAAATCCCGCAAGGATAAAATACCAGTCAGGCTGCGGGCTGCGTCGGTGACATAAAGAGAATAAATTGTTTCAGTAGTTCTAGCCAAAGAGCGAATTCGGTCTAAGGCTTGGGCGACGGTAAAGCTTTCTTTGAGAGAAATGTATTCTGGTGTCATGATCCGGCCGGCGGTACTGGCTTCGTAACCCAAAAGTTGGGCCGTAGCTTCGCGTTCTGTTGGGCTCAATTGACCTAAGAGGCGGCGGACTAATATCGCCGGCAGTTCGTCAAACAGTTTTGCGCGATCGTCCGGCGACATTTTGTCTACAATGTCGAGGACTTCTTGGCGTTTGAATTTTTCGCAGAGGGACTGCTGAACGCTGGAGTCGAGATATTCGTAAACTCCGATGGCTTCGTCTTTGGAAAGCAACCGGAAAGCTATTACTTGCATGGTTTCTGGCAGGCCTTCGATCGCTTCAGCGATGTCGGCCTCCTGCACGGGATGCAAAATCGCTTTTGCTCCTTTAAAGTCTCCTTGTTCCAACAAAGCCCTTAACTGCGATCGAACTAATTCCCGCAGTTCTTTTCGCGCGTAGGTGGGAAGCGAAGACGATTGATAACTTTTTTCTGTCACTGATGACCCTCCTAATGCCCTTTTCGATTTTCGATTTTCGCATTGAAGATTATCGATTAAAGAATTGGGGATGACTTACGGAGTCAGCGGGTTTGGAGTTTACCTACAGTTACATTTTTTGGGGAAACTGGTATAAACCTGTGCTGCGCGCCTTCCTGAATCCAGTTTAGAGCCTATTGACACCTCTCGTTGCAGCGATCGAACTTGCCATGACAAGATCCGCACTTTGCCAGAAAAAATTGGTTTAAAGCCTCTCCCTTGCAGGATCGAAGGAAAAAATTAATTTCTCGCTCGCAATCTCCGCGCGATCGAGCGCGGGGGTACTGTCAACCTGTATGCTGTCAACTGTTGAACCGATTTGGGATCAAATACATTTATTTTGATCCGCGACACTCATCGGTAGGAAAGGAGAATTGGGCCCGAACACTTTTTCCAACAAATTTGTAGAACTTTGATTGCGAATAAAATTATTGACCGTTTCTTTCCATTCAGTATCACCTGCAGGCAGGATCATGCCATAGGAAATGCAGGTTAAAGGCTGCTCCGGTATCAAAGAATACTGATTTTGAGTTAAACCCTGTCTCAGCGCTTCTCCAACTAACAGCATTCCGTCGCTGGCGAAGGCATCGATTTTTCCGGCTGCAGCATCTGCCACACCAGACTCTCTGCCGGCGATACCTTCATAAATTTTCTGGTTGGCTAGTTGATATCTGCCTGCAATGAATTGTTCGGTAAGGGAACCGTTCAACACGCCAATTGTCGCGCCTTGCAGGAATCCCGAAGGATTGACTCTCAGTTTGTTTTCTGGCTTGACCAATAGATACGTGCCGCTGTATAAAAAAGGCAGCGAATAGGCAATTCCGTTGGGGGGATTTTGGAGGATTGTATTGGGCCCGCATTCTCAGTGAGCGCGCTTGCTGGTGACGCTGCGGAATCGCCCTTTTTCTGCTGATTCGTTGAGGTTTGTTTCGAGTTTTTCTAAGCGGACAGATCGATTTAATTTCTTTTCTAAGTCAGCTCGGAAAAGCTCTAAGCCTTCGATGCAAACTCCTTGCCACTTTTCGCCTTCTAAGTAACCGAAGGGAGCAGCATCTTTTCTGATGCCGACTTTCAGAATGCCGGTTTGCTTAATTTCTTGCAGTGCTGTTTCGGCGGAGGCAACTGAAGGTAAAACTGCGGGAAACAATATCGACAATACGCAGCCGATTGCTGCAAATTTTAGGCTTTTACTGGTAATTTTTTTGTTCGTCACTTGGCAGTCTTATAAATATTTGGCCGATTATATTATACAAATAAAACAAATATTGTCAATATATTTTTGGAGTAAATGGGGAGCTTTTGAACGGGAGCATCTCAGTTTTGCATTTATAGTGCGAGCTTAAGAGCTCGCGTATTGTACTCGCGAGCGGGTACGATCGCACGCTCAATAAAAAAAATCCTTTTTGCAAAACTGAGATGCTCCCCTCGATTCTCTCTAATGTAAAGATGTAAACGGTATTTTATCTATTTACCAATTCATGCTAAAATGCTGCCTAACTGAACGGCGATTACTCCGAGTATGGCACTGCCAGCCCAGTAAAAAGTGGCAAAGTTGTAAGATCGATCGCGCCACAAGACATTTGACTCTAAACCGTAAGTCGAAAAAGTAGTATAAGCGCCCAAAAATCCCGTCGCAACCATTAACCGCACTTCCGTCGGAATCGCCGGCACCCGTTCAAAAGCAAGGGTGATAAAAAATCCCATAGCTAAGCAACCGGTGATGTTAATAAAAAAAGTTCCGTAGGGAAAAGCTGTGCCGAAACGGTTGGCAAACCACAAGGTGATATAATATCGGCTCAAAGCGCCGGCGATGGCACCGAAACTAATCGCGATCGGATGGCGGAGATTCGGGTCTTGCAGCATCAAACAATTTTAGATTTTAGATTTTAGATTTTAGATTTTAGATTTTATACCGAGCTGACTCATGTCAAATATTGTACAATCAAATTGGCGATCGCTCATACCAATTTCATAAAGTAGCGCTAGATCTTACCCCCCCAACCCCCCCGCGAGTTCGGGGGGGCTAAGACTTCATCTATAGCACATCTTTAGAAAAATGGTATCAGGCTGTTGGCCATTAAAATCTGTAAATAATTTTTATGCAAATTGTGCTAGCTGCAGCAGACGATGATTTAGTTAGAGCCTGGGAAAGCACTTGCGGCAATATTGAAAACGTCAAGATCCACCGAGGCTCAATTTTTGAGGTCAAATGCGATGCTTTTGTTAGTCCGGCGAATAGTTTTGGGTTCATGGACTGCGGCTTGAATTTAGAAATTGCGGAATATTTTGGAAGTCACGTTCAAGAACGCCTGCAAAAACTAATTCAGACTCACCATCACGGCGAACTTTTAGTAGGATTGGCAGAAGTTGTAGATACAGATCATCATGAAGTTCCCTATTTGATAGCTGCCCCAATCATGCGGGTTCCCACAATTTTAACAGAGACAGTAAATGTTTATCTAGCAACCCGCGCTATTTTAACTTTGGTAAAATTTGGCACTGTTCCAGACGGAACGCCGGTCAAACATATCATTGAAACGATCGCAATTCCCGACATGAGCACGGGAACGGGCAAAGTACCACCACACATCTGCGCCAATCAAATGAAAGTCGCCCTCGAAAATATCCTCCTAGATCAATACAAGTTTCCTCAATCTTGGCTGTACGCCCAAAAAAGTCACCAATTGTTACAGATTAGCGATGTCGGAGATTTGCAGGGGAAAGATTGAAAATTCAAATCTTAAACTTTGATTTTGAAAAATTAAGTTTGTTGTGTGTTGTTAGCTGAAGGGAATTATCATAAATTTAAGGAGCGAAAACTTAATAACTTAAGCACATCCTACAGTCCTCTCTCCTGTAAGTTGCGATATCAAAGGAGGCAGAGCCTCCGGATCTGCATTACCAGGCAGAGCGAAAGTAACGAGTAATCGCTTAAGTTATTAAATTTTCATTCCTAAGTGCGCTAAACCGTACCTGCAAGTGGGCGGAATCCGACAGGCGGTTTCAACGCTCAAATGCCAGAATTAATTCTGGCGCTATAAATACAAAGTCCATTCCCAGCGGATTTAAGAAAGGAGATAATTCAGATGACAGATCCAAATGTGACTGAAACAACAATTGTAGAGGTAACTCCCGAAACGACGGCGATCGTCAAACAAGAGATGCCCGACGCGACTGATGAGACGATCGCAGAAACTGCGGCCCTGTTTGAAGCAATCAAAAAACGCGCCACCGCCGAATTTCAAGCCGCCGGCGAACTCACCCGCGAAGCTTATTTGAAAGCTGTGACAAAAGCCAGTGACGCGATCGACGAAAATAAGTCAACCGCCAAAGAAAGAATGACAGAAGCAGTCAGCCTGATTAAAAAAGAATCCGAGAAAAATTGGCTGGTACTTGATGCGATTAAAACGCGGGCGCAAGCGCAGGTACAAGATGCCGGCGAAGTCAGCCGCGAAGCTTATTTGAAAGCAGTGCGACAAGCGCGAGAAGCGGTAGAACAAAATAAATTGGTCGAACGCGATCGCATCGAACAAGCTGTTGACGACATTCAGAAACAAACTGAAAAAAATTGGCACGTTGTGGTTGGGGAAATTGAGTCGCTAGGGACTCGCTTGAAAGAGACGGCGAAGTCTGCATGGAGCGCGCTAACGGCGTTTGTTGAGAAGTCTCGCAACAATGGCGGCGATTCGTAGCAAGATTGGACACAATCTGGCGATGTTTGCGCTACAGCCCGCCCGCCCGGTTTCAAAACCGGGCGGGCGGGCTAATAGCGATCGCCCTTTAATTTGCATTCAGCAAAAGGTTCAGCCATACTGCATAATAAAAAAGCTTTATTCTTAGTCCACAACCCCGAACCATGAGAACTTACTACTGCGGCGACCTGCGAAGCAAACATATCGGAGAGACTGTCACCCTTTACGGCTGGGTGGATCGCCGCCGCGATCATGGCGGAGTGATTTTTCTCGATGTGCGCGATCGATCGGGTATTGTGCAAATTGTCAGCGATCCTGAACGCACCCCCGACTCCTATCACGGCGCTGAGGCTTTGCGCGGCGAATACGTGGTGAAAATTACCGGTAGAGTCACCAGCCGCCCCGAAGATTCCCTCAACCCCAAATTACCCACGGGTGAAATAGAAATTTACGCTGACGAGATTGAGTTGTTGAATGCGGTTCGCAAACGGTTACCGTTTCAGATTTCCACGGCGGATAATGAAAATGTGCGGGAAGATTTACGCCTGAAATATCGCTATTTGGACTTGCGGCGCGATCGTATGAGTCGGAATTTGCAGCTTCGCCACCAAGTTGTCAAAGCTATGCGCCGCCACCTGGAAGATGTGGGAGGTTTTATTGAAGTTGAAACACCGATTTTAACTCGATCGACTCCCGAAGGTGCCAGAGATTATTTAGTTCCCAGCCGTGTCAACTTGGGCGAATGGTACGCTTTGCCGCAGTCGCCGCAATTATTCAAACAATTGTTAATGGTTTCGGGATTCGACAGATATTATCAAATTGCCCGCTGTTTCCGCGATGAAGATTTGCGCGCCGACAGACAGCCGGAATTCACGCAATTAGACATGGAAATGAGTTTCATGTCTTTAGAAGAAATCCTGGAATTAAACGAAGGTTTAGTTTGCCAAATTTTCCAAAGTGTCAAAGGCGTAGAATTGCCCCGTCCTTTCCCGCGCTTGACTTACGCTGAAGCGATGGATCGCTACGGTAGCGACAAACCGGATACTCGTTTCGGTATGGAATTGGTCGATGTTTCCGATTTGATGAAAGATTCGGGATTTAAAGTATTTTCCGGGGCGATTGCTGCGGGCGGAATTGTGAAAATTTTGCCGATTCCGGGCGGTAATGAGGCTTTTTCTAATGAACGGATTAAAAAAGGCGATTTGTTTAAGGAAGCCAGTGAAGCCGGTGCGAAGGGATTGGCTTTCATTCGCGTGCGGGAGAATGGCGAAATTGATACGATCGGCGCAATTAAGGATAATTTGACGGAAGCGCAAAAACAGGAATTGCTCGATCGCACGGGCGCACAACCTGGTCATTTGTTGTTATTTGCAGCAGCCGATGTGACAACAGTTAATAAGACTTTAGATAGATTGCGTTTGTTTGTCGGTAAGGAATTGGGATTGATTGACAAAGACCAGATGAATCTGTTGTGGGTGACAGATTTCCCGATGTTTGAATGGAACGCTGATGAGAAGCGCTTAGAAGCCATCCATCACCCGTTCACTGCGCCGCATCCTGACGATATTCACGATTTGAAGACGGCGAGAGCTCAAGCTTATGACTTGGTGTTAAACGGCACGGAAGTGGGCGGTGGTTCTCTGCGGATTTATCAGCGGGATGTTCAGGAAAAGGTGTTTGAGGCGATCGGCTTATCGACTGAGGAAGCTTACAATAAGTTTGGCTTTTTGCTGGATGCGTTTGAGTATGGAACTCCGCCCCACGGAGGCATTGCTTACGGTTTGGATCGGTTGGTGATGCTGTTGGCTGGCGAGGAATCCATCCGCGATGTGATTGCGTTTCCGAAGACTCAGCAAGCGGGTTGTTTGTTGACGAATGCGCCTGCTGGGGTGGATGAGAAGCAGTTGAAGGAGTTGCAAGTGCGATCGACTTATACGCCCAAATCAGAGTCTAAATCATAGTTATTGTAGGTGCGTCAGTCGATTTTAGATTTTAGATTTACTCGTTAGATTTACTCGACAGATGAATCTGGGAACTAAAACTTTCGTCTAAAATTTGGGATCGACTCCTGGTTTCGGTGGCTTCCGTTTTGACAACTGATGCACCCTACAAACTCAACTAAGTCATAAGTTTATGAAACACCTTGACAATTTAACCATCCATCGGTTCCGAGGCCTGCGAGATTTGAAATTGCAGGATTTGGGTCAAATCAATATCTTGGTTGGTGGAAATAACTCAGGAAAAACCAGCGTTTTAGAGGCAATATCCACCTATTGTCAGCCCCTAGATATCGGAGAATGGCTAAAAACAGCAGGGCTCCGAGAAATCAAGGCTTCGCCCAAACTTCCGTTAAATGCTTTCAAATGGTTATTTCCTCAAAAAAATGAAGTACCTAAACCAATTCTTTACGTAGGGGAAACTTATATTACTGGGAATGGTAGCTTCCAAGTTGTAGAATCTAGAGCAATCTACAACGAGATGGAACTGCTATATCAATCAGAAAAAGATATTGAAGATAGCGCTGAAGATTGGCTAGAATATTATGACGATATTGAATATAAGAGTTCGCACGGCGCTGAAATAGAACTCAAAGCAATATTTCGCGATCCACCAGCAGGTGATGCAAGTATCTTAGGTCGTGAATTCTCAAACAAAATTGAAATATGGTCTAATCAAAGGCTTAGTAAACATGATTCCAACACCAATCACTTCTACCCAAAATTGCCAATTGATACGGTAACACCTGTTTCTCACAGGCAGGAAAAATTAGAGTCTTATCTTCTATCACAGGCAATACTAAGGGGATTGAAAAATGAGGTAATTCAATTACTTCAGATTGTAGATGGAGAAATAATTGACTTGGAAATTTTGTCACTTGGAGAACTTCGCCCGAGTATCTATATCAACCATAAATTATTAGGATTTTCACCTTTAAGTGCTTTTGGTGATGGAGTGCGACGTTTGCTATTCATTGCTTTAGCTATGGCAAAAGTACGAGGGGGCGTTTTATTAATTGATGAAATAGAAACAGCAATTCATACGGTCGCACTTTGCAGCTCCTTTGCTTCGATTGTGCAGTGGTGTCAACGATTGGACGTGCAGTTATTTGTAACGACGCACAGTTTAGAAGCGATTGATGCGATGTTGGATGCTAGCGATTCCGGGACTGATTTAGTTCTTTATCGTTTAGAAAAAAAGGAGTCACAAACTAAAGCAATCAGACTGGAACGGGAAAGACTGCACAGATTGCGGGAGGATTTGGGTCTGGAGGTTCGCGTGTGAGATATGCGATTATTGGAGTAGAATGCCCGCACGATCAAGCATTTGTCGGCAAAGTTCTCAAGCTTTTGGGTTTTAAAGATTTTCGGGAAGAGTTGAAAGGAGTTCAATCCGATTTAGACCCCTTTTGGCGCAAATTTATTCCTGTTTATCCCAAAAAAGGAAACTTGTACAAACGTCTTGATATGCCTTCTATTCTATTCACCGAAAGCCTTTCAATAGCAATTTATGCAGGCGAAGGTAGCAATCTTGTTACTAATCTAGATGATATTTTATTGGCAAATTCTGAATATCAAACAAACTTGGCAGCATTCGGGATAGTTGCCGATTGCGACAAATCAACTCCCGATCGCATTGTCGCACCATATTCTAACAAGTTCCGCAGTTATTTTCCTAATTTTCCCGAGAATCCTGGTGTTGTAGATACGAATAACCCGCGTACAGGAATCTATGTTTTGCCAGATAACCATCAGCAAGGTGTTTTAGATACTTTGCTTTGCGAGTGCGGACAGATAGCTTATCCCGCGTACATGGAGAAAGCTAGTTCGTATCTCAATGAGTTTTCGGAATTAGAGATAAAAGCCTTAAAATGGAAAAACTTCGACCGACAAAAAGCTTTAGTTGCTACTGTTGTTAGCGTCCTAAAACCAGGCAAAACTAATACAACAAGCATTGCAGATAATAATTGGGTGAGCGAACAGACACAGCAGGAAGTTCCGGGGTTGGCAAAATTTATTAAGTTTTTGATTGAGCTTTTGGAGTTGAATTGATAAATGATATCAAATCAGGAGACTTGCATTGTATTAATTCGCTCTCAAGACTTGAAATTCATCGGCGTCTATCTGCGTCTATCTGCGGTTGACAGGCTCGAGCGAATTATGCAATGCCAGTCTAGTCAACACAAAACCCCAAACATATGCGTTAACCTAGTTGACTAAAGCTCTCCCCAAGATAATCTATGCTTCTTGCCCGCATCCAAGAACTAGCCGCCACCCTCGCACCCCGCTTGATCGAAATTCGCCGCCACATCCACTCGCACCCGGAACTCAGCGGCCAAGAATATCAAACCGCCGCCTACGTCGCCGGTGTTCTCGCTTCCAGCGGAGTCCGCGCCATAGAAGGAATCGGCAAAACAGGAGTGCTCGGCGAGCTCAAAGTTGACAACACCGAGTCCCGGTGGCTGGCAATTCGCACCGATATGGACGCTTTGCCAATTCAAGAACGTACTAACCTAGAATTTGCTTCCCGCAATGAGGGAGTGATGCACGCCTGCGGCCACGATATCCACACCACCGTCGGTTTGGGCGCGGCAATGATTTTGGCGAAGTTAAAAGAAAAATTGCCTGGTAACGTCCGCTTTTTGTTTCAGCCTGCAGAAGAGATTGCCCAAGGCGCTCAATGGATGATTAAAGATGGGGCGATGCAAGATGTTGACGGTATCCTCGGAGTGCACGTTTTTCCGACGATTGCGGGCGGTTGTGTCGGTATCCGCCACGGGGCACTGACGGCGGCGGCGGATGACCTAGAAGTGATTGTAATTGGCGAATCCGGCCACGGTGCGCGTCCTCACGAGGCGATCGATGCAATTTGGATAGCTTCTCAAGTAATTACCAGTTTGCAGCAGGCAATTAGCCGGATGCAAAATCCTTTGAGGCCTGTGGTTTTGACGATCGGGCAAATTAGCGGCGGACGCGCGCCGAACGTGATTGCCGATCGCGTAAAATTATTGGGCACGGTGCGATCGCTACATCCCGAAACCCACGAAAAACTACCGGCTTGGATCGAACAAATTGTTTCCAGCGTCTGCGCGACTTACGGCGCAAAATACGAACTCACCTACAAGCGTGGCGTGCCCGGAGTCCAAAACGACCCAAAACTGACGCAATTAGTCGAAACTGCAGCTTTAGAAGCTTTAGGTCGATCGCGCGTCCAAATTTTACCAGAACCATCCCTCGGCGCGGAAGATTTTTCAATGTATTTAGAACACGCACCGGGAACCATGTTTCGCTTGGGAGTTGGACTCACTGATAAACCCAACTATCCCCTCCATCACCCGCAGTTTGAGGTGGATGAAGCGGCTATAGTTACGGGCGCTGTCACCTTGGCCTATGCCGCCTGTCAGTATTGGAAACAGCAAGCAAGTAAGTGATATCCTTGCCGTTAAATTACCTAAAATTAAAATAGGTTCGTAGTGAGGACTTTAGTCCTTTTCCAAATGAGAGGACTGAAGTCCTCACTACGAACCAATCTTGTTGTTATCAATCGACTAGACACGATATCAGTGACTGCTGTTTGAACAGTTTCAGGGCTTCCCACAGGGGCTAGAAACCTGGTTTCTACGAAATTGTGCGTTTAGTAGCGAGAAATTTACGAAGAAACCCGGTTTCACCAGATCACAACTATTTTGCAAGGTGCGTCGCTACTCGAAAAGTCGCTCTTTTTTAGGGATTTATCGCAGGCGACACACCCTACGACTAGCCCAAGTATATTGGCCTATCTCCGGCAATTCCCCTATAGCAGCCGCCAAATGTGCTAACGTACAATCTAAACTTCCGAAATTTCAACTATCTGGAGACAGATAACTGTGCTCGCTCAAACACCTCCAACTCCAAGTTACAAATGGTTTAGCTGCATTTCTCGCACTGTATTCGCCGCATTGTGCCTGTTGCCCATTTTCAGCGCTGCGGGAAACGCCCAAACTCCCCAAAATAGACTCATCAAAATTGGCGTGGTGCAGCGGTTTGGTAATAAAGCCACCGACAAACTCACGCTGAAAGCATTACCGGGCGACAGCTTAACATTAAGTTACAAAACTCCTCAAGGCACAGAAACCAAAACTGCTCCCAGCATCAAGCTAGAAATTGCCAATAAACCCCTGCAATCGCCATTAGTAGAAGAACGGGTTGTTCTGAGTTCTCACCGCAGTTTCGAGAGTGCAGAAGATAGCGCTAATCAGTGGCGCGCTAAAGGCATTGATGTGGAAATTGCTCAACCTTTGCGCTGGCAAGTTTGGGCGAAAAGAGATATTTACAACTCTCCTATAGTGCGGCGCTGGTTGTTGCAAAGTTTGCAAGCTCAAGGTAACAAAACAGCTTTTTTGGATTCCAAAGTTATCAAACAAATACCCCAGGCATTTTGGATTTTAAATGGCTTTCGTTTCAACCGCAATGAGTTGGATGTGACTGCGGGCAAAAATACGATCGAGGTATTGGAACAAACTACCCAAGAGGCGACAGCTACTGAACCAGAAAAAGTTCTTCAACAAACTCGCCGTTATGGCGGCAGTTTGCACCTGCAAAAAAATTCTTACGGCACTTATACTTTAGTTAATGAGGTGCTGACTGAAACTTATTTGCGGGGTGTTGTTCCTCACGAAATTGGGGCTTTTTCGCCTTACGCTTCGATTGTCGCTCAAACTATTTTAGCTAGAACCTACGCCCTGAGAAATTTGCGCCGGTTTGCTGTGGATAATTATGAGTTGTGCGCTGATGTTAACTGTCAAGTTTATAAGGGTTTGACTGAGGTTTACCCGCAAAGCGATCGCGCGATCGCCCAAACGAGCGGTTTAGTGCTAACTTATCAAAATCAGCTCGTAGACGCGCTCTATTCAGCGTCTAGCGGCGGCGTGACAGCGACTTTTGGCGATGTGTGGCACGGCCCGGAACGTCCGTATTTGCGATCGATCGTCGATTCCCCCAAGAACGTCTGGGATTTGTCAAAGCAGAGCTTGTCTGATGAAAACAACTTCCGCCGCTTTATGACTCTGAAAACAGGGTTTAATGAGGAAAAACAAGACACTTTCCGCTGGCGCGAACAAGTTTCTCTGACATCGATTGGGGCATTTCTCAAACAGTATCTTCAAAAGAAACAGCACCCGCTAGCTAATTTTAAAACTCTCACCAAGGTGGAAGTGGTGGAAAGGTCGCCCGCCGGTCGTGTTTTGCAAATGAATGTACAAACTGACTTGGGCCCAATCGCCATCGAAAAAGATGAGATTCGCAATGCTTTTTACCCGCCGATTAGCACGCTTTTTTACCTAGAACCGATTTACAATCCAGACAAAACTCTCAACGGTTATGCTTTTGTCGGAGGCGGTTTCGGACACGGCGTGGGAATGAGTCAGACAGGTTCTTACAATTTAGCTAATTTGGGCTGGAGTGGCGATCGAATTCTCAGTTTTTATTTTCCGGGCACTCAAGTTGTGCCGCTTAACGATTCCATTACGTTTTGGCGGGAATAGTGTATAAGACAATACGCTTGGGTTAAGAAAGATCCCCCCTAACCCCCCTTAAAAAGGCTACCGTGTACACACAAGTGGATTATGAGCTAGTTTCCACCCCAAAAAGATGGATTCAAATAGCCGGAGTCCGTGAACCAGGGTAGGCATTCCCGGAGGTCTCTGAGAACTATAACCAGACCA
>Ga0335395_10001638_pt1 | contig 13957 bp, 12 predicted proteins | sample MAT02_FD_205744 | JGI IMG/M metagenome (GOLD analysis project Ga0335395, IMG submission 205744) | Freshwater microbial communities from Lake Fryxell liftoff mats and glacier meltwater in Antarctica - MAT-02 (spades assembly) (version 2) ...
CCCGCCTACCTCGGTGTGAGCCGATTACAGCGCCATACCGCTGCGCGGCACCAGAGGCTTCTTGCCGCGGATCGTCGCCCTCACGCCGAACGGGCCACGCGCACACGACTGAAGCGGCCGCGCCAATGCTCGCTCTGCGCCGCCATCACCTCAACCGCCTGACTTGGCCACCCCCGCCAGACCGCGCGCCACTCAAAACACCAGCAACGCTTGAAACCGCGCACTCACAGCCAGAAAACAGCGTTTCTTGACAGCCATTCACAGCCGAGAGGTGTCGCAGCCGCAAGCCGTCATCCACCTGGGCAAGCACGGCCGCATCAAAGCCAGCGCGGTACCACGGGTTGGCAAAGCCCAGCACCTTTTCGTCCAGCGGCACCAGATCAAGCTGCAGGCGGTTCCAGTACCAGCGAAACGGTGGCGTGTTGTCTGCCATGGTCTGCTTGAAGCCCCGAAGCGCCAGTTGCCCAGCCAACCGGTGGTAGCCGGCCAGGGTGGCCACTTCCACAATGGCGTCCACATCTTCTGTGGGGCGCACGTCCATCAAGCTGGCGTTGTCGATCAGCAAGCCGGTGGCGCAGCCGCCCACAAACACCACCTGATCACACAGCGGCCCCATGGCGCGGGCCATGCCAATCAACAGCGCCAAATTCGGGTCAGCCACGCGGCGCCCTCTTTTCAGGCACTGGTGCGTCCGGGCTTATCAACGCCTGCAGACGCTGCAACGCCATGCCCCGCTCGCGTGATTTGCCCACGCGCAAGGCATCGAACAGGGCCAACATGTCGTAGAGCTTGGCGTCTTGCATGGCCGCGAAAGGGACCGCCGGATGCAGCGGCTCCACCCCGATACCGCGCACCGAACCATTTGGGTGCGGCCAGACGAAATCTGTGCTGCCGGGCGCAAACACGCCTGCGAAAACAGGCGCACTGTGGCTGGTCGGAACGCCAACAACAAGAGGCAGACGCACACCAGGAAACGCATACTTGGCACCATGCAACGCGAACTCCGCCAAGCCCTGCACATGGACTCGCACCAGGTTGTCCAGCGGGGCAACTCCTTCTGAAGCTGCCGCCGCTCGACGCACCCGTTTGCGCGTTATCCGGTAGATGCCCTGAGGCTCCTGAAGCGCAGCCGCCCCACCAGCACCAGCCAAGTCTGCCGCGGGCGCCACAGATCCCCGGTTTTGAAGCAACAGCCCCGCCTGCAAACCCCTCTTCACCGCAGCGTGCGCCTCTGAAGCACTCAAGCCCAGCTCCTGCGCCAGGCGCGCATACGTCCAGCGCTCAGCCCCCAAAGCCACGAGCTTGAGGGCCACCAGAAAGTCTTGAGGTTTGAGTTGCATTTATTCTTTATTCACAAATCGCGAATAAAGAATATAGACCACTGTGCCTTGCATGGCAAGCCTGCGGTTCAGCGAGCGCCAAAAATCCAGCCCTTAAGCTCCAACGCCACCCGCTGCGCCGGCCTGGGCGCGCACCCTGCGTCAATCGGGTAAATGGACCGGGTCATATCAGCCGGAAACATGCACCGAAAGTAGCGAGCCGTTTATGAACAAGCCGACCAAAGCCATTCCGATATTCGCCACCGAGCTTGAGGAGCGCGCGTACTGGGAGTCGCACGACTCCGACGATCACCTGGACTGGTCCAAGGCCAAAAAGGCCACGCTGCCCAGCTTGAAGCCCACGACCAAGACCATTTCGCTGCGGCTGCCGCAGCACTTGCTGGAATCGTTGAAAGTGGCGGCCAACGCCCGCGACGTGCCACATCAGTCGCTCATCAAGGTTTGGCTGCAGGAAAAGTTGTGCAGCCAGTAAGCGCTCCAGCTGGAAATGGCGGGTTGATCAGTTCCCGCACGGCCCTGAACGCTCAGCCTTCGGCCAGCGATCAGGGGTACAGCACCAGATCGCCCACCACCTGAATCACTTTCGCCTGCTCCAGGCGCTGCAACAGTGCCTGGGCATCAGCAGCCGTGGCGCCCTGCCCCACGATCGATTTCAGGTGGCGCAGTAACGCCGCGAGCTTGGTTGGGCGGTTCTTGCCCATCTTGCCCAGCGCCGTCTTGGCCCGCGCAAACACCTTGTCCGCATCGCTCACCTTCGGCGCTGCTAGCGCGGCCACCTTCTTGGCCGGCGCCTTCTTGGATGCGACTGCCTTCGCTGTCTTCGTGGCTGCCTTCTTGGCAGGGGCCTTTTTGGCCGCGGGCGCTTGGGCGGGGGCGGCCTTCACCGTCGGCTTCGGCGCCGGTGAGGCCTTCTGAGTGGTCTTGGCCGCCACAGCCTTCTTCGCTGGAGCCGTCTTCTGTGCGGTCTTCTTTGCGGCCTTCTTCGCTGGCACGGACTTCGCCGCAGCGGATGGGGCAACGGGCGCAGGGGCGGCGGCCGTGGGCTTCTTCTTGGCTGCCGTTGCCGCTTTCTTCGCCGGAGCCATCCCCGTCGCTGTCTTCTTTGCAATAGCCGCCTTCTTGGCCTTGAACCCCACGCGGGAGGCGGTGAAGCCCAGCAACTTGGCGTGGCCAATCATGGCGTCGTAGCCCTTGTCGTTCGCCACCACCATCAAGCTGGCCGCCGGGTGTTTGGCCGCCACGTAGCCCAGGTAAAACGACAGGTGAAAGTCCAGCGCGTTCTTGCCCTTGCCCGAGTGAGGCACCAGCGTCACGCGCTCGTGCGCCGCCTGCAGTTGTTTGGCGCGCTTGATCTGGTTAGGCCCATGAAACAGCCACACATCGGTGAGCTTGGGGGCCAGCTTCAACAGGTCTTCTATTGATGGCTGAACGTTTTCATAGTCCACCAGCAGATGCTGTTCTTGCATTGTGTTGTCCTCCCTCTTTGGCTCAACCGCCATCGACTTCCTGCAACAAACCCAACATGGCAACTAAGGCTGCTCGGCCTCTGCCTCCTGTAACGCCTTGAGCGTCCGGCCCTGGCTGTCTTTCCACTCGATGCGCCCATTGGCGCTGCGCCCCAGCACCACTGCGGCGGCTGTGCTCGGCGAACTGAAGCTGAAATCCTGCGTGAAACAGAACAGTCCCCCAGCCAGAGACAGCACGCCGTTGGCGATAAGCTCCTGCCGTAGGTCGAACATACCGCGAACGTGCTGCGCCATCGACGGCACCGATTCGGCTACTGCGTGCGAACCAGCCTTGACCACAAAGCCCTGGCTGGCTTCGAAACCTGTGGCCAGCACGCCTTTTCCCTTGCACGTCAGCATCGGGCTGACCTTGGCCGTGGGTGCCGGCGCCTGCTCAAACGCATGCACCCCCAGCACCGGCAACATGCCCAGCATGTGGTTCAGAAACACTTCCATATCGGCCCGGTCGGCTTCGCTCAAGGACGGCTCATTGGGTTGGTAAGCGTTGTCCAGCGGCAGGCGCTTGGCTGCCTTGGCCAAAGCGATCAGCCGGGCTTCCAGAAACTGCACGTGCGCCTTGTTGAGTTGCCCGGCCGTGGTGGTGGTGAAGCCGATGGCGCGGGTCCAGAAATCTTTCTGAGCGTAGTGGCTCTCCAGCCGGGGGCGGATCGGGTCGCCCTCGCCCACGTAGAGCATTTCGCCCTCGCCGTCCGGGCGCGGGCCTAGTAGCAGGTAGACCCCGGTCTGCTGTAACTCGGGCCGGGGTTTCACCTGCGGCAGCAAGGCACGCGGGAACACCAGCGCCTTGCCGATCCAGTTGGACTTTTCGACGATGCGCAGGCCGTCGGGGTCTCCATCGGCGACGAAGATGCGGAGCGAGAATGGGGATTGCATGCTTTGCTCAATAGAGAGACTTGAGGCAAACCATCAAAGCGTAAGTCATTGATTTACTTAGAAATTCAAAGATAAATCAGCTCTTGGCTTTGATAACTGGGTCTGAAGGATGGGCATCTATCAAAACCCATTGCGACCCTTGGCGGGTGCCGGCGTTGCGTATGCGCTTGCCAGACAGCGAGACCAGCAGGTTGTGAACCCGATTCACCTTTTGCTCCGCCGTCAGCACGTCCGGCAGCTTGTCCAGCAGCAATTTGTCAATGTCTTCCCGCGACACGGGCTGGTGTTCACGCACCAGATCCACGATCAGGTCGCGGTAATAGCGGTTGTCAAAGCCGCGGTTGCGAATGTGCCGCGCCTTGTCCCCAGTGGCTGCCGACACGCTCCCCGCAACCAGCAGGTTGGGATACCGCCCCTCCACCAGCTTCGCCGCCTTCAAACGCTTGGCGTCATCCGCATCAATGCGCTGCCCCTTTTGCACCTTGTCCAGCAACATGATGGTGCCCAGGTCCAGCTCGCCCTGCGCCATCAGCAGCCGCGTGTAGCGCACATCCAGAATGCGGCCACGCAGCGTGACCATCACCCGCTCGGGCAGGCTCAGGTCGTAATCCGGCAGCGGGAAAAACCGGCGCCGCTGCGCCTGAAACATGCGCTTGATGCCACCCCCCTGCGTGTCGATCATGTTCAGGCTGACCATGGCCTCAGCCAGATACGGGTTGCGGTAGATCTCCAGCGGCGCATCCTGGTCAATCACCGCCTCCACCCGGCCTGGCAAAAAGCCGCCCACATTGGTCAGCAGCAGCGTATGCGGCGTCTCCACCACCTGCACACGGCCGCGCAAACCGTAATCTTGGTGAGCAATGCAGTTGTGCAGGGCTTCGCGAATCACCCACGGGTCGTACTGCGTCAGCTCCACAGGGAACAGCGTGCCGTCGGGCAGCTCGCGCACCGTCAGGTTGCGAATGCGGGCCAGCACCTTGTTTACGTTGAGCAGCAGCGGCGGACCAAAGTGTTCGTAGTCCAGCTCCTCGTTGCGCTCGTTCTTCAAAATCCAGCTAATCCGCGCCACGGCAGGCGCCAACAGCGAGGTGGATTCTTCACGCCCCAAGAGCAGCAAGGCCGCGTGCGTGATGGCACCGCGCACGGTCAACTTGGCCTTGTTCAAAAAAGAAGCGTCATCCCATGCGGCCAGCTCTGCCAAACGGTCTGGCTTGGTCTTGTTCTTCTCGGCAAACTGGCGGCGCGCCTCGGCTATGGCCAGTGGGTCCAGGTCGGCCAGCGTGGCCTGCTCGCACACCTGCGCGCTCCAATCCACCCGGCGGCTCCAGATGGCGCGCTCTTTCTCGGGGTAACCCGACAAAGCCGTTTTGCTGCTGCCATTGCGCACAAACGCCTTGCCATAGAACTCGACCGGCCGGTCAAACGCCGGATGCACCTCAAACACCACCACGCGCTGCCCGTGATACTGGCAGGTGTGCATGTCAAACCCCAGCTTGGGCTTCAAGCCCAGTGCCAACCACAGCGGCAACAACTGGTTGCCCTGCCCGGTTTCGGCCTGCGGGTCAAAACGGGTACCCACCACCGCGTGCGTGCCGTCCTCAATACCAAACACCAAATAGCCACGCGGCTTGCCCAGCAAGCAGGCCGAATTGGCCAGCGCGGAAAGGTATTCGCCAATGGCCTGCGGCTCGTAACGATTGGTCTTGAACTCCAACCACTCGGATTCACGCGGCTCGGCGCGAAGGCGGTCTAGCAGGGCGGTGAGGTCGGCGGTGTTCATAACGAGGCGTTCCTAATAATCGTCACCCACTTTTGCCGCCAAATCCACTTTGCCAGCAACGTGCTTGATGGAAAAATTTCGCCCCCAGTTTCCGCTTACGTGACATTGCATATCCAGCAGTTCCCTAGCGCGCAGGCCAGCGGCGGTTTCAGGCTCAACTTTCGCCAACTCTTGCAAATCAATTAGCACCTGCTCCCTTCGCTCACGCACCACATCCCCCGCAATCAAATACGCCTCCAAAACAGTTGACACACGGGATGCCATTAGCTCTCGTGCAGCAGGGCGCCGACGCAGCGTTTCCATGAGGTCGCGCGGAGCAATTGTTCCTCTAATCAAGCCTGCATACAAGTCAGGTTCCTCGATCCGAAGCACTAACAGCAGCGAAAGAACAATGGGGTCAAGATAATGATCCCTGGGTGTCTGCGTGATTGCCACAGCCAACCTAGTCAAACAGCGTTCTCTGGCTCGAAGAGGCAGGTCAAACATGCCTGCAAGCAGTGTGAAGGCTTCCACGAAATTGTCATGATCGTAAGCCAGCGTGGAATTCTGTCTACGGGCTTCGAAGAAATCCTTGAACTCGAAACGCTTGATCAGCTCCCGTGTATAGCTCTTGGTGTGAAGCGTGGGCAGCGAAAATTCCAAGTCGATGAACCTGCGCAGGTACTCGGGCGCATCAATCCGTTCCCCGTACACCGCAGCCGTGATTGCTTCCAATTGCTTCTTGCCGATGGACAGTACAAACACCATGTTGTGCACATCAAACAGGTGCTTCACCCTTTCCAGCAACTCAATCGCGTAGCTGGGGCGGCAACGGTCCAGTTCGTCAATGAAGAAGATCAGTGGGCGAGGCGGGTCATTTTCAGAAAGCTTGCCCACGGCCTTTTCCAGCTCATCTCGAAACTGTTCCAGTGACGCTTTCTCCTTCTGGAATGCGTCAATCAAGTCGCTGGCTGCTTCGCTTGCCGCGTCGGCAGTGGCTGATTCGATGGTCTCATCCACATCAAGCACGCCCATGGTGCCCATCTTAATTGCGACCTTTAGCGCACGCTTGGCAATCGGTCCTACCGCCTTTTTCACGACAGCCATGCTGGCGCGGAAGCTTTCATTTGTCGAATCGTCGGCCGTCTTCAATTCATCAATGGCAGACACCATTGGGATCAACGGATCAGTGACGTAATCGTCTTTCCATGCGTTGAAATAGACGCACTGGAATCCCTCGATTTCCAGTGAGCAGCGCAACATGCGAACCACGGTGGTTTTGCCCGTACCCCAGGGAGAATCCAAAGCTAGAACGAATGGACCTTCGATCTGTTTGATCAGGTCGCGGAGAAATTCCACTACAGGTTTTCGTTCCAGTGCGTCAAATTTAAATGGCTCACTGGCTGGGACTTCAACCTCTGCGATGCGGAATTTCATGTGTTCCCCCTGAATGATTTTTTTGAACTTCAGCTGGCGCTGAACGCTTTGACCAGCGTGGCCTGCCGCAGCGCCTGCGCGCGCTTGAGGTTGGTGTCGACCTCGGCTTCGACTTCGCGGACGATGGACAGGTGGCGATCGACTTCGGCGACGATGCGGATTTGTTCGGCCAATGGTGGCACCGGAATTGGCAACTTTCGACACGTAGAAACCTGCAAGTTGTGTTGCCCCGCAGTCGCTTTGGCAGTCCACTCCAATCTTGACAAAACTGGCTGCGCCAGCAGCCAATGCGCCAGTAGTTGATTGACTAGACCAGCCGAAGTTCTGAAAGTGACAATCGCTTGATTGATATTCCACTCTGGGAACGCAGGCGGAACAACGGAAACCTTCCCTAGCGGAGGTCCTACGATGTTCATAAGTACATCGCCAGGAACTGAGCGGGACCGCGCAAGCATTCCTTGATGCGTTGCATTGCTAACAAAAGTGGGCTTTACCGTGAAATCCAGCGATCCGTCGAAGGTCAGGTTGTAGACCTTGAGAAAAGGGACCTCGCCAGCACCCGAGAACATTGCCTCTGGCGAAGGCGTAGAACCACTTGCGATTTGATCGCATATTTGTTCCGCGGTCGCGTACACCCACCCTTCCGACAAAAGATTGAGACCTTCAACCACAGGGGGTTCAGGCTCCTTGTACTTCCCCTTACCTGTCCACTTCGATCGCTTCTCCCCAAGAATCCGATGCAAAAGCCGCTCGCCGGTCTCGTAGCTGCGACCTTCGCGGTGGGCGATACTGGCTTCGGTTTCTACGAGGCGGCCTTCGACGGCGGCTTTGAGGACGGAGGCTTTGTAGCGTTTGAGGTTGGCTTTGACGCGCTGGAGGTTGGCGACGGCTTCGTCGAGGCGGGAGAACTGCTTTTCGAGTTCGGCGACGATTTCGCGCTGCCGCTCCAAAGGCGGTAACGGAATTGCAGCGTTCTCAAGAAACGCACTCGGCACACGACGCAAGCCGACCGCGCCGGTCATGTGGCCGGATGCTTCTTTGCGAAACGTTTGGCTGGAAACAAAGTAGTAGATGTACTGCGCATCGACACCCTCGCGCGGGCGCAGAACGTGAAACTCGGTTGACCCAAAGCCGACGCCGTTTTTCAACTGGCGGGCAACAGCCATCTTGCCGTTCTCCATGCACGGCGTGACTTTGGCAAACAGCACATCGCCGTTGCGAAAGTTGGTGTAGCCCTTTTTCACCTCGGCGTACCGGCGCACGGTGCTTACGTCAATGTGGCCGCTGGCTGCGCCTACGGCGGCCATCGGCACGAACGAGACTTGGATATCGTCAGCCAACCCGGTGCGGTCGATCTTGGGATTGACTTGGACGGCGTCGCTCAATGGGACGCAGCGCGGCAGCACTTTCAAATCAGACAACACCGTACTCACGCCGCCAACTCCCGATTCAATTCCTCAATCACCTTAGGCAGTTCCGCGCCAAAGAGCTGGTGCACCTTGCCCAGGCCGCCCTCGGTGTTGAAGGGGACGTATTCGAAGTCGTTCATTTCTTGCTTTCTTCTTGCGTTGCCAGCCAGGCAGCGCCACCGGGCGTGAGTTGGTATTTTTGCTGGCTGCTGGTGGGCTTGTCTGGCAGGGTCATTTCCAGCAGCCCGCGCAGCAAAAGTGGGCGTATGACTTGGTGCCTGAACTTGGTGCGGTCGGTGCGCCCGTCAATGGACATCAATGCGGTCAAAGCCGCGCCAGTGCTCGCTTTGGCGAGGATTTCGACTTGGTGCCGACTTGGTGCCGACTTGGTGCCGACTTGGTGCCTAACTTGGTGCCTAACTTGGTCCCAGACTGGGTTCCTTGGGGCTCAGTGCCGGGGACTAAGTCGATCACCGTGGGCCGCCACAGGGTCTGGATAAATTGCCCGCCGTCTTGCCGAAAGTCCGGTGGCGGCAGGCCCGCTTGGGCGCACAGGTGGATCATGTCCAGCGTGCCGGTGCCTGCTTTTTCAATGTAGCGGGCCAGAAACAGGGGCTCGGCAATGCGCGGGTTGCGGGGGATGGACGCCTGCGGGCGGCGCAGGTTGTCCACGGTGAGCTGCGGGGGCAGCTCGCCGGGGTTCCAGATTTCGAGCCGGTCGGCAAACAGCATGACCTGCACCGAGGCGTTGGAGGTGTAGTCCCGGTGTGCCACAGCGTTGACGATGGCTTCGGCCACGGCCTCGCGTGGCAGCTCATAGCCCACCGGGGCCTGCGGCCCTGCGGAGCGCGTGCCCACGGTAAGGGCGATCTTGGACAGGCAGAAGTCCAGCGCCTGATCGACCAGCTCGAAAACGGTGCCTTTGTAGATTTGGTACGAGGGGATGGGCTTGCTGACCTGCGTGCCGTGGAAGTGCATGCACTTGAGTTCCGAGCTGGGCAGAAAGCGCTGTGGCGCCTGGCCAAAGAGCAAAACTGCCGCATGGCTGGGCTGCCCGGTGTCGAGCAGGCTCAGTTGCGTTAACGCACTGGTCATGGGCGTGGCCAAGTCCAGCGCAAAGCCCCGCTGGCTCTGCGCTCGCCCTAGAAAGAGTGCCAACTTTTCGGGTGACAGATCAGACAGCGTTGCGCCCGCACAGGCAGCGGCATCGAACGGGCTGGTGCGCAGCGCGCCCGTGCGCGCCAGATGCTCCACCAGGCTGGCATTCACTGCGGCCAGCAGTTCGCGCATGTCGCCAAAGCGGCGGCGAATGAGCTGGTCGCCTGCTTTGCGGACCAGCGCGCGCATTTTGGGATTGCGGGCCGTGTCGTCAGCGCCATGCACATAGATCAGGCGCGGCTTGCCCAAGGCGGTGGCACGGTCAAATTCATGCTCGGTGGGCGAGACGCCCTGGGCGTCTTCAAAGCCGTAGATGGTGCAGCGATCCACTTCGCTCAAATACACCGCGTCGGCACGCAGGTCGGCTGCGGGCAAGTCTTCAAACAAAAATACGTTGAAGAATCGCGACAGCGATGGGTCTGCCTGAACGAAGTTTTTCACCGCCCGGCGCTCCTGCGCCAACTCCTTTTGTACCGAGCTGATGAAGAGGGTTTGCTGGGTACTCACGCCGCCAATTCCCGATTCATCTCTTCAATCACCCTCGGCAGCTCAGCCCCAAAGAGCTGGTGCACCTTGCCCAGCCCGCCCTCCTGGCTGAAAGGGGCGTATTCGAAGTCTTCGGTTTCGATGCCGAGGTTGGCGGCGATGTGGTCGCGGATCATTTCCAGCCAGTGTTGTTGTTCGAGGGTGAAGGGCTTGCTGGCGCCCTGTTCTTGTTGATGCTGTGCCAGCCAGGCTTTGAAGTTGGCCTGTACGCGCTCTGGGTAGGGCACGAGCTCGTTGTCTTGCTGCATGGCGAAACGCACTAGGCTGACGATGTCGGTGAGCAACCGCCTCTGGCTTGCGCCTTTGACCTTGCCTTTTTGCAGCGCGGCATAGGCCTGCCACAGGGCGCTCTCATCAATGAGATGCGGCGGGGCGTGCAGCGCGTCGGCCAGCGCTTTGATGTCTTCGAACTTGAGCGGCTGGCGCACCGGGCGGTTGTAGAGGATTTGCAGCGCGGTGATTTCGTCTTTGTGCTGCTTGATGAAGGCCTCGAAGCTCTGCACCAGCTGTTTGGCGCGGTCGCTGCCTTCGGTAAAACCGGCGTGGATGAGGTTGTCTTGCGTGACGGTGTCAATGACCAGATCGGCCTTTTGCTTGAGCTTCAAGATGAGCTCGCGCAGGGCGGGGTTGGCAAAGGGCTTGGCGGCTTCGCGCAGGACGGCTTCGGCCTGCATGGGCGACACATCGCCGTCTTCGGCCTGTTGCAGCGCCTGCACGATGCCGCGCGCCAGGTCTTTGAGGCTGCAGCCGCCGCTAGTCTCGATGATTTTTGCGTGGTCGGCCTCGGTGATGTCTTGCCCCAGGCGGCTCAGGCGGACAGCCACGGTGGAGAGCACTTCGTCTTCCACGTTACCCAAGGACACGGCTTGCAGCAGCTTGTCGAGCGGCACGCTCTTTTTCTGGTCCATGGGGCGGCTGTCGGTCTTGTCGCGCTCGCACACGCCCACGCAATCGACGATGACGAAGTGGTCTTTCTTCACATGCTCGCCGGGGTTCACGCCGCGCAGGTCGGTCTCTTTGCAGATGCGCACGCCCCGGCCTTTCATCTGCTCGAAGAAGCTGCGGCTTTTGACCGAGCGCATGAACATCACGATTTCCACCGGCTTGATGTCGGTGCCGGTGGCGATCATGTCCACGGTGACGGCGATGCGCGGGTAGTAGGCGGTGCGGAAATCTTTGATGAGCTGCTCGGGGCTGGTGCCCCCGCCCTGTGCACTGCGGTAGGTGATCTTCTGGGCGAACTCGTTGCCCCGGCCAAACTCCTCGCGCAAGATTTCCACAATCTTTTCGGCGTGGTTGTCGTCTTTGGCGAAGACGAGCGTTTTGGGCAGCTCTTGCCTCTGGGGGAACAGGTCTACCTGCCACTTGTCGCGCAGGGTGCGAACCACGGTGCGGATCTGGTCGGGGGTTTGCACCGCGCGGTCGAGCTCGGCGGGGTCGTATTCAAAGTCTTCGTCGAGCTGCCAGGCGGTTTTGCGGCGGGTGGCTTTGTCTTGCGTTTCCAGCCAGTAGCCTTTGTCGACCTTGGCGCCCTGCTCGCTCACTTCGGTCTGGATGCGGTACACGTCGTAGTTGACGTTGACGCCGTCGGCCACGGCCTGGGCGTGGCCGTATTCCATCACCAGGTTTTGGTTGAAGAAGCCGAAGGTCTGTTTGTTGGGCGTGGCGGTGAGGCCAATGAGGTAGGCATCGAAATACTCCAGCACTTGGCGCCACAGGTTGTAGATGCTGCGGTGGGCTTCGTCGGTCACCACGATGTCGAAGCTCTCGATGGGAATGAGCGGGTTGTAGCCAATGGGCTCGGCTTGCTTGAACAGGCTCTCCATGCCTTCGGTACTTTCCTCATCGGCATCGGCGGGCAGCTCGCGCCCTTTGAGCATGGAGAACATGCGCTGGATGGTGCAGATGACCACGCGGGCGCTGCTGTCGATCTGGTTGTTTTGCAGGTGCTGAACGATGTATTCCTCGCCGAACTTGTAGGCGTTGTGGGGCGAGGCGAAGGCGTCGAACTCTTTCTTGGTCTGGCGGGCCAGGTTGCCCCGGTCCACCAGAAACAGCACGCGCCGGGCGCCGCCGAACTTGATGAGTCGGTAGATGGCGCTGATGGCGGTGAAGGTTTTGCCGCTGCCGGTGGCCATCTGAATAAGGGCGCGGGGTTTGTTGGCGGCGAGGCTTTGTTCCAGGTTTCGGATGGCGCTGATTTGCGCCGGCCAGAGCTGGTAACTGGCGCCGCCCTGCCCCCATTCGGTGACCAGGGACGGCATGTGTTGCAGGCGGGCGAGGAAGGTGCCGGGCGCTTCGCTCGCAGCGTTGGCCCCGGCTGGTGGCGGCAAGTAAGCCAGCCATTGCACCAGCAACTCGGGCCGGAAGAAGGCGAACAGGGGCCGGGCGCGGGGGGAAGGGTCGAGCCCGTTGGTGAAGCGGGTTTCCACGCCGGTGGACTCAAACAAGAACGGCAAGGGGCGGCGCCAGGCTGGCAAGGCGGCGGGCAGGCCTTGCGCGTAGCGGGCGCTTTGCACGCCCACACCACTCAAGGTGGCGCCTTCTTTCTTGGCCTCGATGACGCCGCAGGCCTTGCCATTCACATACAGCAGGTAGTCGGCGAAGCCGTGGCCGGGGTTGAGGGGGAACTCGCGGATGGCCACACCGGTGCCGGCATGGATGTTGGCCTGGGCCAAATCGCAAACGTGCCAGCCTGCCGCAGTGAGCAGCGCATCAATGGTCTGGCGGGCACGGGCCTCTGGCGTCATGAATGGTGGCTTGTCTTTGTTTCCTCTTGTTGCATTCTATTGACGTGGCCAAGAAGCCCTGGAACTGTCTGGCTTGAAGTTCTGACTGGGCTCAGGGAGGGGCTGTGGCGCGCCGGTTTTGCGGCGCAGGTGAAATACACACGTCAGAGCGTGGCGTGCTCGTCCGCAAACGAGCCCACGCGCTTGTGCAGGGCGTTCCAGCCGGCCGCGCAGGTGTCGGACTGCTGCTGGCGACTGCGGTGGGTCTGCTCCTGCTTGGTCACACAGTTGGCAACCAAGGTGTCCAACGTGGTCAAGAGGTTGCTGATGCAGTTGCGACCCTGCTCCAGCGGCGCTTCATTCGGCATTGGATTGACGGGGAGCATGGGTGAGTCAGCGCATCAATGTTTTTGACCCGAGGCCGGCAAGCTCACCAGCACCGCCAGCCCCGGCTTGGCATTGCGCACGGCAAACGTACCGCCATGCGCCTGCGCCACCCGCTTGCACAGGTACAGCCCCAGGCCGACGCCGCCGGTGGCGCGGGTGCGGGCGGACTCGGGACGGTAGAAGGCTTGGGCCAGCTGGGCCAGCTGGTCTTCGGGCACGCCGGGGCCATGGTCGCGCACCTCAATCTCGACACCACCGCCCTGCCCGGCGGCTGCGCGCAGGTGCAGCTCGGGCGGCAGCGCGGCGCCGGTGCTGTGGCGCAGGGCGTTGTCGAGCAGGTTGCGCAGCAGCAGGCGGATGCGGGTGGCGTCGAGTGTCTGCGGCGGCAGCGCGGGGTCGGTGTGCAGACGGATCTCTGGCCGCTCGCCGGGCCGCTCGGGCTGGCGAGCCAACACCTCGGCCATCACCTCGGTGGCCAGCGCCGCGAGGTCGACCGGCTCGCGCTGCAACGCGGCGTGGTTGCCCGAGAGGCGTTCGCTCTCCAGCAGGTCGCTGATGAGGCGGGTCATCTCTTGCAGGTCGCGCAGCAGCGCCTGGCGTTGCGGGTTGACATCGTCGGTTTCGGGCAGCAGCTCGGTGTTGAGCCGGGCGCGGGTGAGCGGGCTGCGCAGCTCGTGGCTGATGGCCAGCAGCAGCGCGCGCTTGGCTTCCAGCATCTGGTGAATGTCGTGCCCCATGGTGTTGATGGTGGTGGCGAGCTGGCCGAGTTCGTCGGGTCGGCCTGCTCGCTGCA
>Ga0335395_10001640_pt1 | contig 13948 bp, 13 predicted proteins | sample MAT02_FD_205744 | JGI IMG/M metagenome (GOLD analysis project Ga0335395, IMG submission 205744) | Freshwater microbial communities from Lake Fryxell liftoff mats and glacier meltwater in Antarctica - MAT-02 (spades assembly) (version 2) ...
TCGATCGATTATCTAAGATCATAAAAACCAACTCTTTTACTAATATTTTTTAATGTTTTTTATCTATACCTAATTACTAACTACTTAAAACAGTAACTCTTAGTATAGTTGAAGGAAATCTAAAACGAAGATAAAACCCTTGCTGTATAAAAGTTTCAAGTATATTTAGCTATAATTTTGCTATTATTTCTTAATGCTTATTGCAAATTTTTAGCAACCTTGTTAGCTATTAATTATCCCGATGTAAGGCTTATTTAATATTTGATTTAGGGCTAGATTTTGAGCTGATTCAAGGTTTATCTAGAAATTATGCCGATATTGTGTAAATATTTTTTCTAGGAGTGTCAAAATCTTTTAGCATTAACATTAGGTTTTTACCTAAAATTTTCCTAATTAAAGTTTTTTATTAAGTTAAATTAAGATTGAATTTTTTATGCCTGTAATTCCCCCGCAAAGATCCGAACTCAGAACTAACCTCAATGAAGGCTCCGTGTCCTGTGGATTTAATCCCCAAGCTGCCCAAGAATTGCAAAGAGAAATCTCCCAACTGATGCAAGATATTAAAGCTGTGGCTCAATCCACTACTGGTGGCGGCAAACGTCAAGCCTACAAACCTATGGAGTATCAATATACGGGGGAAGTTTTTCTCGAAATTTTCTGTAACCCCAACATTTATGCCACTCCTTTTGCGGCGCAGGTGCTGATCACTCTCCGGGACGATCGCATCCGCCTCACCACAGAAACCCAACTCACGACCCTTGTAGAAGATATCAATAGTTACCTAAGATAGTGAACAGTTAGCAGTGAACAAGTTACTAGGCTCACTGTAAGCTTGTCGAAATAGCAATTACTTGTACTGAACGGAGTCGAAGGAAAAATATTTATGGCTTGCTGTCCAGTTGTTTGATTATGATTTAAGTATTTATTAGGATTGGGGATAATTTACTTTTCTCCGATCGCTACAATTTCTACATAAGCAAGAAACACTAGACCTATGGCAAAACCGACAATTTTGGTGACAGGGGGAGCGGGTTATATTGGCTCCCATGTAGTATTAGCTTTATCACAGGCGGGCTATCCGGTAGTTGTTCTCGACAATCTGGACTACGGGCATAAGGAACTAATTGCCTCGATTCCTAATGTGGAATTAATTATTGGTGATACGATCGATCGCCCCCTCCTTGATATTCTCTTCAATAACCACCAAATCGGCGCAGTGATGCACTTTTCTGCCTATGCCTACGTGGGAGAATCCGTAACAGCCCCGGCGAAGTATTACCGAAATAATGTGGTAGGAACCTTGAGCCTCTTGGAAGCAATGGTAGCGGCAGGGGTAGATAAATTTGTTTTTTCTTCTACCTGTGCTACCTACGGTAATCCCCAAGCCATCCCGATCACGGAGGATCATCCCCAAGCTCCGATCAATCCCTACGGAGCGACGAAGCTGATGGTGGAGCGCATACTACAGGATTTTGAGATCTATGGACTAAATTCTGTTTGTTTTCGGTACTTCAATGCGGCGGGAGCAAATCCTGAAGGCTTACTAGGAGAAGACCACACCCCAGAAACCCATTTAATTCCCCTGACCCTGTTTGCCGCAATGGGTAAAATTCCCGCCATTTCTGTATTTGGGACAGACTATGACACCCCTGATGGGACTTGTATCCGGGATTATATTCATGTTAATGACCTTGCTTCTGCTCATATTTTAGGCTTGGAATATCTCTTGGCTGGGGGGAAGAGCGATCGCTTCAATCTTGGTAATGGGAATGGGTTCTCGGTACGGCAGGTTATTGATACAGCACGGCAGGTGACAGGAAAAGAAATTAAGGTAATTGAGGGCGATCGTCGTCCCGGAGATCCGGCAGTTTTGGTCGGCAGTGGGGCAAAAGCTAAGAAAGTTCTCAATTGGAATCCGCAATTTGCTGACTTGAGTAAAATTATTACTGATGCTTGGCATTGGCACCAACAGCGTCATGGTTAAAACAGTGAACAGTTATCAGTTATCAGTGAATAAGTTATCAGTGAATAAGTACCGAAAAATTAATAGCGTAGGAAAATCTATGGTGAACTACTCTGGTCAAGCCTCGATCGGTGCTACTAATGGCAATATAAACACCCCAAAAAATCAACCAGAAAATCAGATAGATGCAGTTCATTTCCCCAAACTAGCAGAGACAGGAGAGCGGCTCGATCGTTTAGCGGCGATCGTCGAGCAGACAGCGCTGGCAGTTTTGGCAACTACAGAAGTTGTAGAGCGCATGGGGGAGCGGATCGATTTTCTCAGTATCCAAGTCCAGCAACAGGGGCAGCAATTTCAACAACAGGGCTATCAAGTCTATGCCATCACCGATGCAGTACAAACTCTCACGGAAAATCAAGCCGATTCCTCTAGGCAGCTAAATGAGTTAATGATTACTCTTTCTCATCTAGCCAAGGCTCTGGAACACCAACGACGTTAGTTTCCAGCGTTAGTTTCCAGCGTTAGTTTCCAGTTGAGCCATAGTCCCTAATATTTACACTCTGTCGGGATAGAACTTTCTGTCCAATCTATTAAGTTTATGGGTGCTCTATCTATTCTGAAGGGATTATCATTTCTTACACCTCTTCTAGTTAAAAAATTAATATCACAAGTGCCACCAGCTGTAGGGTCAAGGGTATCTCGATAACTATAAGTATAGCCAGCAATAATGAATGCTCCATCTTGATACATTGCTATGATTTTTTGATTCCAGCGTCCCCGACCGATCGCTTCGTTCTGAGATGAGATCATTAGGGAACCTTGATCATTGAGAGAAAGTTTGGCTTCGTTCCCATACATACTACCGTGCCAGACAATATCTTCTTTTCTTATTGCTAATCTGAGGAGATCGGGTGCTTCTGAAAGATAAATCAATAGTGTAGCTTTAGGCTCTCTAGGTGCAGATGTAATTAGAAATGCCATATCTTCTAAACCATCGCCATTCCAATCGGTACTAACAAAACTAATTGGTTGACCCAAACTAGTTTCTGTATTTGTATTTTTTGTCTGAATCTGGGGTAGGTCGCCGGGAAGCTTGCCTGAAGGGTTAGATGGCGCAATGGCATTGGCTGAAATGAGTCCTGAATTTACTTGGTCTGGTTCAGTTGCTGGGGTAATTGGTGGACTCTGGTAGCTAGATTTAAGTAATAGAGTGTTTACTTTTGTAGAGTTTGCACATCCTAGAATAATTGATCCTACCCAGCTTACCAAAAGGGTACTGGTTAAAATAGAGAAGTAAGATTTTGAGTTATTCATGAAAGCTTTAATGTTTATTAGGTTTTTACCACATTATGACCTCCAGAAATTCCAGACGAGGAAATAGCAAGTTCGATGGCAACTAATCTCGATCGCCCTCAAATCTGCACAAAAAAGTAGGATAGACATTGCCCACCCTACAAAATTTTGAATTTAATTAAGTATTAAGTAATTAGGTCGTTACCTAGCAGAGCTTAGTAATCGAAGTCACCGCCGCCCATGCCACCGCCACCAGCAGGAGCACCATCCTTGGGTTCGGGCTTGTCTACGATGATGCACTCAGTGGTGAGAACCATGCTAGCGATCGAGGCAGCATTTTGCAATGCAGAGCGAGTTACCTTAGCAGGGTCTACAATTCCGGCTTCAAACATATCCACAAATTCATTGGTGGAAGCATTGAAACCAACATTGAAGTCTTTTTCCTTCACCCGTTCCGCAATTACAGCACCGTTCTGACCAGCGTTTTCAGCAATTCTCTTCAGGGGAGCAGCCAAAGACCGAGCCACGATTAGAGCGCCGATTAATTCCTCATCCTTGAGGTTTGCCTTAGCCCAAACTTCCAACTCAGGGGAGAGATGAGCAAGGGTTGTCCCACCACCGGGGACGATGCCTTCTTCCACTGCCGCTTTGGTAGCGTTGATCGCATCTTCCAAGCGTAGTTTCTTGTCCTTCATTTCGGTTTCTGTAGCAGCACCAACCTTGACCACAGCCACACCACCAGAGAGTTTAGCTAGACGCTCTTGGAGTTTTTCCTTGTCGTAGGAAGAATCAGTTTCGTCAATTTGGCGGCGGATTTGTTCAACTCTGGTTTTCACAGCCACTTCATTACCTTCGGCGACGATCGTGGTGCTATCTTTGTTGATGTTGATCCGACGGGCTTTACCGAGCATTTCCAGCTTGGTGCTTTCTAGTTTCAGACCAGCATCTTCGGTGATTAGTTGACCACCAGTTAACACAGCAATGTCTTCGAGCATAGCTTTCCGACGATCGCCGAAACCGGGAGCTTTCACTGCCGCTACATTCAACACACCCCGGAGACGGTTCACCACAAGGGTAGCTAGAGCTTCTTTTTCGATGTCTTCAGCAATGATCACCAAAGGACGACCGGAACGAGCTACTTGCTCAAGGATGGGTACAAGGTCTTGAACCAAACCAATTTTCTTGTCGGTCAAAAGAATGTAAGGCTCTTCTAGAACGGCTTCCATGCGTTCCATGTCGGTGGCGAAGTAAGGAGAAATATAACCCTTATCAAAGCGCATCCCTTCGGTAATTTCTAGTTCGGTAGTCATAGACTTACCTTCTTCTAGGGAAATTACACCTTCCTTACCAACCTTGTCCATGGCATTGGCAATCATTTGCCCAACTTCCTCATCGTTCCCGGCGGAAATAGCTCCGACTTGGGCGATCGACTTAGAATCTTCCACGGGTTTAGCATGGGCGGCAATCTTTTCGACAAGGAAAGCTGTAGCCTTATCAATGCCTCGTTTGAGGGCGATCGCATTCGCACCAGCCGCCACGTTGCGGAGCCCTTCTTTAACAATGGCATGAGCCAAGACAGTTGCAGTAGTTGTGCCATCTCCAGCCGCATCGTTAGTTTTGGAAGCAGCTTGCCGAATCAAAGCCACACCAGTATTTTCAACGTGATCTTCTAGTTCAATTTCCTTGGCAATGGTGACACCATCATTCACAATCTGGGGAGCACCAAATTTCTTTTCTAGCACCACGTTCCGTCCCTTGGGGCCCAAGGTCACAGCCACTGCTTCTGCTAGGATATCCATCCCCTTTTCCAAGGCACGACGGGCATTTTCGTTGTATATAATTCGCTTTGCCATAATTTGAAACCAATCAGTTCAATGTATAAATTATTAATTCAGCTAAATTTCAGTTATCAGTTATCAGTTATCAGTTACCAACTCTTGCTGTTCACTGTTTACTGTTCCTTGTTCACTGTTCACTGTCTAGGATACGATCGCTAAAATATCTTTCTCAGAGAGAAGTACATATTCTTCGGAGCCTAATTTAATTTCAGTTCCGGCATACTTGGAGTAGAGAACCTTATCGCCAACTTTGACTTCTAAGGATTGGACAGTTCCTTCATCGTTGCGCTTGCCAGGGCCGACGGCAGCAATTTCACCAATTTGGGGTTTTTCCTTAGCATTGTCAGGCAAGAGAATCCCACCAGCAGTTTTTTCTTCTGCGGCGCTAATCTTGATAAATACTCGATCGCCTAGGGGCTTAACTGTGGATACACTTAGAGTTACTGATGCCATAGATTATTTCTCCTTACTTAGAAAACTTGTCAGACTTACCAAATCTCAGGCTTATAAACTTGAGACTTACAAATCTGGAGGGGAAGTTAGCACTCTCGACCCCTGAGTGCTAATTTAACGGAAATGGTCGCCCCACTGCAATAACTCTTTAGGTACGGTTTTCCGAACAGCTATACTGATAACTGTTCACTGTTTACTGTTTACTGATTCATGAAACGTCGCTCTTTTTTAATTGGTGGGGGAATGTTGGCTCTGGCTCCGGGGCTTGTAGCCTGTGGAATGCAGGGGGAAAATCGGCTGCAAATTCAATTTTTGAAGGGTTCGATTCCTAGCCAAGTAATTGAAGAGTTTTCTCGGATGGCGGGGGCGGCGATCGCCTTTGACCCGAAGGTAGTAGAGCAGTTCAAGGAAGTATTTGAAAATCTCCAAGCCTTTCAACAACCTCCCGCCTCTGGTAATTGGGATTGGCTGCCCTTTCGGCAAAATTCCTTAGCCAAACCACCAGACTTACTAACCCTCGGTGATAGCTGGCTCCAAGAGGCGATCGCCCAAGAATTGATTGCGCCTTTACCTGTTGCTGATATTCCCCTGTGGTCAAAGCTACCCCAGCGCTGGCAAGATTTAGTGCGGCGTAACTCCCAAGGCATCCCGGCTATAGATGGGCAAGTGTGGGGCGCTCCCTACCGTTGGGGGACAACGATGATTGTCTATGATGTCGATCGATTTGCAGAGTTGGGCTGGGTTCCCCAAGATTGGAATGATCTGTGGCGATCGTCACTCCGGGGTAAAATTTCTCTACTAGATCAACCACGGGAAGTGATTGGTTTAACCCTAAAAAAATTGGGATATTCTTACAATAATCAAGAACTAGCCAAAATTCCTAACCTAAAATCAGAACTCCAAGCCTTACATCAACAGGCAAAATTGTATAGTAACGATCGATATCTCCAGCCCCTAATTCTTCGGGACACTTGGGCTGCCGTAGGTTGGTCAACGGATTTACTGCCTCTCATGAAGCGCAATCCCCGCCTCGCTGCCATCATTCCCCAATCAGGAACCGCTCTCTGGGCTGATCTATGGGTGCATCCCCAAGGACGAGATTTATCTGTGGGAGCAAAGTCTTGGATTGATTTTTGTTGGGAAGCAACTACAGCGAATCGGTTAAGCCTGTTGAGCAATGGGACTTCACCAATGCTGATGGGGATGAATAAAAATGAGATTTTGCCGGATTTACTTGCTAACCCCCTGATTTTGCCATCGGAAGAGCTGATAAAGCGATCGGAATTTCTCGATCCCCTCACCACAACTGCCGCCGCCGAATATTTAGCTCTGTGGCAGGAAATCAGAACAACCTAATCTTTTGGCAATCTTCAAGCTAATTTCGGGTTAACTTCGGGCTAATTTTAGGCTATTTTAGCGGGGTTTCCAGCAAGTTGCTGCCCTGAACGCTACAATCTAGAAGAACCATAAAATTAACTAGCTTATCAGCACCTATGATCCCTACAGTTATTGAACAATCCGGTCGTGGAGAACGCGCCTTTGATATCTACTCTCGCTTATTGCGGGAACGCATCGTCTTTCTGGGGCAACAGGTGGACTCTGATCTGGCGAATCTGATTGTGGCGCAGCTTCTCTTTTTGGAATCCGAAGATGCCGAAAAAGACATTTATCTCTATATCAACTCCCCCGGTGGTTCCGTCACCGCAGGCATGGGTATTTTTGACACCATGAACCAAATCCGCCCCGATGTTTCTACCATTTGTGTCGGACTTGCCGCCAGTATGGGAGCCTTTCTCTTGAGTGCCGGAGCTGAAGGCAAACGCATGAGCCTACCCCACTCCCGGATTATGATCCACCAACCCCTAGGCGGAGCGCAAGGACAAGCCACAGATATTGAGATTCAAGCCAGGGAAATTCTCTACCATAAGCAACGCCTGAACGAACTATTGGCAAAACATACCAAAAAATCCTACGAAACCATCGAAGCCGATACCGAGCGGGATTTCTTTATGTCCGCCGCCGAAGCTAGGGATTATGGATTGATTGATCAGGTGATCGATCGCAGCCCCTCGGCATTGCAGCCCGTAGCTATTTAGGTTCGAGATGCAAATTTTTATTAGCACTGGGGAAGTCTCTGGAGACCTGCAAGGGGGGATGCTCGTTGAGGCTCTCCACCATCAAGCGCAGACTCTGGGGATTGACCTAGATATCACCGCCCTAGGGGGAGCAAGGATGCAGGCGGCGGGAGCAAAACTCCTGGGAGATACCACAGCGATCGGCTCCATGGGAATCATTGAAGCTCTCCGATTTGTGCTGCCCACTCTCAAAGTCCAGAGTCAGGCAAAAGCATACCTCAAGAAACATCGTCCCGATCTGATCGTGTTAATTGACTACTGGGGCCCCAACTCGGTAATTGGTAACTATATTCATAAACACCTGCCCGATGTCCCCGTGGTGTATTACATTGCACCCCAGCTTTGGGTATGGTGTCCTTTTCCTGAAGATTTGAAACGGGCGATTCGGATTAGCGATCGCATCCTCGCTATCTTTCCTGAAGAAGCCAAATATTTCCAAGCCCACGGTGCAGATGTAACTTGGGTAGGGCATCCCTTGGTCGATCGAGTTGCTCAGTTTCCCAGTCGAGAAGCAGCCCGAGCCGAATTGGGGATTAGTCCAGCAGAAACGGCGATCGCCCTCTTCCCCGCCTCCCGCCATCAGGAACTAAAATACCTCATGCCCGTGATGTTCCAAGCTGCCAAAGTCCTCCAAGACCGCTATCCCCATATTAGTTTCTGGATTCCCCTTGCCCTCCCTGCCTACGCTGAAAGGATTGAACAGGCGATCGTAGATTATGGTATCAAGGCAACCTTAGTTAAGGATAACCCCAAGGCAGTGATCGCCGCCGCAGATTTAGCAATTACTAAGTCTGGGACAGTGAATCTAGAACTAGCTTTATTAGATATTCCCCAAGTGGTGATTTATCGAGTTAATAAATTTACCTACTGGATCGCCAAAGATGTCCTCCGGTTTCCTCGCCCCTTAATTTCCCCAGTGAATCTGGTGGTGATGCGGGAGATTGTTCCAGAATTATTGCAATCCAAGGTGACGGTGGAAAATATGGTGCAAGCCGCCGAGGAATTTTTGGTAAACCCCCAACGGTTGGTTCAAATGCAGCAGGATTATCAAGAGGTGCGGGAAAAGTTAGGGAGTCCGGGGGTGGGCGATCGAGCAGCGAAAGAAATCCTGCAATTATTACATAAAAAACTATACTGAGGGCGCAAAGCCTTACGCCCCTACTTGCCGCTCTTAAGATTTTTCGCCGATGAGAGTGAAGGCTGCCCAGTTTTGGGGATGGGGATGTTTGGCTTTGGTGGCGATCATGGCTTGTTGCAGGGCTAGGGCCTCATCAGGATTTGATTGCAACTGCTGGTAAAAAGTCTCCATGAGTTCGGCAGTGAAGGTATCAGGAATGGCCCACAGGGAAACCAAGACACTAGCGGCTCCGGCAGCAATGAACGATCGAGACAACCCGATCACCCCATCCCCAGTAATTTTCCCCCGTCCCGTATCACAGGCACTCAGCACCACCAATTGACTAGTGAGTCGGAGATTGAGAATATCTGTCGCCGTCAGCAGTCCCTGATTGAGTTGGGAAACATTGGGAGCAGCTTGAGCATTATTAGCATTAGCAGGAGAATTAGCAGGGGAATTGGCAAGGACGATCGCCCCTGGTACACCACCACCACTAAAATCATCCAGTAATCCGTGAGTTGCGAAGTGAATAATTTTTGCTTGGGGCATCTGGCGAACGATCGCCGCCTTCGTGGCTTGATCTCCAGTAATTGCTGACACCTTAAATATTTGGGCAATATTCACAGCCTCCTGTTCTGCCCCCGGCAAATCTTCTAAGCGTTGGGGTGGAGTGCCGGGAATAGTAATCAGGGGCATGGTAGGATTTCCCACAATCAAAACCTCCTGTCCAGAGTTTCCTTGGCGTTGGGTGAGTTGCAACACCTGAATAGAAGGAGCAGTTTGCAGAGCGTATTTATCAATTAGATATTTTCCTTGGGCATCTTGCAGGGCGGGGAAAGGTAATAGGAATAAGCTCCGATGGGGAATAATAATCAAGCGCTCTGGGTTTGTAGCAGGATCGATGGCAGGATTAGCTAGTTCTGTGGAGGCTAAGGGCGGCGGCAATAGGTCGGCGATCGGGTCAATTAATATCTGATGTAATTCCTGTAACAACTGGGGATAAGTATTTCTGCCACCACCTCGCCCTACTCCCAAGGCATCACGGGTACGGTTTACTAATTCAGCTAAGGAAGTTTGCTTTCCCTGTGCCAAGGGCTTGAGGTCTACTCGGCGTTGGGAAATTTTCCCCGTGGGCTGCACGACCCAAATAAATAACTCTGATTCTTGGGGACGCAGTTGATTATTAACAACAAAATCTTCATAAATAATCGAATACTCAATTAGAGTAGCCTTTTCATCCTGAGCAATTTTCTGCATCTGCGCCACAGCGATCGGCTCTACCTTCGGGGCTTGGGTAGTTCTGGGGGTCAGACGGCGGGAGATTAGATCCACAAAGGTTCTGGCTCTGCCCCGTTCCGAAATTTCTAGGGCTTGCTCAACTTTATTTTGTTCCGTCAGAAATTTTTGGAAATTGTTATAAATGGCCCCTTGGGTTTCCAGAAATGAAACCTTGTAACCATCGTTACTGCCTAGGTTATGGCGGACTTTTTCCCATGATTCTATCCCCCGTATAAATTGACTTTCAGCACTAGCGGGATTATTGGCTCGGTTGTAGGCAACAGCAAAATTGTTTCTAGCTAACCCTTCTAAACTCCCGGCTTGGGGAGGAATGTTATTAACAAATTGCCGATAAAATTCTAGTAATTTTTGTTGGTCTTGGGGAGTGGGCTTGTTATTGTATTTTTGGGCGTAGGCTAGAGCCAAGTTGTTGCGAATAATGGCAGCCATCCTTCCTTCAGCAATTTCAAATGCAATTTTAATCCCCTCTTCGTAGAGACTAATGGCTCGATCGACATCCCCCTGCAAATAGTAGGCTCCCCCCAGATTTCCCAGAGCTTGAACTTCGTTGAGACGTTGACTCTTCCTTTGGGTCGGTGAACCCTGATTACTTTGCTGATTACGCCGTAGGAGATCTAGGTATTGCTGTTGGAAGCTGATGGCTTGGGGATAGTTGGCAAGGGCGTGGTAGACAATTCCCAAATTAGACAGAGCTTGACCAATGGCTCGATCGTTCTGGAGAGTACGGGCTAGAGCTAGGGATTTTTCTTGAAATTCTTGGGCTTTTGGATATTCTCCAATGGCTTGATACACCATTCCCAAATCGCCGAGGGCTTGGGCTTCTCCTAGGGGGTCTCTAATTTCTTGGGATAAGGTCAGCCGTTTTTCTAAGGTTTCGATCGCCTTCAGATAGACATCTCCAGCTAAATAGATCTTGCCAATATTCCCAAGGGCTAGTCCACCAAGTTTTGGATCCGTGCCTTGGTAGTAGTAGGCTTTGTGCCAAGTTTGAGCAAAATATTGATTGAAATAATCGATCGCTTCGTAGTACAACCCAGTGGCAGCATAGGCTAAACCCAAGTTTCCCAAGAGCATGATTTCCTGTGCTTGATCCCGGGTGGTAGTATTTCTAGTTTCCTCCAAACTTGCTAGATAGGTAGGAATGGCTCGATCGTATTCCCCGTTAGCATGGAGGGCGATCGCTTCCCTGAGAGCATCCCCTGTCCCAAAATCCGTAAGCTGGGCTTCCCCCCGATTGGAGAAGTAGGAAATCCCTTTTTGGCTAATATATTGACCTTCCCAGACAATATTTTGAATCGGTTGGTAGAGAGAAAGAAGTTGGGGGGCAGCTATTTGATCTATTTGATCTATTTGATCTATTTGATCTATTTGATCTGGGGCGGTGATTTGCTTTCTAGGTTGATTTATGGTTTGACTTGTAGTTTGAGCTTGGGCAGGGGTAGATAAAAAATTAGAACTTAAACTAGAGACTAAAGTTGGAAAAATTTCCCCATTACTAGTCAACCTATTGCTAACAATAACTACCAAGCAAGTAGCCAAAGCTGCCAGCAAAAGCAAAACTCTTCTCACTATTTCTACCCCCTAAAAACTTCCATCTCAAACTATTCAAACCTAGTTAGGCAAACTTAACCGAAGGGACGGAAGCCATAATTTACCGTTGGTGGCACATTAGCATTAATTGCTTGGACTACGCCGACATTCCATTGAAATTGATCATTAGGAGACAGGGTACTCCACCAGTTGAAGCCGATCGCATTATTCGTGGGGGTATTCCCCGCCGCTTCTTCATTCAAAAGACGACCCACCATCCGTTGCGCCCGGAAGAAATCTAATCTGCCAGATTTGAAGTTATTTAACCAACGTTGATACCAACCGTTAAATAAAAGTCCGCCAGTAACTACTTCCATTTCCGTTTCTTCTAAATCTACTAACCACTCTGGAGTATTCGCCAGATTACTTAGATTACTCAGATTGCTATTTTCTAAGTTGGATGTCATGAGCATAATTTTCATCCTAGGGTATTAGGGTATTAATTGAGGTTCATTAAGATTAATTCAGGACTTATGCAAAACAAGCTGACCTCCGCTATTGGTAGGGGTAAGGTGGGCAATGCCCTACTTATTGAGTCTGAGCGTAAGTCCTCTAATTGATCAGTTTTGATGGAAATAAAGACAAAAATGTTCCAAACCCTACTACAACCTACTACAGCCAAGGCATAATTACCCCATCGGGTTCCCCAATCACCGTGCCGATCGCCCAAGCCGCAGTTCCCTGAGCTTGAAAAAACTCCAAACTACTATCCAACTCTGAAGCCGGGACAATCACCACAAACCCAATCCCCATATTAAAAGTATTAAACATCTCTTGGGGACGAACCTTACCAGTAGTTGCCAGCCAACTAAAAATGGGGGGAATTTCCCAAGTATCAGGATGGATTGCCACCGATCGACCGGAACCGAGACAACGGGGTAAGTTTTCGGGAATACCACCGCCCGTGATGTGCGCCATGCCGTGGATGGGCATTTCCTGTTTCAGAGCTTGATGAATAACTTTTACATAAATTTGCGTCGGGGTCAGGAGCGTAGAGCCGAGGGTTTTTCCTTGAAGGATTTCCGGGGTGTCATCCCAACTAGAGCCACTATCAGCCACAATTTTTCTAACTAGACTAAAACCATTACTATGCACCCCACTACTGGGCAGGGCGATCGCCACATCTCCCAACTGCACCTGAGAACCATTGAGGATTTTACTTTTTTCCACAATACCCACACAAAACCCCGCCAGATCGTACTCCCCACTTTGATAAAATCCCGGCATCTCTGCCGTTTCCCCGCCCAACAAGGTACAACCTGCTTGCAGACATCCCTTCGCAATTCCTGCTACTACTTGGGTAGACTGCTCCACACTGAGTTTACCTGTAGCGAGATAGTCCAAGAAAAATAAAGGCTCTGCCCCGCAAGTCAGGACATCATTGACACACATGGCTACGAGGTCAATACCCACCGTCGAGTGTCGATCGAGTTCAAAGGCTAACTTTAACTTTGTCCCCACCCCATCAGTTCCCGAAACCAGCACTGGTTGTTGATAACCCGTGGGCAATTCAAACAAACCGCTAAACCCCCCCAAACCCCCTAAAACTTCTGGACGGAGGGTACTCGCCACCAAATTTTTGATTTGCTCTACAAAAACCCGACCCTTCTCAATGTCAACCCCGGCTGCCTTATAATCCGTCATGAATATTTTACTTTTCCTACTTTCCTTACGTTAGCCCAATATAGCAGATCACCAGTTTCTGAAGCATCACCAATAATGACCAGAGATACCCAAAAACTCATTCAATCAATAATTTTCTAGCTAGGACTAACTAGAAAACAAAAACTAAATGTCCCCAGAGTAATATCATTAAGGATATGCATTAGCTCCAATCGCCTTAATTCTTTAATAAATTCCTAAAGTCTAAACTGTGGCAATAATTTATTAACTCTAAACTTCGTAATTAACAGCCACTTCCCCAAATCAAACTCCCTCAACTTCTTTACCTCTTCTTACCCTTGAGGGCGCAAAGCCTTACGCCCCTACCCTATCTTTACCTCCTTTACCTCCTCCACCTCCATTACCCCCATGTCCTCCAAAATTACAAAAGTTATTCTCGATACCGACCCCGGAGCAGATGATATTTTTGCTCTCCTCTGGTTGATTAGCTTATCTCTCCAAGGCTTTGCAGAAATTACAGCTATTACTACTGTTGGGGGCAATGTACCAGCAGAATCAACTTTTTGGGCTGCCCACAAAATTCTTAAATTACTCAATATTACAGGGATAGAAATTGGTCGATCGACCTCTAGAATTG
>Ga0335395_10001641_pt1 | contig 13948 bp, 8 predicted proteins | sample MAT02_FD_205744 | JGI IMG/M metagenome (GOLD analysis project Ga0335395, IMG submission 205744) | Freshwater microbial communities from Lake Fryxell liftoff mats and glacier meltwater in Antarctica - MAT-02 (spades assembly) (version 2) ...
CCCCACTCAATTTTATCTGATCTATCATGCAGTTTAAAAATAAGTTGGTCAACATCTGTGTATGGATTTAATGTCTGTAATGCAGGTTGAGCTGTATTTAATGAAGCATTTACCTGAAATCTGAGCCAAGCCGCATTTACAATTGCTATTTCAGTACGATGGTTAATAGCACTGAAAAGGTCAAATGTTTTTTTCTTAGAATAAGCAGGTATAAAACTTTGGCGTCTGATATGCCCTGTTAAGCAATTAACAGGAGCACAGTTAGGAACTACAGGTGAACCACAATTTGTTGGCTTACCTGATACGTCCTTGCATTCGGTTGCATTGAAAGTAGTATTGATTTTTTGAAAATGCATCAGTACCCATTCTTCAAAAGAACGGGAAGAAAATGCAATTTTTACATTTGATACTGCTGCCTCAGCAATTGTCTCTGGTAGCCTTGGATGACCATCTTTATCAAAAACTGCCCATGCAAAATTAGCTAAGCCGTCTTCTAAAGCCTCTTTTGCCTTTAGAAACAATTGATAAGGATTTGTTTTAGGATTAGCATCGTTTTTGCCGGGATAAACATTTACAGCTTCGAAAAACTCTAGAACCCTATCTGTCTTAGCCCAACTATTAAAATAATCATATTCTGTGCTGGTGCCTTCACAAGCAATAAACAACACTGGCTTTATTACTACTCTATTTCTACTTCTAGCCATTGGTATTTAATTCTTGTCTATCAAAAATGAAATCCAGTTCTTTTATTTTAGGTAGCCCACCAAATTTTCCACTCATGTACCATTTGTCGAAAGGAATATCATCTCTTAAACCTTCCACATCTAAATCGTACACACTATATAATTTTGTGCTGCCAAATTTGTCTTTTGCAGTAATCCAAATTTGATCTTTTCGGAAATTATTTCTATCTAATAAAGTGGTTTCGTGTGTAGCAAAAATAAGCTGTGCGTTATAGGGATTACTCTTGGGATGATTAAACAAACTAATAAGAAATCTGCATAAATAAGGATGCAAACTGTTGTCTATTTCATCTATCCAAATTGGCCGGCCATGAGGTATGCTTAATGACAATAAAATTTCTGTACTAAGGCCAACTAATGCAAATGTGCCGGTTGATCCTTGCTTTATTAAGTCAAACTGTTTTTTGCCGATTATGTTGTTATTATCATAAACATCATGATATGTCTTAAACCGCTTTTGTTTTCTGATGCCTGAATAGGTTTCATCTTGTTCATTTAAAGCAGTATTATCTGGCTTTACTATTTGTTCTTCTTCAACCAGTTCTAATCCTTTAATGCCTAAGTCGGATAATTGGACTAACTTAATTACCTTATTTTTTATAGTGATTGCATCTGCTTCATTACTTTCAAAAATGCGTTTTGCATTTTCAGTCATACGAAGTATCGTGCCAGTGGCTGAACTATTTAATACAGAACTACCAACAATAAAATAATTTCTAAGTTCTTCCCAAAATACATCCCCGCTATTGCCCAATTCGGATAAAAATAAACGTTTGGGGTTGATGCTTTCTACATCGTTTTTACCCTTGAAAAAATCAGGGTTTTTAGACAGAATTTTCCTACCTCTTCTTCTATAAATTAATTTTTGTGTTTTCTTGGGGTAGTATTTTAATGTTTCTTCAAGGATGCCCTCTGTTTTTGAAATGGAAATTGAATAGATATATTGTTGCTTATCCCATGCAATAAAATTCAGGGTAAATACAGTGGGTTCGTTTTCTGTTTCTGGGGATAGTTCAAAGGGCTCGGCAAGTATTATCTCATCGTTTACATCATAGCGGAATGATGCCGCAATGAGTTGGCGAAAAGACCAGTAAGCCCTGATGACATTACTTTTTCCACTTGCATTCGCTCCATAAATAACGGCTGTTTTTAAGAGTCGGAATTTTTTACCATTCTTTGTTTCAATTTCAGCTACATTGTCCGATTTGCCTTTAGAGCCAGATGCTTCAAGACTAAACAGAGTTTCCTCCTTAAAGGAACGGAAATTCTTTATTGTGAAGTTGACTATCATTTAGTGTAAATTTTCTACAAAAATACACACTAAAATTGTATTTCAAAGTAATTTGATTAAAATATTGTAATTTATTTACGAAAAAAGATGGTTTGAAATAAAATTTGTCGGTTTCGATCGAGTTAAAGACGTCTAAAAATTCTGGTCCGAATGTCAAAGGTCGTTTGTTTGGTTAGGTCGCAGTGTCGTCTTTTAGGCTTGCTTATAACGTTTTGGGGCTTGGTGATGTTGGGGGATTTGAAAAACGTCAAGCCCGGAACCGCTGCTGATTGAAAAACAAATGTACAAGATAACAACCAAAAGCCCACCGATGTTTGTCCTGCCCGAACAACTGCTGCCATGTTGCTAATGATGAAGATTACAACGTCAAGCCCCAATATTGCAAAACCCCATGTTGGCAGTAGTTGTTTTCAGTTTGAAGCCCTTGAAAAATAATTTCTAAAAACATATTTCCAAGGAATAATAAGAATATCTAATACAACGCCAATCATAAAAATAATGGTCAATTCTTTTGCCTCATCAAAGTTGTTACTTTTATACAATGGAACTGCAACTGCGATTAGCCAAATTAGTTTGTAGGAAAATTGTAGTAACAACAAAGGTATCATTTTAAGCGGTTGCCGTAATCCTAAAATCATTATGGTTGAATATGCAGCCCAAAAACTATAAGCTACCCCGTCAAGCGGTTTCCATTGTCCGATGTGTGAAAATATTTCCGTCCAAGCGTCACGACCTAAAAACAGAAAGGTCAAAACAAAAAGTATTCGCATTAAATAGAGATTGTACTTAGGAACTCCATCTAATATAGCTTTGTCATCATTGAAAAATCTTCCCATAGGTATATCTTTATGTTTTAACTATTAAAATAAATGTTAGTCTAAAAATACTGCTAGCACAAAGGAAAGTTGATGAAAGCCCAACTACTACAACCAGGCAGTATCACAGACCTATATGGCTTCATCAACTTTCCAAGTAAACGAATCTGGTGTAAGGTTTAAAGGTAACGCTCTTTTCGGTTTTGGTGATCACTTGATGATGACTGTTATATTTGAAGCCAAATCTAAGAATATTTTTTTATTATAGGGTACTTCTTATTCATTTTTTATCTTTGATCATTTTATTATTACAATATTTATGATGTTTGTTTGTCTTTTTGCACAAGGTTTGTATCTAGAATGTGGTATTCTGATCTTTTAACTTTCATATAGGCTTAAATTTTTCTAACACTTTTGTAGCTGGTGGCTGATATTTAATGTCTCTATTATCACAAAGATGCTGGTAGTGTCAATTATGGCAGCTACTTGTAGGAGGCCGATGGGTATAGAGTCAAAAAAATTAAAAAATATGCAGTAAATTAATCTAACATATTATCTTTGTCCTGGGCTAGGAGGCTTTACATAAGAGTTGCTGTCATAAGCCTGGCCTTCTGTTCACTGCGTCTGAAAAGCATTGTCAACCCAACGTTTAATCGTCTTTGTCGTGTCTGGTTGTGCTGTTAAGTATTTTCTATTTTCAGAAGGGAAGGAGATTTTTAATATTCATTTTTTCTTTTGGGTCAGCTTTGCAAGCTCTTTTAAAAACTTTGGTCTGTCTGTTGAATTGTGCGGTTTTTAAATGTTCCTGCAAATGGCTTTGGCTAAATGGCTTTGATAATATTGATAAAGTCTTTCAGTTTATATGACTCTTCAACTGTCAGCCTTTCATAAACCATGAAGAAACGATAATTAATTGCTGCTTTACCAGCACAAAGTCCGCCAAGTCATATTTTAGGCTCTGCGACTAAATGGACGCCTTTTGTTTGAAACGGAAAAAGAAAACCCAACTACAATTTGATGCGATGAGACACGAACCATGGTTAAGTAAAAATGCGGATTTAACAAAATTAATCCTATTAAATCCGCTTTCAAAAACCATTTTAGCAAACAGGTATGAATTCCTTTAAAACCCAATGAACTTTGTCCTTGTTTTGCTTTAGTTATTAAAGATTAGTTCTAAAACGAATAATTTAAACCAGCCACAATTAATCGGAATCCCCCAGGCATAACGCCTGATTCTACCCTATGTAATCTTCCCGCTCTAAAAATTTCGTTCGTTATGTTCTTTGCACTTAGAAATAAACATAGGGGTTGCAAATTTTTATTTTTTACTTGATTGAAATTATATCCTAAACCTAAATCAATAGTATAGTAGGCTGGTAATTCCCCTAAGCCACCTTCTGCTGTTTCTGATACAAGGTTAAAATATTCGCTGTATTGCTTACTTACATAATTATAATTAGCAGTTATAAATGCGCCTTTGTAGGCATAGAATACGTTAAAGTTAAAAATAAAAGTAGGCACATTAGGTAATCTTAATTTGCGATTTTGAGAGTCACCAAATTTAGTCTCTAAACGTGATAATTTTCCGGTACCGGGTGTGCTACCCATATTTGCAAAATCAGAGTTGGAAATTGGTCGAGTAATTAAACTATCTTTCGTATTTGTGTTATTTCTAATGTAAACATTGTAACCATCTCCGCTTTCATTAAATCTGCCAATCAATTCATTTCTATTTTCTTGTGTTAATAAAGTTTGGTTGCTAAAAATAAGTGCATCGTTTAAAACACCGTTTAAAATTTGTGACGCCATCCAAGTGCCGTTAAATCCTAATTTTAACTCGTGCCCTTTATCGTTTTTCAATAGTTTGGTTGGCTCTACAAACAGTGCCATTTCAACACCTTGAATGTTTACTTTTCCTAAAGTTTGAAATGCTTCGCGTCTTGCTGGAGAGTAGAAATTGTTAATGGTACTATTAAAATAAGCGGCATTCACATTTATAAGTCCATTCATTAGACTGCCCCTTATGCCTCCATCAAACCCTATACTTGTTTCTGGTTTAATATTTATTTCTGTTGTGTCTGTTATGTTTGAAGTTCCTACATTACCACTTTCATCCACAGTAAAAAATCCGAAATCGGCAGATGGCGGTAAAAAACCACAATAAATAGAACTATAGGTAGATAACTTGCTTTTTTTTGTATTTATAACATCATAATTTATAAAGCCACCTGGCAAAATTGCTGTAAAGTTGTTTTTCAAAACACCTTCATTGTTTTTTGTTAAGTTAGGGTTTGTCGCTTGAGTTAATAAATTAACATTTGACATCCTTACATTTTCAGCGCGAATAATTGCGGCAACAGTTAAGGATTTCCATGTAAACCTATTTTGTAAATAACCTGCTGTACTTAGAAGTTGAGTTAGATTATCTGTGGTTAATTTCCCTGACCTGCTCCATCGCGATGAATCTGCGTTCAATTGTCTATTGCTAAATTGTTCGACATGTATGTGTACTCCAGCTTCAACAAAATTTTTAACATTTCCTTTAGTGTAAGTTTGTGAAATACTTTCACGTAAACCCCCAATTTTAAAATCACGTAACCTTCCTCCGCTGGTCTCTCTTCCATTAGTCAGTCGGCCAACTCTTACCCAAGCATCTGGTCCATAAGTAGTATTAGGATCTAAATAATTAAATCTATTTGCATAAGTAGTCTCGTTCATTTTTGTTTTTAAAACATCAGCACTTACAATTGCAGTATTTTGACGCCACCATTGAAACTGAAAATTATTGGCATACGCTTTTGATGTTAATTTAAAACCCTTTTTAAAAGAATAATCATGTCCCAAATCAATCGCTATTCTTTTGGTTTTAAATTCATCAGCATCAAAGGGATTAGCCGTTGGTGCCGTATTAAAAGTAAATGGAGTTAAGCCAAAATAAGTAGTATTAGCGTCTTCTTGGTGGTAGTTTACTTTAAAATATGCACGTGATTTAGGCGTAAAATCATAGTACATTTTTGTAGTAAAATTAAATAGCTGCGTTTTGTTGTTTTCAATAAAACCATCAAATTTTTTATACATTGTACTTGCGTCCATTGAAAATTTTTCCCAAGTACCAGAATAACCAAATAATCCCGAGAAAAAGTTTTGCTGTCCCCCGCTTACTTGTGCATCAAATTTTGGTTTTTCTGAGGGCATTCTAGAAATATAATTTACCGCACCAAATATACTTTGTCCACCATACAATAATAATTCTGGCCCTTTAATCACCTCTATACCGCTAAGTCTTTCTGGAGGTGGATTATAATACACTTGTGGATCTAAGTATGTGGCAACGGCAATTGGTGATCCATCTTCTAATACCAAAACTCTAGAACTTCTTCTAGGATTGGCGCCTCTTATACCAATATTTAAGCGATTTGAAAGTCCCATGTCACCAGTAATAACGACGCCTGGTATCATCCGCAGCATTTCTTCGGTGCCAAGAGGGTTGTTTCTTTTTAAATCTTGAACATTAATAATATTATTTGTTCCTAAAATTTTTGTATCGTATTGTGCTTTTGACCCAATAATTTCTATTGTTTGCAGATTATGTGGTACTGATGTATCGCTCAAGTTTTCTTGCGCAAACACCATGCTATGCAGTATGACGAATATACTTATTGAAAGTATTATTTTCATTTTTTTTTTTTATATTTTTACATTTTTTCCTACTCATAGGATTTTCTTAATACCCCAGTTTTTTTAAGTGTTTACTAGTATCACTTTTAATCTTCTTTTCAGTCTCGAAAAATAAATAGAACCTACACATATTGTTGCTCTATATCAGCTGTATACATCAAAAGTTGGCGAATAGAATAGCGCATACTAATGCAGCCAAAACTTATCACATAAAAAAAAATTTCTATGTGATAAGTTTAAAATTGAGAACAAGCAAGCGAATATCACTAATTATTAAACTAGCAGTCTGAAATTTGAAATGAGAATGTATTAAGTTATTTTCGGAGGCGGAACTGGAGGAGAAATTGAAACAATCAAGTAACTAAAATCATAAGGAGTTATAAGTTCATTTGACTGTGATGCAACTTCATTAAATTTGGTTTTACAATTCTCCCAAAAAAGAGATTTGTAAAAATTAATGAGTTTTTCTTGATTGTTTTTTCTTTCTTGATTATTTCCCAATGCAAAAGCAACGATTTCTTTCAATTTTTGGTTGAGTTTCGTTTCTTTATTATCCACCCAGCACCAATAAAAAACAGTATCACCTTTCATTGACTTCTCAACTAAATCATACATCTGCCCTTTGAACTCAAATTCTTTAGAATCCTCCCATCGGAGATTTTTTTGAGTTTCTTCTTGAGTGAGTTTCAGCAAAATTAATTCCTCTTTGTTTAGACCAGCAATAATTTCCCATTTCACTTCCTTCTTTATTTGCATTTTTTGCAATTGAAGAATAGTGTAGGTTACAGCCAATGGAGCAATAAAACAGAATAACAGCAATATACCAGCAAGACTTCCCTTTCTGGTATAAAAATGAGGTTCTTTAACTTTTATTTTCCGGTCAGATTCTATGTTTTTGTGCACAATTTGGATAACTAAATAACATTTATTTTAAACAGTTTTACTCTACCAGGTACAGTATTAGGTGTATTTTTGAAATTTCACAACAAGTTAAAACTTGTTTTTTTCTATATATTCTGGATTCCCAATTTCAAGAAGAAATAACACAGAAACGTCTAACGATTTTGCAATTTTAAATAAAGTATCATAAGATGATGTGCTTGCTTTCCTTTTTCATTGGTTACTCAGATTACGACCTATCTTTTTTTATTCTGGTTTTGGACCTTTTGAAACAATGGTTCTCACCAAGCTAGGAAACCAACGCTGCAACCAAACCAAAACTCTACCATGGCTTGTGAAAACATAATTTCTTCTTCGATTAATTATGGCCTTTACCATCACTTTCGCGGCTTTATCCGTTGGCCACATTAAATTTGATGGACGTGGATCTGTACGTTCAGGATGCCAAACGCCTTCATTATCAATTCGGGCAATCTCTGATACAACAAATCCAGGATGTATGGTAGTACAACTCACACCTGTACCCATTAATTCAACCTGCAATGTGAGACCAATTGAATTTACAGCAGCTTTTGAAGCACCGTAGGCTCCTACATTAGGATTAGGAAGATAAGCCCCTACACTGCCTACTAAACCAATACGTCCTTGGTTTTGCATCAAATGTGGCAGGGCGTATTTTACCGTTAAGGCCAACCCTGTGACATTACCTTGTAATTGCCTGTTCCAATCTTTTGCATTCAACTTATCTATACTTCCAAAAACACCAAACCCAGCATTGGCCACAGCGATATCTAAACGCCCCCAAGTGGTTATGATACTTTGCACAGCATTTTCTATTGATTTTTCTTCCATAATATCAACTGGAACTACCAATGTTTCTCCGCCTGAATTCTTAATCTCAAGTGCAATCTCTTCTAATAATTCTTTACGTCTGGCAGAAAGCACCACTTTATACCCTAATCTAGCCCACTCAAAGGCCATAGCTTTACCAATACCAGACGAAGCACCTGTTATCCAAACAACGTTTTCTTTTGTATTTGTCATTGCAAATTTTATTTAGTTTAACTTTTCGATTTTTAAGCTGATGTATAACGTTTTGCAGCTACAAGAAGTTGGCGATTTCAAAGCAAAAAACTGTCCGCCACCACCCCCGATTGCTATCGGGATTGATACGAAGCACAAAACTTCATTTAACCACTGAACCGCCAATTTTTTGTAGGTGTTGTTATGCGTTCGGCTTTCTCTTCTGTCATTATTCACCTGCAACAATTCCATAAGATAGCATCATTAGTTCCTTTAATAATTCTTTATTTTTGGTAATATCATTTTTGTCTACTCTAATTCTATAACGTCCCCATTTGTTGTCATAGTCCATAGTGTCAAGTTTTGCGGTATCAATTTTATCTTGAATTTCTGGTGAATGTTTAAGTCTTATTTCAAGAAGCATACTACTTTTCTTTGCTCTGAATATTGCAAAATTATTTGGTTGTCCATTCTTTGCAAGTCCGATATAATATTTGTTATATTTAAGTTCAAGATTTGGGTTAATTTCCTTTACTATGTCAAGTAGTTGGTCCGCTAAGGCAACAGTTTGTTTTGTGCCTTTTATTGTTTCCCAATAAATTCTATCTGTTACTTCTTTCGTTTCTTCATCTTCTTCTACAAGACCTAAATTAACTTCGTCAAGAACGGTCGTAAAAATTAATGAAACTTCTGTTGCTGAAAATTGGTACGCCGACATTTGAATTGCAATCAATGGAATGTAGCCATTAAACAGTCCAATAACATTAAGAAATCTACTTGTAATATCTTCTGCTATTATTACTGCACAATGGTCATATTGTGGATAGCGTTTTCTTTCTATGTCCCAATATTCAATTGTTCTTATGATATGACTTTCGTCCACCTTGCCAAGTTGAATTTCTACTTCATATCGTCTTTTACTTCCAGTATCTTGTAAAAGCAAGTCAAGTCTGCCAGCTTTTGGATGAATTCTCTCTTTGTCTTTAAGAATTAAGTCGCCAAGTCCTAAAATAGTTGGGTCGTCCGCAATTACTTTTTGAACCCAAGTTTCATTGAGTTCTTTATGTGTCAAAAGGTTGAGTTTTTCAGGTCGAACTAATTTCATATTTCTTTTCTTTTTATGTTTACGTCTATGTGTTAGTGTCGTCTTTTAAGCTGACGAACAACGGTTTAGCTAAATGCTGATTTAGCTTTTCGCAAAATTCGCATTTAGGTAATGTTATGCCTTCGTTGTTTTTATATCTTACCATCAAAATATTTAATGAACTCCTCAATTTTTTGTATCAGTCTTGTTATGTTAACATCACTGCCAAAAAAATCTTTACGGTGCTCATAAATATTCAATAATGAATCTTTATTATTTATACTTATTCCTTTATCAGCGTTTTTTATCCAACTTAACAAATCATGTGTATTTGGAGGAATGATAAAAGGTATGAAATACTTTTTATCATCTAAAAGGCACCATCCTGCACCTTCTTCATTTAAACAAACTCTACTTTCTATATAATTAGGAGTTAAAAACTGAATAAACAGACCCATTTCATTTTTAAGAAACTGCTCTAAGTCTTCTGGAATGTCTTCGCCCGCTGGAATTCCAAAATCTTCTTCACTAGTAAATTTTATTAATTTAGGGTTGTATGTAAGACCCAATTCTAAAATGAGTTCTCTAAATTTATTGACAAGATTTTTATCTTTTGAAGAATGACTGATGAAAATGCCTTTTTTTAATATTTCACTACTCTTCTCTTGAGAAATAATTTCTGATATAGTCTGAGGAATGAATGTTTCTCCAATTTTATCATGAAAACTATCATATGAAAAAACATCTAATACATCATTACCATCTTGAAATATGGTTTTTTTGGGAACTGAAGAAATATAATAAATACGTAGATTAGGATATTCTCTTTTTATTCTTGAAACTTTAAAATTATCTAAACCTTTATTGCTTTCGTTATGGTTTAGATGTATGAAAAATAAAATTTGTTGATCTTCCTTTTGTTTTATAATAATACTTTTAAGGTCGGCTAAACTTTGAATTAAATTAACATCTTTAAAAAGTTCTTTAGCTATTTTTTGTTGTGTGTTAGGCAAGTCAAATTTCGACTTTTCATCAAAAAACAATAATAATGTTTCTTCTGCGATTTCATTCCAACTCATTGTTTATATTTTTTTAAACGTTAATTTTTGCAGATAATAATTTCCATTTATTTTAAAATCATACTTCGTCATACCATTGAATGAGTTTAACCTTTCAAGTCTATCAGTTCCTTTACCACCACCTTTTGAAATTTTATTATTTATATCTATTAAATTTTCTATAGTTAACAGTACAGAATTATTTATTGTTTCCAATTTAATTTTAATAGGGATACTTGGTTCGGCAAATCTCATGTTACCTGAAATTTCCTTCATAATTATTTGTTCAAAATAATAGAGAGGAAACTCAATTAAAACATCTTTTTCTAAAGCTTCCTCAAAAGTAAAAGCTTCATTTTTAGATTTTATTTGCTCAATCAATTGTTTTACAGAATTTTCTGCATTTGCATTTTTGGAATTCGAAAAAAGTTTTGAATAATTAGTATCCTCATCTATAAATACATCAAAAACCTCGTTAATAAGTGATTGAATGGTAGATGTATTGGCGAAGTTTCCATTGTATATTTCATTTGATAATTGACCATGCAGTGTTCTAAGAGATTTATTTGTCTTCTCCAACAACAGATAATCTTGATCGATGATAAAATAACTTGGAAAACTACTAGAAAAACGGAGAAGTGATTCTACGAATTCTGAAATTTGTTTCCAAGATTTTCTTATTACTTTTATATGCGTTGTACTATCATTTTGTACACGGTTATTCTTTTCAACTACTTTTAAAGAAGATATTATTACTTGTTTATCATTAAATATATATTCGTTGTGAGAATTATCTTCAAGTAGTTTTTTATAATTAGAAGCAACTGTATTAAGTTGGAAATAATAATCCTCTTCATTATTTGGCAATGAAGCGAAAAAGGAGGGTATTGTTTTATAATGTGACTCGCCTTTCTCTATCAAGTTTATAAGTTCAATTGACAGGTTAATAAATTCTGTTGAGTGTTTTTTAGAACTTTTATCATTTTCACTTATTTGTAAATTTTTTAGTATCCTATAGAAAAAATAGTCCTTGTCTGAGGTTTTTATACAAAAATTATTTAGTAAAATTGAAAGTTTTTTAACACCAATACTTTTGATTATTTCATTTTCATTAAAAACAATAAATAATAGATGAATGAAGTTTTTTATATCCCAATTACAAGTCAATAATTTTTGATCAATAACCTTTACATTCCAAAATAAAGCGTGAATAAAATCTTTTAACTTGTCTCCTAAATCAGGAACGATTTTTTTTAAGTATTCGAATAAATAGGGCTCGTGAATAATAACACCACAAATAAGCTCAATATCTTGATATGGTTTGTCTCCTCTTAACTTTTTTGATTTAGATTCATATTGTGCTATAAAATTATCTAAATAATTGAAATATTCTAAATAAAACCTAAATTCTGATAATTTTCCAAATTCATTTCTAACAACAATTAAATCTTTAGTTATAGATGAATTATCTTTTGACTTTATTATTTGATTATTGTTACTTTCTTTAATTGGCTTTAAATCCAATTCATTTTGAACAACTTGAATTATTTTTTTTAATTTCAGTGGTAAATTAGGAAAGGATTGAATTGTATTTAGCCAATTAATTTCATCAATAACAGGGCTTTTGGAAAGATGATAAGTTGGTAAATGCCAATGACAACCAAAATAAATATTGATTTTGACTATATTCTTTCCAGCTTTAATTAATTTTAGTCGTGAGAAAAATTCTCGTTTGTGGTCATTCACTCTTCCAACAATTAAAATTGCCGTAATTTCTTTAACATCAAAAAAAGCAACTTCATCAATCATTTGTAGTAAGGATTCACCAGAACATGAGCCATCATCTAATATTAAAACATTTTTATCTTTACTTTTTTCAATCAATGATTTTGGTGGATGGGAAAACCTCCACCCTTCATTTGTTGGAAATCGTTCCAATTTTATAAATTCTAAAGTATGATTTGGTATTATATTATTTTTAAAATACTCAAAATCAATATTTTTAATTCCAGATTCTTTTGGATAAAAAATTAAATCGATATCCTTAATACTTTTTTTCTGCTCTAACTTTTCTATTAATTTGGATAAGATTATATTCGATGTTGGATTTGATTTATCGAGAATCGCATCCATATCAAAGAAATACGGATGGATCAAATTGTTGAATTCAAAATAGCCCATCTTAATTTGCGACGAATCTATCAGATCTATGAACTCGTTATTATTAATTAGTATTGAATCATTCGAATTAGTATCTTTCAACGAATGAGAAATAGGGGTATTTGTAAATGGATTAATTCGAATTACTTTTAATTTTTTTTGTTCTAATAATTGACTAATTTCTGATCTTCTTTTTTTCTCTAATTTGTAATTAAAGGTAGATATTAGTTTATTTTCAATATTACTGTAATCCAAACCTAAATAATTAATGTCTATTGCGTTTACTAGAACTCCTATTCCCAAAAGTTCTATATTATTTGCATTAAGGTGAGATTCAAAAGAGTTGACCAAAAACCCTGTTGAAATTACGTCACACAATAACACAACTTTCGAATCAGGGATAATAAGTTTTGAAAATGCTTTTTCTTTTTCAAATGAAAAATAATTGTCGAGTTGAATACAATTATTATTTTTTAAATAACCTTGGCTAATAAGTGAATCCAATATTTTATGACTACTTGAAGTTATGCCGGTGAACAAAATATCATCTAGATTTCCGAATTTATCTTGAAGTTTTGAAAATAAAGTTTTTGAGAGGTAGTTGAGCTTGTCTTCATTCGAAAGAACTTCATTCAATAAAAGGTACTCATATTGATAATAGTTTCCGTTGCATAAATAAATCGAGTTTTTCTCCTTTTGAATACAATTCTCGACTAAACGCTTTATTTCTTCATGATTTGAAGCATCTTTTATTTCCTTATAAAACTCAAATATTTCTTTTGAGTTAATAGATGAATAAAGATTGCCTAATTTGTCAAATCTATTGATATGGCCGATAATGTCATCAGGATTTTCAAAGTCTGAAGATCGTAAATCATGTTCTTCAAATAATAAATCATTAAGCTTTTGAATATCTTTATCTGAATATACTCCAAGCCAAAATATTTCAAGTTCATTTCTTAATTCGTCTAAAAAGACAAACGGTGTTGGGTGAAATCTAAATTTTTTATCAACATCCTTTAATTCTAAAATTTCATCTCTTAAAATTTCAAGAAAATACTTAGGAGGTGGATTTAAAACTATGATGTTGTTCTGATAATTAAATCTATAATCAGAACATATAAAGAAAATTATTTTCTTAGCAATCCTTTCGTCAATTTCATAGCCTTGAAAATCTAAATATATTAAGGAGT
>Ga0335395_10001643_pt1 | contig 13934 bp, 14 predicted proteins | sample MAT02_FD_205744 | JGI IMG/M metagenome (GOLD analysis project Ga0335395, IMG submission 205744) | Freshwater microbial communities from Lake Fryxell liftoff mats and glacier meltwater in Antarctica - MAT-02 (spades assembly) (version 2) ...
ATCAGGCGAATGCGAATTACGGTATATGATGTGTTGGGTTGGCTGGCTGCGGGAATGTCTCATGCAGAGATTATCGACGACTTTCCAGAGTTGACGGAGGAAGATATTAGAGCGTGTTTAGAATTCGCTGCTGATCGAGAACGCTGTCTGATTGCTGTGGTAGGTGGCGTTTGAAACTGCTGTTTATGAAACTTCTTTTTGACCAAAACTTAAGCCGGAAACTGGTAACTCGACTTGCCGATATTTTCCCTAAATCTAGTCATGTTCAGTTCCATAATCTAACCGAAATAGATGATAGCGAGATTTGGGAGTTTGCAAAGGCTCAAGGCTTTTGTATTGTAACGCAGGACGCGGACTTTGCTGAACGAAGCCGTCTTTACGGAGCACCTCCAAAAGTGATTTGGCTGCGATGCGGTAATGCACCGACAAGTAAGGTGGAAACAATCTTTCAGTCTGGAGTTGAAACAATTCAAGAATTCATGGAGGATACAGCATTAGATTGTCTTGAACTGTATTAATGTAAGTCAATCGGCGATTGAAATCCCGTTTACAGAAACGAAGTCCGCCTCCGCAGACTAAGAATTGAGTTTCAACCACGGTGCCAGATGGTAGTACCATCCTTTTGATCGATTAGAGTAATCCCATTATCCTTAAGTTCATCACGAATACGATCGCCCTCAGCAAAATCTTTCGCTTTCCGGGCATCCTTCCGCTGCTGAATCATCACCTCAATATCCTCATCACTCAAACCGCCAACCGCATCATTGCTGTCAGCTTCCGGCTGAACTTCCAACCCCAAAACCCCCGCCAAACTCACCAAAGTCAGCCACTTTTGCTGCAACAATTCCGCAGCAGTTTCAGTTTTGCCTTGATGCACCAAAATATTACCTTCCTTGCCCAATTCCTTAGCCAAGTCAAACAAAACAGCTAAAGCAGCCGGAGTATTGAAATCATTATCCATCGCTGCTTGGAATTCCTGCACAGCCTTGGTATCTTGTCCAGTTTTCTCAACATCCCAACCAAGTTTATCGGCATATCGGAGACCAAAAAGCAAGCCTTCATTGATGGTATTCCAGCCATTTCTAGCAGATGCGATCGCCTCTTCGGTAAAATCTATCTGACTGCGATACTGCGCCATAAACACAAACAGCCTCACCGCCATCGGTTCCACCGCTTTTGACTTATCGCTTTGATTCTTACTCCCCCCCTTAGCAAGGGGGGGCTGGGGGGGGTCAGATTCAGAATCGCCCGACCAATTCCCCTCCAACAAATCGCGAATAGTAATAAAATTGTGCAAAGACTTCGACATCTTTCTGCCATTGACAGTCACAAAAGCATTGTGCATCCAATAATTAGCCAAAGACTTACCAGTCGCGGCTTCAGATTGAGCAATTTCGTTTTCGTGGTGGGGAAAAGTTAAATCAGAACCACCGCAGTGAATATCAATAGTTTCGCCCAAGCAATCGCGCACCATCGCCGAACATTCAATGTGCCATCCGGGGCGACCTTTTCCCCAAGATGATTCCCAAAAAGGTTCACCGGGCTTAGCGCTTTTCCACAGGGCAAAATCCGAGGAATCTTGCTTTTTTTGAGCTTCAATCTCTGCGGTTTCCAATCTGCCGCTAGCGCCAGCCTGCATTTCTTCCAACTTGCGGCCGGAAAGCTTTCCGTAGTTGTCAAACTTGCGAACGCTGTAGTAAACGTCGCCGCTGTTGGCATAAGCAAAGCCTTTGTTTTCTAACTCGTGAATTAGCCGTTTTATGCCGTCCATTGAGTGGGTGGCGCGGGGATATTCGTCGGCCCTGAGAATATTTAGTTTGTCCATGTCGGCAAAATATTCGTCGATGAAGCGTTCGGCTACGGCTTCCATTGTGGAATTTGTCTCGCGCGCTCTGTTGAGAATTTTGTCATCAATATCTGTAAAATTCTGAACGTAGCGCACCGAGTATCCCCGCCACATCAGATATCGGCGCACCATATCCCAAACAATGTAAGCGCGGGCGTGGCCGACGTGGCAGTAATCGTACACCGTAACGCCACAGCAATACATCCGCACCTTTGAGGGTTCGAGGGGCTCGAAAGGTGATTCGCGGCGGGTTAAGCTGTTGTAAAGCGTTAGGGACATGGGATTTGAGATTTGGGATTGATGTACTGCTGTAATTTATTATATTGCGGTTGGTGAATCTTTTGATGTTATTACCAAATATGATCAACTCGGCGGTTGAAACCGCGTCTACACACACAAAGATCAACTCGGCGGTTGAAACCGCGTCTACACACACAAAGTCTGCCTCCGCAGACTAAGAGTAAGAGATAATTATCTAGGATTTAGAAGGATTACCAAACATCTGTTAAATCTAAGACAAATCCCGGTAATACTTCTTCCCCGGATAAAGTCCTGGGATGATCTAATATTTCCACATCCTGATTTTGTCTGTATATCTCAACTTTCTGGTTTTTGCGATCGATTAACCACCCCAAACGAGATCCATTTGTGATGTATTCTCGCATTTTTTCTCGCAATGGTTCCATGTTGTCGGACTTAGAGCGCAATTCTACTACAAAGTCTGGACAGAGGGGAGCGAAGCCTTCTCGTTCTTTGGGTGTGAGAGTTTGCCACCGTTCTAATTTAACCCAGGAAGCGTCTGGGGAGCGATCGGCACCATTGGGCAGTTTAAAACCGCTAGAAGAGTCAAATGCTACTCCCAGCTTGGTTTGGCGATTCCACAGCCAGAGTTGTCCTGAAATATCTAGGTTTCGATTGCCGGTTTCGCTTCCTGTGGGCGGCATCACGATTAATTCTCCTGTAGCAGTTCTCTCTAGCCTTAAGTCACGGTTGACGGCCGCAATTTGCTGGAACTGTTCGTGAGTTACTTTGAAGCTTTGAGGAATGGTAATGGTGGTTTTGAGCATACTGTGCGGTCTCGCGATCGGCTATTACCTATTCTATTATGTCACAGTCTTTTTTTACTATCAAAATTTGATTGACAAACTCCGCAAATACCATGTAACATTGAATTATATGCTAATTTAATGTCATTATTATGATAAACCTTTCAAGAGACATACATTCTCTCACCGATTTCAAACGTAATACGACTAAGTTTGTGCAGCGCCTCAAGCAAACAAAACATCCTTTAGTTCTAACTGTCAACGGGAAAGCAGAGTTAGTTGTTCAAGATGCCGAATCTTATCAGAAACTTTTAGATGCGGTTGAGTTATTAGAGACTTTAAAGGGAATTAAACTGGGTTTGGAACAAATGGATCGAGGCCAAGGGCAAAAAGCGGAAGATTTTTTTAATCAACTGTTTGATAAGCTAGACAGTTAGCCATGAATCAAAAATATTAGGAAATATGGCGTAGCTGAAATACATAGGAAAAAAAGATCGTAAATAACATACCTCAACTACTTCCAGGAGAAGGCGCTGTCGGACGCTACGATCGGTTGCTAAAAACTGGACGTAGAGGCGATAATCTAACACCGCACCACATTCCTTCTAATGCCTTTATGGCTGCAAAAGTTCCGGGCTACACCAAAGGCATGGGGATTGCTATGATGATGGAACACCCTATGCCTGGTCAGGGAGGTCGTCATCGCCAAACTATCTCTTATGGACAATCCCCCAATCTCAGTGTTTCACCAAGAAATGTAATGGCTAGAGAGATTAGGGATGCACGATCGATTTATCGCCGTCAGGGACTTTACAGCCCAGAGATTAGACGCAGCTTACAGGAAGTTATCCGGTTGAATAAGTTAGTTTGGTCGAGAATTTTTGACAAGGAAGGTAATAGGTGATGAAAGAAAATATCTGGATTAACATTTTAGAAACAAATAAATTGATGCGATCGCCTGATGAAGTGACAGCTTTTGAAAATGCTTTAGCCTCACTTGCCAATTATCCTCAAGATGAAGATTTGCAAAATTTACATTTGATTTTAGACGATCGCTGCGAACAGCCAGAAGTCATGTTTGGTTTGATTCATTTTCTAGAATCTTTTGATGTGTCAGCACAGATTCAAGCGTTTGTTACAGTTGTACCACAATTAATGCTCGTTGCTTCGGAATGGACGAGAATTCTCCACAGCCGCATTTTGAATGATGATGATGCTTGTCGTTTGTATCTAGATATTTTGCATTCATTGAACTCCCAAGAACCTAATTTTGTTCGTCAATTGCTGGAAGAAAGCGCTAGTTACCATTTAAACCAGCGGGAGCAAAAATTAGAGTTAGCTAGGTAAGTTTGAACTGACGTTATCCAACCCGCAGCGAAAAAGGCAATAGAAGAAGGTTATTTTTTGTTGATTGACTATTTTTAGTAATATAGTTTTGTGCGATCGCATAATTAGGAAAACTTCAACTCAAAGGCATCGCGATGCACAGATGACTTGGACTGAGAAAAACAATTTTTCCATCTTTTCGCTTTCTCTTTCAAGCCTAGCTTTTACGACTCCATTCAGTTATTATTGCCTGGATAAGTTTTTCAAGACCGTTTGAACTGAATAAATCAACCCACTGATACTTATTCATGTTTTCCGGGATTACACATTTTTCTAATCGGGCTGGGATCAGAAATATAGAGTCTTCTGGCATTTCCTGAGCAATGGTTAGAGCCATCTTTATTTCTTTATGGAGATATCCTCTTTTGTTAACAGATGAGCTGCTAAACATAATAATCAAGAAATCGCATTTATCTATAGCTTTTCTGATCTGTAGTTCCCACTCTTGACCAGGCAATATGTCTTCCTTATCCATCCAAGGTTTAAGTCCTCTTTCCTTTAGCCCTTGATATAACTGATCTGCGTTGTCTTCATCTTCTTTTGCATAACTTATAAATACTAGAGGAATTGATTCATTAAGCTCATTATTCGTAGTTATAATTTGCTTTTCTAAAGCCTTGATTTTTTGAGATAGTTCATCTTCAGTTCTACTTAAAACATCATAATCATTCTGTAAATATTTGAGTTTTTGCAATTTGGTTTCAACTCTTTTTTCTAAATTGGTAAATCCAAATGTGTCAAGCAATTGTAAAAAGTTACGACTGCTCTTAGCTTCTCTTTCTTGGAAACGTTTGCTTTCTTCAATGAAAATGCGCTCTGCTGAGCTCAATTCATCTAGACGTTGCTGTAACCAACCATTAGCCTCTGCAAGTAGTGCACCCCGCAGCAATGCCCCTTCATCTTTATCCGCAGACCTCCATCGCTCCATGTCTATTCGCAGTTGATGCCGCCAAGTGAGAAAAGCGCGGTCATTTTCTATCCACTCCCGCAAACTTTGCCATTCTCGAATCAATGCCTCGTGGACAACCTCAACCGTTTCTTCCCCCGTCGTCTCATTCCTTCCCGTCACCACCAGACGCGCCGACTCCCCTGCCAACTCCTGCACCAAATTCCAATTTTCCTCTCCTACCTCAGCACGAGTAGCTAAACGGCGGGTATCCTCTGTACCTTCCCCTGGACGTACTAACTGTAAAAAAATCCGTTGTGCCTGTTTCTGCTCTTCTTTGCTCAGGTTGCCATAAACCACTTCTGCACGATTGCTGAGTGCCTTTGCCACTCCCCCAATCTCTGAGTATGCCTGATGCGTCAATTGTCCCAGACTCTGCTTGTGCCAAAGTTGAGTCAGGGCAAATTCCAGCAATGGTAAATTTCCCGGTTCTTGCTGCACTTCATCTAAAATACGCTCTGTCAGCCCATCCTGTAACTCCACTATAGGTTTCTGGCTACTGCGGTCAATTAACTCAATTACCGATTTCATTTCCTCTCGATTCATTGTCCCTAAAAATTTATGACCGTTGGGCTGTAACGCCACTTCATTGAAGGGGGGATAATTCATGATGTAGTCTAGAAATTCATGTCGGATGGTCAAAACCAGTTTGAGATTAGAATTGAACTGAATTGCTTCCAAAAGTGCATCAACAAATTGTTTTTGCGTTTGTTTATCAAGGGCATATAATTCCTCAAACTGGTCAACTACCAACAATAATCGTTTACCGGGATGTTCTTTCAGGATGTCTGTTACTTCCTGCCATAATTTTCTATTTTCCTGCATCCGTTCAAACAGGTTGGAAGTTTGTTCATCCTGCTGATTTTTGTTGAGTTCTGAATAGCGTATGCGTACCAAAGCAGAAGCCAGTCCATAAAACGGCTGACTCTGCGGACGAAAAGACCCAATCAGCCAAGTTTTCTCTGCCCGTAACCGGGGAATTAGTCCAGCAAATACAACAGAAGACTTGCCACTTCCAGACGCACCAATGACAGGTACTAAAGGATGTCTTTTGACAGCAGTTACTAACTGCTCGGCAAAGTCCTCCCGTCCAAAAAATAAGTCTTTATTTTGTTCTGTAAATGCTGACAAGCCCCGATACGGGCAATCTGTATCGGGGTTAATTACTTTTTTTGTAAAGCCCTTTTATAGAGTTTTTTAATTGGATCAAATGCCCTTCTCAACGAGTTTTCTGTATCCAGTTCGACTTCATAGGACAAAATCCCAGGTATCAGAGGCAAAGTTAACATTGCTTTAGCTGCTACAGGTGTCTCCGGTTCATTCAGCTTATCTAGAATTGCTTGTAATTTCTGCATCAACTCCTCATTCAGATTAGGTTGGCTTTCAATTACTCGTAAATGCGCCTGAACCTCTACGATCGCACTACTTGCATCATTTTCTTCAACTGCATAAGAACGTGTCTCTTGCGCCAGTAAATTCCAATATTCAGCCTCATACTTGCGAATTTCTGGGGAAACTTCTTTCCTAATTCGTTGTTTTATACCGTTCTTTTCAAAGATGTCGTTAGCGTAGCCAAGACGCTTCTGTGCTTCACCGAGAGTTTCATACAACGAATCTAAAGTTTCTTCTAAATCAGCTAACTGGCGGCTTGGGGGCATTTGAGTCTAACTCCTTTAAATTGAATTACTGCTTTTCACCTTCAGTCTTCCAGCCGCCACAGCCGGATGTTTTTAAGTTTATCATATTCCCAAAGACATATCCATTCTCAGAACTTACCCACTCAGACCAAAGAAACCGGGTTTTTATGCGTTTCTGCGTCTTTTGACGAAGTTTTTTCGCAAAAACCCGGTTTCTGACTACCCGTGGGTAAATCCCAAGCGGAGCGGTTACGCTGGAACGATCGCCTCTTGAAGATTGATCATATTTCCCTCGGAATTTAAAATATAAAACCATTCCCTCGGAATGATGGTTTGATTCAGTATTCTGAGATGATGGCTCAACTCTTCAATGGAGAAGGTTTCTACATAAGTGACAGTTTTTGTATCGCAGGGTTTGAGGCGATCGTTTTCTCCAATGTAGCGACCCTCACCAACATAGCCTAAACTTGACAAAAGTTCTTCTACTTCGAGTTCGATGATGGGCATACTTAAGTCGTCATCTGGGTAATCGACAAAAATAGCAATTTTACCTGTTGCTGGAACTTCTAGTTCTGGAGAATTCCAACCCTGTTTATAGTCCCAAACAATTGTACCTTTAGTCTTCATCTTCGCCTCCTGGGAAAAGACACTGCCAAATGTTTTTCTGAAAGTGTTGAACAGCGAGTAACTTCCGTCCTTTTGCTTCTTATAAGCAACGTTCAACTGCTTTTTTTCTGGTTCCTGCTACAACTGATTCGGTTTGAGGATTCCCCATACGCTGGATTTCATCTTCAGGATCTTCGAGATAGTTAAGTGGGTTATTTGTCATTGTCCGAACCTTCCTCCTGCTGTTGACGGGAGCAAAGTGCTTGATCAATCAGCTTGGCGACTATCCAAGAAACCGATCGCTCTTCTGAGGTAGCCCACGCCTCTAAAGCGACTTTCTTTTCTTTGGGGATGTATACCGCTATCAACTCCCGCTTGCGTTTTCCACCCACGATGTCTTTTTCTTTTAGTTCTATAGACATTGTATCTTTTACCTTTGATTTAATTATGCTATTATATGCTATAGTAGCATATAGTATGAGCAAGCCAACGAACAATTCAAGAATCTGCCAACGCTGACAAAACTCAATAATCGGTACTAAAGAAACCGGGTTTTTCCGGTTTTTGTGGGCTGTGACGAAATGTTCTGGAACAAAACCCGATCGCCCTCACCCTCCAAACCCATTAAAAGCCCCCTCTCGCAAATTGTCATCAAATTATGACATTCGCTTCAATACCGATCCCCCAAATCTCCCAAATGTCAAAATTCCCTGACAAATTGATCCCCAAAATCACGAAAATGCGTATAAGTACCCACAATTGGGGCAAAAGACCCCTTGACCCGATCGCAAGTTGTCTGCAATATTAAATCATCACAAAGCGATCCCAAAGAAAAGCTTTGATTCATTGAGCAGCTTTGGAAATCGCACAACGCGTGTGCTGCGGGCACAGCGTTGCTAGCAGCACCGATCGCACTCACAAAATCGATCTTGTCAATCAAGAATCGACAGAAAAGTTTTATTTAGATCGGACGGTGCGCGCAGAAGCCAAAAAGTCACAAACCCCGATCGCAATTGGGGACAAGACAAGCTCAAAACAAGCAAGGCTTCAAAGGTTGGAGAGTTTCAGAAGCTCGATAATATTTGCATTTGAAACAGTTTCTAACTCAAAAAGTTAACACATTTGTGTTGAACCGAAAAATCTAACCCGCCATCCAAAATTAGTGGAGAAAAAATTTATGGCAAAAGAACGCCCACCATTAGAAGAGATGACTTTGCGACAACTCCGCAGAGTTGCTAGCGAATGTGGAGTCTCTCGCTATAGCCGGATGCGGAAATCGCAACTCCTGGCATCAATTCAAGAAATTCAGCGTACCAAATTTTCATACACCCCATCTCGTAAACTAGAGGCGCAAGAAGCAGTGGAAGCAGCAAAATTTGAACTAGGTCAAGAAGATCAAACAGGTGGTTCTCTATCCTCTGTCGATGAAGGTTTAGCAGATTTGCCGAACGGTTATGGCGAAAGTCGCGTGGTTTTAATGCCCCGTGACCCCGAATGGGCTTACACTTACTGGGATATTTCTAACGATCGCAAACAAGAATTGCGCCGCCAAGGTGGACAGCAACTCGCCCTGCGAATTTACGACGTTACAGATGTTAATCTCGAAATTCAAAGTCCCCACAGCATTCAAGAATATCCCTGTGATGAACTAGCCCGCGAATGGTACGTCCCAATCCCCGTCAGCGATCGCGATTATGCGATCGACATCGGCTACCGTTGTGCAGATGGCCGTTGGTTGGTATTAGCGCGATCGGCCCAAGTTCGCGTTCCCCCCGTCTATCCCAGCGACTGGATCGAAGACCAATTCATCACCCTCGACTGGGAAGAAGACTTGCGCGGCCAAACCTTCGCCGAACTGGTTCCCCCGGCCAAGAAAATTGCAGCAGCAACAACCGCCGCCGCCACTTACAGCAACGGTAACGCCATTTACGAACAAATCTTCGGTATGGCAGAATCGGCAGAATCCTTGCGCGTAGCTGGTTCTGTCTTCGGTTCTATGCAGCACGTCGCAGGTTCCATGCAGCAAGTCGGCATCCACGAACAAGCTGTCAGTTCCTACGTCTTCCCCTCCGGCGTCGGAATGTGGGCTGCTCCCACCATGTCCGGCCTCACGATGTCTGGTGTCGGTATGTCCGGCCTCACGATGTCTGGTGTCGGTATGTCCGGCCTTACGATGTCTGGTGTCGGTATGTCCGGCCTTACGATGTCTGGTGTTGGTATGTCCGGCCTCACAATGTCCGGTGCCGGTATGTCTGGTGTTGGTATGTCGGGAGTTGGCTTCGCCACCCCGATGCGCCCTCGTCAGTTCTGGTTGGTTGCTGATGCCGAATTGATCGTCTACGGTGCTACCGAACCAGACGCTACCGTTTACATTGGTGGACAGCCAATCAAACTCAATGCTGATGGTACTTTCCGCTTCCAGATGTCTTTCCAAGACGGCTTGATTGACTATCCGATTTTTGCAGTAGCCGCAGATGGCGAACAAAACCGCGCCGTCCACATGAAATTCGAGCGCGAAACCCCTGAACGTCGCACCAATACTAAGGAAGATGCTGTTGTTGAATGGTTAGGTTAGTCATAACGGTCGATCGAACCGGGTGCGATCCCTGGGGTTTGTGCCAATTTTTGAACCATCACAAGGCCTAACCTGCACATCTGATGATTTGTTAGGGTTAATCCCAGACAACAACCCATAACACCCCCTATGCACCGTTCTCCTGTTTTGAGGAGCGGTGTTTTTTGTATTTAGTTTTTTGTATTTAGACATAAGCTATGGACTTGATTAAATCTCTTGCAAAAGTCGTTTTAATCAAATTTTGGAACAGGCTCTCCGGCCCGTTCCTAGCTATTTTTGCAAGAGGTCTAGTAAATCGATTTTAAATTTTAAGTTTTAGATTTGAGAATTGAAGAAAGCGACCTCACTGATATCGTTCCGGTTGTAAGGAATCAGAATTAAATAACTTACAATCTTTATTATTCTTGTGGGATGGGCGGGAGAGCCCGTCCATAAAGAACGGGCTCTCCCGCCCATCCCACAAACTTGTGTAAATTATTTAATTTGCGATCCTAAGCTGTTGCATATTTAAATTGAGGTCTTCCTTTTGCTATGACTAACCAAAGCACAGGGGATTTAAGCCCCCACCTTTAGGTGGATTGTTTTTAGGCAGGGGCTTAAATCCCCTGCCTAAAAACTTCGCACTCAACTGTCAACTGTCAACTGTTAAGATTTCAGATGCAGAGGACGATCGATATTATCTTCGTATCAGACTAATTTTAACCAAAACAATGCAACACAACGCCGCAAAACTGACAGGTTGGAGCGTTTGTTGCTCAAAGCATATCCGTCTTTGGTATACAAATCTACTGTTTCTGAAGTTGCGTTAAGTTCTGATCGGAGCAGTAACTTTGTCGGATGTCGGTGCAAGCCCCTAATCTGAAAGGTACACTGATCAGCAAACAACGATCGAACACTATCCGAGGAGACACCAGAAATGCTTGAATCTTACCGCCAACACGCAGCCTCACGGGCAGCCTTGGGAATTCCCCCACTGCCCCTAGATGCTCAGCAAACCTCCGAACTTTGCGAACTGCTCAAAAATCCCCCAGCCGGCGAAGAAGAAACCTTAGTTGAATTATTGCGCGATCGCGTACCACCAGGAGTAGACCAAGCAGCCTACGTCAAAGCAGGATTTTTGACCAGCATCGCCAAAGGAGAAATCCACAGTCCCCTAATCACTCCCAAATGGGCAGTCTACCTGCTAGGGACAATGATGGGCGGCTACAACGTCCACTCCCTAATCGATTTGCTCAATCCCACAGCCGAAATTGCAATTCCCGCCACCGCCGCCCGCGCCCTCAGCAAAACCCTGTTAGTATTCGACGCATTCCACGATGTCCTAGCCTTGTCCGATGTCAATCCCTACGCCAAGCAAGTCATCGATTCTTGGGTGAATGCCGAGTGGTTTACGAGTCGCCCGCAACTAGCTGATGCCATCACTGTAACGGTGTTTAAAGTGCCGGGAGAGACGAATACCGACGATTTGTCGCCGGCCCCCCAGGCTACCACGCGCCCGGACATTCCCCTGCACGCTTTGACCATGCTGGAAAGCAAAATGCCCGATGCTCTGCAAACCATTGCCGAATTGAAACAAAAAGGTCATCCCGTAGCCTATGTCGGCGATGTTGTCGGCACCGGTTCGTCGCGGAAATCGGCGATTAATTCCGTGCTATGGCACATTGGCAATGATATTCCGTTTGTGCCGAACAAGCGCAACGGCGGTTATATTCTAGGAAGTGCGATCGCCCCAATTTTCTTCAATACGGCTGAGGATTCGGGTGCATTGCCGATCGAATGCGATGTCGCCAAAATGGAAACAGGCATGGTAATCACCATCCATCCCTACAAAGGCGAAATCACCAACGAAGCCGGAGAAATCATCTCCACATTTACCCTTAAACCAGACACAATATTAGACGAAGTTCGCGCCGGCGGTCGAATTCCCCTATTAATTGGACGCACTTTAACCGACAAAACCCGCGAAGCTTTAGGACTAGAAATCAGCACTATTTTTACCCGTCCTACAATCCCAGTCGATACCCACAAAGGCTTTACATTAGCCCAGAAAATGGTCGGCAAAGCTTGCGGTTTAGTTGGGGTTCGTCCCGGTACATCCTGCGAACCAGTCATGACTACAGTTGGTTCCCAAGACACTACCGGCCCCATGACGCGGGACGAATTAAAAGAACTAGCTTGTTTAGGATTTAGCGCCGATTTGGTAATCCAAAGTTTTTGTCATACCGCCGCCTATCCCAAACCAGTTGATGTCAAAACTCACCATGAATTACCCGATTTCATGGCTCAACGTGGAGGCGTAGCCTTGCGTCCGGGAGACGGCATTATTCACTCTTGGCTAAACCGGATGTTATTGCCAGATACAGTAGGAACTGGTGGCGATTCTCACACTCGTTTTCCCTTGGGAATTTCCTTTCCGGCGGGTTCGGGATTAGTAGCATTTGCTGCTGCTTTGGGTGTCATGCCTTTGGATATGCCGGAATCAATTTTAGTGCGGTTCAAAGGTGAATTGCAGCCGGGAGTAACCCTGCGGGATGTTGTAAATGCAATTCCCTATGTGGCAATTCAAAAAGGTTTGTTAACTGTCGAAAAACAGAACAAGAAAAATGTCTTTTCTGGGCGGATCATGGAGATTGAAGGTTTGCCAGATTTAAAGGTTGAGCAAGCTTTTGAATTGACTGACGCGACGGCCGAGCGTTCTTGTGCTGGTTGTACAATTAAGCTCAGTGTCGAGACTGTTTCTGAGTACATTCGCTCTAATGTGGCGCTGTTGAAAAATATGATGGCGCGGGGCTATGCAGATGCGCGGACGATGATGCGCCGGGTGGCGAAGATGGAGGAATGGCTGGCAAATCCGGTGTTGCTGGAGGCTGATGCTGATGCGGAGTATGTCGAAATCCTTGAGATTGATTTGAATGAGATTAAAGAGCCGATCGTGGCTGCACCCAATGACCCGGATAATGTTAAGTTGTTAAGTGAGGTTGCGGGCGATCGGGTTGACGAAGTATTTGTCGGTTCCTGCATGACAAATATCGGTCACTACCGCGCCACTGCGAAGGTGTTGGAAGGTGCAGGGGAAGTGAAAGCCCGCCTGTGGATTTGTCCGCCAACTCGGATGGATGAACAGCAACTCAAAGAAGAAGGTTACTACAGCATTTTTGGAGCGGCTGGAGCTCGTACAGAAATGCCCGGTTGCAGTCTTTGTATGGGAAATCAAGCACGAGTCAAAGATGCTACAACGGTATTTTCAACATCCACTCGAAACTTCAACAACCGCATGGGCAAAGATGCACAAGTTTATCTCGGTTCAGCCGAATTAGCCGCAGTTTGTTCGCTGTTGGGTCGAATTCCCACAGTCCAAGAATACATGGAGATTGTCGAGAAAAAGATTAATCCTTTTGCTGACGATTTGTATCGATATTTAAACTTCGATCAAATTGCTGGTTTCGAGGATGAAGGGCGAGTGATTGCTTTGGAAGATATGCCTCGCATTGAGGATCTTTTGGGCATTCCCGAAGGCGTGTTGAGCAAGTAAAAAAGTGCGTTAACAGTTGACAGTTAACAGTTGACAGTTGACAGCGAAGTTTTTAGGCAGGGGATTTAAGCCCCAGCCTAAAAACAATCCACCTAAAGGTGGGGGCTTAAATCCCCTGTGCTTTGGTGACTGAGCGTAGTCGAAGTGGACACTTCGACTACGCTCAGTGAGCAGATAGCGAACTTTAAACAAAGGATGATTGAAAGGAAATTAGTTATGATTAGTCAGTCTGTCACAACAGAAGATAATCTCTACGAACAAGACTTTTGTTTGTGGATAGAAGCTACTGCTCAGAAATTAAAAAACGGCAAATTTAATCAGATAGATATTCCGAATTTAGTTGAAGAAATCGAAAGTATG
>Ga0335395_10001644_pt1 | contig 13932 bp, 11 predicted proteins | sample MAT02_FD_205744 | JGI IMG/M metagenome (GOLD analysis project Ga0335395, IMG submission 205744) | Freshwater microbial communities from Lake Fryxell liftoff mats and glacier meltwater in Antarctica - MAT-02 (spades assembly) (version 2) ...
CTGATCTACGAAGGCGGTATCGCCAACATGAATTACTCGATCTCCAACAACGCAGAGTACGGTGAGTATGTGACCGGCCCTGAGGTGATCAACGAAGAGTCGCGCAAAGCCATGCGCGCTGCCTTGAAGCGCATCCAGAACGGCGACTACGCCAAGATGTTCATTCAAGAAGGTCGCCTGAACTACCCGAGCATGACAGCTCGCCGCCGCAACACCGCCGAGCACCAGATCGAGGTGGTGGGTGCGCAGTTGCGCGCCATGATGCCGTGGATTGCCAAGAACAAGCTGGTCGATCAAACACGCAACTGATCGCGTGACCGGGACTTGGGTCTCGGCCAGTCTCGATCCAAGACAAAGGCCACCTCGGTGGCCTTTGTCTTGGGCGCTCATCAAGACGCTGCCTTACACTGGCCTCGTTCTCAATGACTGCCCGACATCGCGCAGGACGCGTGAACCACAGGACCCCCATGCACGACGGAACCAATACCCAGCGCGAATCACACAGCGAGACGCGCAAGCGTGCCAAGGGCATCTACATGGTGCCCAATATGATCACACTGGCTGCGCTGTTCGGCGGTTTCTACGCGATCGTCATGGCCATGAACGGCCGCTTCGAGCTCGCAACGGTGGCGCTCTTTCTCTCCATGGTGCTCGACAGCCTGGACGGCCGCGTGGCACGCATGACCAACACCCAAAGTGCGTTTGGTGAGCAAATGGATTCGCTCTCCGACATGGTCTCCTTTGGCGCTGCGCCAGCCCTGGTGGCCTACATCTGGACGCTCAGTACCCTGGGTCGCTGGGGCTGGATCGCGGCCTTCGTTTACTGTGCCTGTGCTGCGCTGCGCTTGGCGCGTTTCAACGTCAACACCGGGGTGGTCGACAAGCGTTACTTTCAGGGTTTACCTTCGCCTGCGGCTGCCGCCTTGGTGGCGGGCTTTATATGGCTCATGACCGATCTGGAGATCCCGTCTGGCGACGTGACGTGGGCCATGTTCGCGATCACCTTGTTTGCAGGCTTGACCATGGTGACCAATGTGCCGTTCTACAGTTTCAAGGACTTGAGCCTCAAGAAAAGCGTACCGTTTGCGGCGATCGTCCTAGTGGCCCTCGGCATTGCGGTGATCAACATCCACCCGCCCACCGTGCTGTTTGCGCTGTTCGTGATCTACAGTCTGTCGGGCTACGCCATTTATGTCTGGCGAAAGGCCAAGGGCCGCCCCACCAGCGTGATCAGCACCTCCACCGACGAGCCCGACGAGCGGGGCTTGCATGAATAAACCATGTCGCCTTGCTGCGCGTCAAGCCGCCTGTGCTAAATTACTCGCCATGAATTGCATGTCGCTGCTTCTACTGCCAACGCCCAACGGGTGGAGACGGTAGCGCGCGCATTTGCTCACCCGTCAACGGCCCGTTTGCACCAGCAGCGGGCCGTTTTCTTTTGGGCTGCTGGTTTTATCGACAACACCCTCGAGGTCTTTCATGTTGAAACAGCCAGCTCAGAAATACCCGGCCTTTGCACCGATAGGCCTGACCGATCGCACTTGGCCAGACGCCGTGCTGAACCGCACGCCCCAGTGGCTCAGCACCGACCTGCGCGACGGCAACCAAGCGCTGATCGAGCCCATGAACCTGGCGCGTAAGCTGCGCTTTTTCAAGGCCTTGGTGGCGGTTGGCTTCAAGCAGATTGAAGTGGGCTTTCCAGCGGCCTCGCAAGTGGAGTTTGATTTTGTGCGCCAGCTCATCGACCAGCGCCTGGTGCCACAGGACGTGACCATCCAGGTGCTGGTGCCTGCGAAAGCCGATCTGATTCACCGCACCATGCAAGCGGTGCGGGGCGCTGACCGTGTGATCGTCCATTTGTACAACGCCACCTCGCCGCTTATGCGCGAGGTGGTGTTGAAAATGAGCCAAGACAACATCGTTGAATTGGCCGCCGACCATGCGCGCTTGATCCTGCAACTGGCTGGCGAACAACCGCACACCGGGTGGACATTTCAGTACTCACCCGAGCATTTTTCCGGCACCGAACTGGCGTTTTCCAAGCGGGTCGTCGATGCGGTGACCGCCGTCTGGCAGCCCACTGTGCAGGCGCCTTGCATCATCAACCTGCCCACCACGGTGGAGCATTCAACGCCCAACGTGTTTGCCGACATGGTCGAGTGGATGCACCGACACATCGAACGTCGCGACGCGGTGGTGTTGTCGGTGCACCCGCACAACGACCGGGGCACAGGCGTGGCAGCAGCGGAGTTGGCGCTGATGGCGGGTGCCGATCGGCTGGAGGGCTGTCTGTTTGGCAATGGCGAGCGCACCGGGAATCTGGATCTGGTGACGCTGGCGCTGAACCTCTACACCCAAGGCATTTCCCCCGGACTCGATTTTTCGAATATTGACGAGCTGCGCCGCACGGTAGAGCATTGCAATCAGCTGCCGGTGCATCCGCGCCATCCCTATGTGGGTGAGCTGGTGTACACCTCGTTTTCGGGCACGCACCAGGACGCCATCAAGAAGGCTTTCGGTGCCCGGCAGGCGGGTGATGTGTGGGCGATCCCGTACTTGCCGATTGATCCTCAAGATGTGGGCCGCAGTTACGAGGCCGTGATTCGGGTCAACAGCCAGTCGGGCAAGGGAGGCATTGCCTATTTGCTGGAAACCGCACACGGCCTGGAGCTGCCACGGCGCTTGCAGATCGAATTCAGTCAGGTGGTTCAAGCGCACATGGACGCTCAGGGCCAGGAACTCAGTGCGAACGATTTGTGGGATCTTTTTGTGCACGAGTACCGCTTGTTGACGGTGCAAGTCGATCACATCGAGGTGCGCAGCGCCGCTGATCGGGCCGTCGTTGTGACCGCCGCCATGGTGGTGAACGGCCAACGCCAATCGATCGAGGGCATCGGCGATGGCCCGATCGACGCGTTTGTGCGTGGTTTCAAGGCTGCCACTGGTGTGCAAGTGGAGGTGCTCGACTACCGCGAACACGCCTTGGGTTCAGGTGCTGGCGCCCGTGCTGTGGCCTATGTCGAAGTGCGGGTGAACGGACAAACGCTGTTTGGCGTGGGCATTGACACGAACATCGTTGGCGCGTCGCTCAAGGCCGTTGCTTCGGGCTGGCAGCGGGCAAAATCAGAGACAACGAATACCCTGGCCACATCAACCCATTAAGCAAATCAACAAGAGAGCAACATGACCGACAAACTCATCATTTTTGACACCACCTTGCGCGACGGCGAGCAGTCGCCCGGCGCCTCCATGACCAAGGACGAGAAGCTGCGCATCGCGCGCCAGTTGGAGCGCCTGAAGGTGGATGTGATCGAAGCGGGTTTTGCCGCCAGTTCCAATGGCGACTTTGACTGCGTGCAGGCGATTGCCAACACCATCAAAGACGCCACGGTGTGTTCGCTCGCACGCGCCAACGATCGCGATATTGCGCGCGCCGCCGAGGCGCTCAAAGGCGCCAACCGCGCTCGCATTCACACCTTCATCGCCACCAGCGAACTCCACATGGAGAAAAAGCTGCGCATGACGCGCGATCAGGTGCTGGAGCAGGCCGTGCAGTCGGTGCGTTTCGCGCGCAATTTGGTGGATGACGTCGAGTTCAGCCCGGAAGACGGCTACCGCAGCGACATGGACTTTCTCTGCCGGGTGCTGGAGGCGGTGATCAAAGAAGGCGCCACCACACTCAACATCCCCGACACCGTGGGTTACGCGATTCCCGAGCTTTACGGCGAGTTCATCCGCAGTCTGCGTGAGCGCGTGCCCAATTCGGACAAGGTGGTCTGGTCGGTGCATTGCCACAACGACTTGGGCATGGCGGTGGCCAACTCGCTGGCTGGCGTGAAGATCGGCGGCGCCCGACAGGTCGAGTGCACCATCAACGGTCTGGGTGAGCGCGCCGGCAACTGTGCGCTGGAAGAAATTGTGATGGCGCTGCGCACACGGCGCGACTACTTCCAGCTCGATGTCGGTATCGATACAACCCAAATCGTGCCGGCCAGCCGCATGGTTAGCCAGACCACTGGCTTTGTGGTGCAGCCCAACAAGGCGGTGGTGGGCGCCAACGCCTTTGCCCACGCCAGCGGCATCCACCAAGACGGCGTGCTGAAGGCACGCGACACCTACGAGATCATGCGGGCCGAGGACGTGGGCTGGGCCGCCAACAAGATCGTGTTGGGCAAGCTCAGTGGCCGCAACGCGTTCAAACAGCGGCTGCAAGACCTGGGTATCGAGATGGAGTCAGAGAGCGAGATCAACACCGCTTTCGCCGCATTCAAGGAACTGGCTGATCGGAAAAGCGAAATTTTTGATGAAGACATCTTGGCGCTTTGCAGCGACGAGAGCGTTACTGCAGAGAAAGAGCAGTACGGATTGGTGTCGCTGTCCCAGCACAGCGAAACCGGCGAGCGGCCTCAGGCCGAGGTGGTGTTCACCATCCATGGCAAAGAATTTCGAGGCGCATCCGATGGCAACGGCCCGGTCGATGCCTCACTGAAGGCGATCGAGCACCATGTGAAGAGCGGCGCGGAACTGGTGCTGTACTCGGTCAACGCCATCACCAGCGGCTCCACCGAGAGCCAGGGTGAGGTGACGGTGCGCTTGCAGCACGGCGGTCGGGTGGTCAACGGGGTGGGCGCAGATCCAGACATTGTGGTGGCGTCTGCCAAAGCTTATCTCAGTGCTTTGAACAAGCTGCAGAGCAAGGCCGATCGGGTGGCTGCTCAGGGATAAGTTGTTATAAATCAAAGACTTAGCGCGAAGCTTTGAAATGATCGCTGAAATCGATGCCAAGTTGGCCTGAAGTTTCAGTGATCATTGAACTGTGTCCTACAAGCGATTGATATTGCTAGTTTTTTTTTCGACTCCTATACTCGCCTTTGTTTCAAATTGGTCGGCTGGAGTGGACACATGACTTTCCTCGCACCCCGCTTGCGAAAAGCGACCCAAATGGCTGTTGTGGTCTTGCTGGGTGCCGCTTTGAGTTGGCCCACGCTCTCCCAGGCCACCACGAGCGCGAAACCCGCAGCCAAGAAAGCGGTTTCCACCAAAGCGGTCGAGCGTAAAAAGGCCGTGCCAGCGAAGTCGGTCAATGCCAATCGTTCCGTGGCGAGCAAAAAGAGCGCGGGGACCCGCCAGTCAGAAAAAGCCGTAACGCGCAAAGTGGCTCGGTCGAGTCAAGCGGCCGCAAAGCCTGGCCAGCGCCAGCGGGCAACTTTGTCGGCCAAGGTCCAGCAGCCAAGCTTGAAAAAAGTGTCGATTAAGCGGACGGTGCCTGCGCCCGTGGTGCGCGTGGCGGCGCCGGCGACCCTGACAGCGGGTGAGCGCCTCGGTTTGCGCTATGTCGATGACGCCCTGGATCTGAATTCCAGCGTGGCCCTCGTGGTGGACCAAGATTCGGGTGAGGTTTTGTTCAGCAAGAACGAGTCGGCGGTGCTGCCCATCGCCTCACTTACCAAGCTTATGACTGGTCTGGTGATTGTCGATGCCGATCTGCCGATGAGCGAGATGATCACCATCACCCAGGACGACGTGGACACCTACAAAGGCAGCCGTTCGCGTCTGGCGGTGGGGACGGCCCTGAGCCGTGGCGAAATGATGCACCTGTCGCTGATGTCCAGCGAAAACCGGGCAGCACACGCTTTGGGGCGCACGTTTCCAGGCGGTATGCAGCAGTTTGTGAAGATCATGAACAGCAAGGCCCAGGAACTCGGTATGAAAGACACCCGCTATGTGGAGCCCACTGGGTTGCTCAGCTGGAATCAGTCGAGTGCGCGCGATCTCGCCACCTTGGTCTCGATCGCCTACCAGCGCCCCTTGCTGCGCGAGCTCTCCACCTCGCCCAGTCACGCGCTCGACGTGGGAGCGCGCACGCTGCAATACAGTAACTCCAACCGCCTGATTCGCAATCCAGAGTGGGACATTGGTTTGCAGAAAACCGGCTACATCTCGGAAGCAGGCCGTTGTCTGGTGATGCAGACCAAGATCGCTGGGCGCAAGCTCATCATGGTGTTTCTTGACTCCACGGGCAAGCTCAGCCGTTCCCAGGATGCGGAGCGCGTGCGCCGCTGGGTCGAGGCGCAGACATACCAGCAGCTGTTTGTGCGACCCCAAGGATGAAAGACGCGAGTTCCCAACAAAAAAGCGGCTTCCTAAGCCGCTTTTTTTCTGCGTGAGGCGCCGCCGGATCTTACCGAACAGCGCCAGCAATTCCCGCTTGAGGGTAGCCCAACGCAGCGGATATGCCGGTGGCAGTGGTGCGCAACTTGGGCAACCAAGCGTCTTCCAACCGGTCTGCGGGAGCGGAAATTGAAAGACCTGCCACCAAGCGATTTTGATCGTCGTAAATACCGGCGGCCATGCAGCGGACCCCCATCTCCAGCTCTTCGTTGTCGCGTGCAACACCCGTCTGGCGGCACTGCGCAAGCTCGCGCTCCAGGACGCTGATCTGGGTCAGGCTGTTGCGGGTGTTGCCGACCAAGCCAGTGCGCGTGGCATAGGCGCGTACCCGCTGCGGATCATCCGCCGCCAGGAACAGCTTGCCGACCGAGGTCAGATGAAGCGGCGCGCGACCCCCAATCGCTCGCACCACCTGCATGCCTGAGCGCTCGCTGAACGCGCGCTCGACATACACAATCTCGTCTCCCTGGCGCAAGCTCAGACTCACGGGCTGCTGGGTCAGCTTGTGCAATTCGCGCATCGGTTGCAATGCTGCGTCACGCACACTCAGGCGTGCCTTGACCAGGTTGCCGAGCTCCAACAGACGCATGCCCAGCCGGTAGCTGCCAGCTTCTGGACGGTCCACAAAGCGTCCAATCGCCAGGTCATTCAAGATGCGGTGTGCGGTTGAGGGATGCAGCCCTGTCTCTTCACTGATTTCTTTCAGCGAGATCGATTCTTCGCGTGAAGCCAGCACTTCAAGCAGGTTGAACATGCGTTCAATCACCTGAACGGTGGGCGTGCTGGGGAGGTGGGAGGGGCGTTTGATCATGGGGGCGGTACGATGCCGCCATTTTACAAGATGAAATTGAACCCATCATTCCAGCGACACTCGGGGGCTGTTCTCATTCGCTCAGCGCGCGGTGATCCACTGTCCCTCACGCAGCAGCTGATTCGGTTGAAAGCCTGCTTTGTAGTTCATTTTGTTGCTTTCAGCGATCCAGTAGCCGAGGTACACATGAGGCAGTTGCAGCGCTAGCGCTTGCTTGATCTGCCACAAGACGCCGTAGGTCCCGTAACTGGCCCCTGCGACGGGCTCGTAGAAGGTGTAGACCGCTGATAGCCCATCGCTCAGAACATCGACGATGGACACCATTTTCAAGCGCTCCTCTGCACCGTCTGTTGCGGGCTCGAAGAACTCCACCAGACGAGAGTTCACCCGGCTTTGCAAGAGGAACTGGGTGTACTGATCGATGCTGTCTCGGTCCATGCCACCGCCAGCGTGGCGGCTGTTCTGGTAGCGCAGGTAGAGCTGGTAGTGCTCTGGCACAAAACACAGTTTGAGCACCCGCGTTTGCAGATGGGCGTGTTGCTTGTGGCTGCGGCGCTGACTGCGGTTGGGCACAAACTGCGCCACCGGCACGCGCAGCGGCACGCAGGCGTTGCAGCCATCGCAATACGGCCGGTAGGTGAACATGCCGCTGCGGCGAAAACCCTGTGTCACCAGATCCGAATAGGCGTCGTTGTGAATCAGGTGGCTCGGCGTTGCCACCTGAGAACGCGCTTGCCGACCTTGCAGGTAGCTGCAGGGGTAGGGAGCCGTGGCGTAAAACTGGAGCGCCTGAAGCGGGAGTTCTTTGAGGTTTGTCATGTGAGAAATTCGCTGCCAGTGGCTGCTTCTCCCAGGAGGTGGCGCCAGTATACGGACTCGAATTTCCAGTGCGGCGCAGGCTGCTCCAAGACCATCCGCAAATGGCGGCAAAAGGCGTCGCGCGGCACAGCTTGTGCCCCAAGCGATGCCAAGTGGCTGGTCTCCTGCTGGCAGTCGACCCAGGGCATGTCGTGGGCGCGGCTGAAGGCAACCAAAGCGGCCAGCGCGATCTTCGATGCGCCGCTCTGGCGGCTGAACATGGACTCGCCAAACACCATACGCCCCAGGCTGACCGCATACAAGCCACCGGCCAACTCGCCGTCGATCCAGGTTTCCACGCTGTGCACGGCGCCAGCCCGGGCCAGCCGGGTGTAGGCCTGTGTCATGGCGGGCAGTATCCAAGTGCCCTGTTGGCCATCGCGCGGCGCTTGTGCGCAGGCCTGGATGATGCGAGCTACATCGTGGTCCATCCGGATTTCAAGCCGGTTGGCCTGCAACAAAGCACGGATCGATTTGCGCAGCGAGCGGTGCAGCCGGAACTGCGCCACCTGCAGCACCATGCGCGGGTGGGTGCTCCACCACAAGATGGGCTGTCCGGCGCTGTACCAGGGGAAAATGCCTTTCGAATAGGCTGCCACCAGCGTGGCCACATCCAGCACACCACCCGCGGCCAGCAAACCCGGGGCGGGATCGCCCTCACCCCAGGCAGCCTCGACGGGTGGAAATGCTTGGCCCGGTGCCAGCCAAGGCAGGACGGAAGAAGGTGGCGACTGCGACATGGCCTCTATTGTGCGCAAGCGTTTCAGGCTTTGCTGCGTGAGGCTCAGTCCCGACCAGATGACGGGGTGAGGTCACCCTTAGAACACCTCAGGCGCCACACGGTCATCACCACCAGAATGCCCACCGCATTGGCCAACAGATCCAGCCAGTCACCACGTCGCCAGCCAGTGGCGGTCTGGGCCAGTTCGATGCATCCACCCAACAGCAACATGCCCCAGGGAAGCCTCCAACGCAGGTTGGGGTAGGCCACCAGACCCAAGACGCTGAGCACAGCAAAGCCTAGCGCATGCTGGGCCTTGTCCCACCAGTTAAAAGCCTGCGGCAGGAACTCTACCGGGACCAGGCTCAAAAACACCGTGCCCAACACGAAAGCCCAGAAAGCGGCTTGGACGAGACGGAGCGACAGCTTTAACATCGCATGCGTGGTGCGGCGGGTGGTCGCCAGGTAGAGGTCATGGCGACTTGGCTGGCTGCATCTGCGCTTCGATGGTTTCACCCAGCTCGATCACCGCGAGCGCGTAGTAGCTGCTCCAGTTGTATCGGGTGACCACATAGAAGTTTTCGGTACCCGCCACGAATGAAGGCGGCGCCCCGCCGTTTTCCAGCTCCACCAGCGCCAGCTTGCCGTTGTGCTGCAGGGCCGCGCCTTCGAGCAGGGCGCCCTTGGCGGTGAAGCTGGCCACGCTGAAGGTGGGCAGGATGTCGGGTGCGAGCAGGGTGTCCATGTCGGCTGTGGGGCTGAGGCTCACCGGATAGCGGGTGGGCTGGCCGGTCTCCCAGCCGAAGACCTTGAAGTAGTTGGCCACCGAGCCGATCACATCGGCCGGGCTGTTGAAGAGGTCGACAAGGCCGTTGCCGTCGAAGTCGATCGCGTACTTCACCCAGCTGCTGGGCATGAACTGGGGCCAGCCCATGGCGCCGGCGAAGCTGCCGCGAATGGTCTGCGGGTCGATGCCGGCGCGGCGAGTGAGGCTCAGGTATTGCTCCAGCTCGCCGCGGAAGAACTCGGTGCGAATGGCGGCGCGCGGGTGGCTGGCGGGGAAGTTGAAGGCCAGCGTGGTCAGTGCGTCGATGACGCGAAAGTTGCCGGTGTGCTGGCCCCACAGGGTTTCGACCCCGATCACGCCCACGATCAGACTGGCGGGCACGCCGAACTCGGCCTCCGCGCGTGCCAGCAGCGCGCGGTTGTCCTCCCAGAAACGCTGCCCGGCGCGCAGGCGTATCGGCTCGATGAAGCGCGCCCGGTAGGCGGCCCAGTTCTTGGGCGTGCCGCGCGGCGCGGGCGCCATCAGCCGCGAGACCTGCGGCAGGCGCTGGGCTTGGCCGATCTGATCGCGCACCCAGGCCGGGTCGAGATCGCGGCGGCTGGCGAGGTCGTCGGCGAATGCCATGGCGGCTTCGCTCTGGCTGTAGAAGAACGCGGTCTGGGCCGCAGGGCGCTGCTTGGCCGGCACCTGGCCGCTGGCCTGCGCGGTCGGGTGCAGCAACGAAAGGGCCAGGAAGCAGGCGGCTGTTCCCAGGCCGGTGCGGGAAAAAGCGGGGGGAAGAACAGAGTGAAAGGTCAACGTTGTGGCTCTTTGGGCCAGCCCAATTGCTGGTATTCGTGTTGCAGTGTAGCCAGCGTGAGCGGGCTGCTGCGCGCGTAGCGCTGGGCTTCCAGGCGCAGCAGCCAGTCGCTCAGGCCCTGCGCAAATGGGGTGTCGCCCCAGTGCTGCTGCACGCGCTGGGCCAGGCTGCGCGGGGGCAGCTGGTCGTGGCCGCTCAGGCCCAGACTGGTCAGCCGCTTGCGGGTGCGCTGCAGCAGGCGCAGCCAAGGGTCGTGTTGCTGGCGTTCCCACAAGGTCCAGGCCGCGCCAGCCAGGCTGACTGCCACCACCACCCCGATCAGCACATAAGCCAGATCGGTCCAGCTGGGCGCCTTGAAGCCGAGGTTCTTGAGCAGGTCGAGCTGGCGACCCTGGGTGTAGTTGAGCACCCACTGGTCCCAGCCGTTGTTGACCGCTTCCCAGACATCGCGCAGCTGAGCGGCCAGCGTGGGGTTGAGCGTGCGCACCGCGCCGGCGAACAGGCCCTCGGGCGCCTGCAGCCGCTCCAGCGAGCCGATGCGTCCGGGCGCCACGGCAGAGGTGGGATCGACCCGCACCCAGCCCCGGTCTTGCAGCCAGACCTCGGCCCAGGCGTGGGCGTCGCGCTGGCGCACCGTCCAGTAGCCGTCAACGCCGTTGAGTTCACCGCCTTGGTAGCCGGTGACGATGCGCGCCGGGATGTCCAGGCCGCGCATCAGGATCACGAAGCTGGACGCGATGTGTTCACAAAAACCTTCGCGCCGGTCGAACCAGAATTCGTCGGCGGTGTTGGCCCCAAACACGCCGGGATCCAGTGTGTAGGTGTAGCCGCCGGTGCGCAGCTTGTTCATCACCGCGTCCACCAGAGCCGGCGCGAACTGCGTGCCTGCGCCGATCTCGCGCCGCAGTTGCTGGGCCAGCATCAGGGTGCGCGGGTTGTAACTGGGGGGCAGCTCAAGGTGGTCTTGCAACGCCACCGCTTGCTGTTGCGGTCCGTGGCGAAACTGCGGGTAGCTCACCGCGTTGAAGCGCACCCGCTCGTTGATGGATCGGCTGGTGCGCCACTGAAGGTCGGTGGTCATCGAGGCTTCGATGTTGGTGGGCAGCTGCGGCGCCTGTGGCGTGGCTTCCAGCACAAACAGCCAGGGTCGCTGGTTGGGCTCCATCGTCACCTGGTAGCGCAGCGGCTCGCCGGCCACACTCAGGTTGGCCGACAGCGCCATGCTGTCGGGAAAGCCCGAGCGGGTGGGGCGCCATTCCACTCCGTCGAAATCGCTGAGCACCGGGCCGCGGAAGTACAGCAGGCCCTGCGGTGGTGGCCGGCCGTCGAAGCGCAGGCGCAGCGCGACCCGGTCATCCAGCACCAGCCGGGCAATTTCGCCCACCCGCATGCTGTTGGACAAGCCGCTGCGCCCGGTCAAGCCGTCGTCCGGCAGGCCCCAAAGCGGCGCCATGCGCGGGAACAGCAGAAACAGCACCAGCATGATGGGCGCGCCCAGCGCGGCCATGGTGGCGGCGGTGCGGGCCGACTGCATCAGGGGCGGGCGCCCGACCGGCAAATGGGCGTTGACCAGCGCGGTCAGCAAGCCGAGCAGCGCGATCAGGATGCCGGCTGCGGTCAGCAGCGACTGGGAGTAAAAGAAATGCGTCAGCAGTGCAAAGAACGCGAGGAAGAAGATCACGAAGGCGTCGCGCCGGGCGCGCAATTCCAGCGTCTTGAGCGCCAGCAAGACCACCACCAGCGTTACGCCTGCGTCGCGCCCGAGCAGGGATTGGTGCGTGAACGCGGTGGCGGCCAGCGTGAGCGCCAGCAGACCCAGACGCCATGGCCAGCCGGGCAACGGCTGGTTGCGCAGCGCCAGCCAGCCCCGCCACAGCAGCACGCCCGCAGTGAGCGCGCTGCACCACCAGGGAATGTGCGCCACCTGCATCAGCACCACCCAGCCGATGACGGCAAGCAGGAACAAGGTGTCGCGGGTGTCGCGAGGCAGGCTGTTGATGCGCGAGCGCCACCCCTGCGCGCCTGCAAATGCAGGCCTTGACGATGACGGATTCTTGGTCAGCACAGCGATCTCACCGAAGAGGGAAGCCACCCTGGGCAGGCGTGGAACCGGCTCTGCCGGGCCACAGCCAGCGTTCCCACTCCCGCAGGAGAGGGGGGAAGACAAGAAGCGGCGCATGGGGGTGTTCCCACCCGTTTCCGAAGCGCGTGCTCCCTCCAGCACACACCGCAGAACCGGCTTTGCCGGGCTGCTGGTGTGGTCCCCCCTCCCGCAGGAGAGGGGGGAAGACGCGCAGCGGCGCAGGGGGGTGTTCCGAATGAAGGGGGAGCTTCATATCCGTGCCATTGCCTCCAGGCAGCGGTTGCGGTGGCTGGCGCCCTGGTCTGGCTGAATCACGCGGCCGGGCAGACGCAGGCCGTAGTCCAAGCCCAGGCGGTCGGCCAGCAGCACCCAGGCTGTCAGCCGTGAGAGCCGCGCTTCCAGACCCTGCGCGCCGCAGCTGGCGTGGTCCAGCCAGAGCTGCTGGCGCTGAGCGGTTTGCGCTTCGCGGCTGACCAGGTTGTCGCGCCCACTGGCAAACGCCTGCGCGGCCTTTTTCCACACCACCGCCTTCATCGGGTCGCCGCGGCGGTAAGCGCGCACGCCATCGAACTCACCGGTGCTTTGTGCCCGAGCGCCGCTGGCCCCATCACCCAACGGTTCGCCGGGCGCCAGCGGCGGTGCATTGACTTCGGGCGCGGGATAGACCAGCACCTGCGCCGCCGGGCGCCACACTGTCCAGACGCGAAAGGTGCCTAGCGGAAACAGCGTTTGAGCGGTGAGCCCGGGCAGGCTCAGCAGGCCTCGCCGAGGCGCCGGCCAGGCCACCTGCAACACGCTGCTGCCCTGTGCGGGCACGTCGGTCCAGGCCAGATGCAGCGCCTCCCGTTCTTCGGGTACCACGCCCAGACCCAGTCCATAGCGCGCCCGTTTGCGCTCGCTGGAGAACCGCACCACCAGCGCCACCGCCTGGCCAGCATGTACCGGGGCCGGGGGCTGCAGGTGCAGCGTGACGCCGCGCAGGTTGCCGTGGCACACATGCATGCCCACCACCGCACAGCCAGCCAGCAGGAACGTGAGCAGGTAACCCAGGTTGAGCTGGTAGTTGATGCTGGCCACCAGCAGCAGCGCCAGCGTGAAGCCCAGCATCCAGCCCGGCCGCGTGGGCAGGATGTAGACGTTGCGCTGGGTGAGCAGCAGCGTGTCGGTGGCCGGCAGGCGGTTGTGGAACCACCGGCGCACGCGAGAACGGACGACGGTGAGCGGGTTGAGATGGCGCCAACTTGGAGGCGAAGCGGTGATGGTGTTCATGGGTTAGCCATCCAACAAGCCACCCGGCGTGCGATGCCCCAACCCAGGGCACCGCCGATCTGGCTTTGCCAGTCGGCCAGTGCCGCCCCCTTCAGGGGGGTGACGGCGAAGCCGGCGCGGGGGGTGGTTCATGGCAACGGCACCGCTTCCAGCATGGCCCGCACCTGTTCCACCGCGCCCCGACCCGCATCGGCCACCGGAATCAATCGGTGCGCAGTGGTCTGGGGCAGGATGGCGGCGATGTCGTCGGGCGCCACGTAGTCGCGCCCGCCCAGGAAGGCTTGCGCCTTGGCGGCACGCACGACGGCCAGCGCGGCGCGTGGCGACAGGCCTTGGGCGAACCAGCGGCCCGATCGGGTGGCAGCCACCAGGTCTTGCAAATAGTCCAGCACCGGCTCGGCGGTGTGTATCGATGCCACCTGCTCCTGCAACT
>Ga0335395_10001645_pt1 | contig 13931 bp, 14 predicted proteins | sample MAT02_FD_205744 | JGI IMG/M metagenome (GOLD analysis project Ga0335395, IMG submission 205744) | Freshwater microbial communities from Lake Fryxell liftoff mats and glacier meltwater in Antarctica - MAT-02 (spades assembly) (version 2) ...
GCAGAAATCAATTCCCCAGCCCGGCCCAGCGCTCCTGCATGGACCAGCACCTCATAGGATCTCTCCGCTAAATCGACTCTCACACTCGGCATGCCCCGAGCATGAAACAACCGCCGCGCATGTCCAGTTGATCTCCTGCGTGATCAATGATTTCCTCCGTCCATGGTCATTCGCAATCGCGCCCAGCAAGAACCCTTCACCACCAAGGACGGCTCCACCATCCGCAGTCTTCTCGATTTATCGAACGCTCCGGTCTCCCAACAAAGCCTCGCCGAAGCCACCCTCCCGGCGGGCGGTGCCACGGAACGGCACTACCACCGCGTCAGCGAGGAGCTCTACTATCTATTAGAAGGCAGTGGTATGATGGAAATCGATGGTGTGGAAAATGCAGTCACTCCGGGCGACGCCATCCTCATTCCTGCTGGCACTTGGCATCAGATCCGCGCCACTTCTGCGCTGCGGTTTCTGTGTTGCTGTGCCCCGCCGTATGAGCACGGAGATACCTATTTCGAGTAGCGCTCACTCTCACGCCACCGCAAGGCCATCGGTGCCAGCACGCACAGGGTGAGCACCGCCGCCATCGCCGAGGCAGCAGGTAAATTTGGATCGGCGTCGTCGTTAAAATTTCCTGACGATGTATTTTTAAATCAACTTGGTCAATTCGTGACAGAAGCCACTTCGGATGGCCATACTTTCCCCGTCATGGCCAAGCAGGATTTGTTAAAATTACCTTCACACTTCGAGCTTGAGCCGATTTTGCAGGAGCAATTGAGCAGCCGCCCCGGCCACCAGCGCTGCATGGAAGGCACCATTGAGCTGCTGTTGGTTCTTCACGAAGTGCCGCAACCCGGGAATGTGGATCGTGAGGCATGGTTCTTCTGGAAACGCAGCGATGGCCGCTGGACCCAGCCCGGCGGCCCGGGCATCAACGAGGTTTCCGAGCTGCTAGCCCGCTACGAGGCCACCATCGCTGACCATCAAAAAGGTCTGGAACTCACAAGCGCCGCAGCCGAGATTTTCGCCATCCTCCGCCACGCCAGTCCGCTGAGTCTCTCCGCGCGGAATCTCGTCCAGGCCCTCGAACAAGCGCTCGCCTTCGAGCCGGATGATCGGGATATTCGCAGCCTGCGCGACCGCGCCAGAGAACTGGAACGTGCCGCAGATTTGCTCCACGCAGATGCGCGGATTCATTTGGAATTCTGGACTGTACAACATCACGAGGAACAGCTTCGCGCAGTCATTCAACTCGGTAAAACCGGCAATCGCTTATTTTTTCTCATCGGCTTTTTTCTGCCGCTCGTCGCCCTTGCTGGCATTTTCGGGATGAATACGAACCTGCCCGGTTACATGCTCCCGCTGTTTTTGGGAATCGTGATCGCTGGGCTGGTGTTGTGGCTCATAAATAGTCAGCAGAAAACCCTGAATTGGCCACCTGCGCTGCTTCACCACTGCATGAAATTGCGACAACTCACCTCGACCAAGGCCGAAAAGAAGAGGTGACTTCAAGGAGGGGCGGAACGCGTCCGCCCACGCGGATGACAAGCCACTGGAATGCCCCAAGGCTCTTCTCATTGTTACCCCATCCTCACGGCGAACCCGTTGCGCCGCTCCAGATTTACCGCCACTTGTTTTCCTGAAGTTCTTTAAACGCTTGGTAGGCAAAGAACCCGAGGAAAAGCAGGAAAAAGATCGCACCAAATCGGAACATATAAAACATCGTGGAGCCCACGACCACGGCGGTGATGATCGTGACCCAGAGGGTGATTTTAATCCGCTTGGGCCCGAGGATGGCATTCAGAAGCTGGCCCCCGTCCAGCGGCATGATGGGCAACAGATTTAAAACCGCCCAAAAAACACTGATGTAAATGAGTCTAATCAGAAAATACTCAGCATTTGCATTAAGCGACTGCCTCGGAAGGTTCATCAGCAAGAGATAAACCAGGAACGCTAGCAAAAGCTGGCTCGCCGGACCCGCTGCGGTGACGAGAAAACTTCTTTTCCGACTCAGCACACCGGCCGGATAAGTCGCATAACCGCCAAAGGCCTCGAGCGTGACGCTGGTGGGCAAGCCGTAGGATTTGATGGTGAGGGCATGGCCGAATTCGTGAACAAGAATCGAGACCGTGCCTGCAATGATGAAGAGCAGCATGTTGATCAGCCCTTGAGTGGAATCGACATTGAAGCTGCCACTCAGGAAGCCCATGGTGAGCCAGAAAAACGGCTGAATACTGACGGGGATTCCAAAGAGCGAGAAGCGAATCATAGGCGCTTGAGGTAGTGGAAGAAAACGCCGGACGCAAGACCCACCGGGAAATTTCATGCAAGCCAAGTTTGTCTAATCTAACAGCGCTCCGGAAACTCTTGTTTCCAGCGTTGCAATGCCAGGCGGATCTCCCCTGCATCACGGGTGGAGCTGAGTTCCCAGATCAGCGGACAGCCCGGCGGGAAAAATTTCAGGAGCGGCGCGTAATCGAGCGTTCCGGAATACGGCACCCGGTGGTCTCGCGCGGGCCACTCCACATCATGCACGTGCCCGCCGATGATCCGGGGCGCGATTTTCTCCAACCACTCGTGATGATCTAACAACCCGAGATTGTGCTTGAGCTGGACGTGGCCGAAATCATGCCAGTATCCGATCCATGGATGATCCGCAAAATGATCCTGCAACGCGAGCATCTCGCGCTCAGTAGGCATATCTTCAAATCGTGAGCGAGACTCGATCGCCAACTTGACGCCGAGCTCCGTTGCGCGTTCTGCGATGGTGGTGAGAGCGGCGATCGCGCGTTGATAATAGAGTGGGCCGAGTTTTTCCCGTTTTTTGACGAACGCTAATTTAGCTTTGATGTAGTCAGGCTGATGTTGCTCCCCCTCAGACACGCGGGCCGTGAGCGCTTTGGTGAATTTTTGCGGGTTCATGGGAGCCGATCCCATGTGGAGCACCAGATACTCAGCATTAAATTGCGCTGCCACTTCGAGTGTCCGCAGCGTCAGTTCCATCGCCCGCTGGCGTTCGTAGGGGCGATGCGAGGTGAATTCGTAGGCATCCGGCGCATCGATCATCACCTCCACGGGGGAGGGGAAATAATTGTGAACTCCTGCGCATTCGAAAATCCCTCGCTGGAACGCTTTTTGGATGCCGGGAAGCTTCGCAATGGTCATCCCATGAGAAAGTTCGATCCGGGCAAAGCCCAGCTCGACGATCTCTTCGATCATTTTTTCACCATCCGAGTGACGGCTGTTATTCCAGCATGAGGAGAAAGCAAGCATGAGAAGTTCTGCCCCGAGTCAAAGGTCAGCCTGCGGAAATTCCAATCATTCTTTTCCCATGATGTTCCTCTACTTTAGGCCTTTGAGAAACCCATCCGCCGCTGCACGATGGGCATCTTGCTTTTCGGTGGATTGCTTTTCCCAGTTCCGCGCCATCATCGAGAGCCGGGGATTTTTAAGGAAAAATGGCAAATGATCACCGATGAAGGTCCAGAATAGCCCATCCCAGATCTTGCACCATTCACCCTTCGGCTCGTCGGACATTTTAAGCACATAGTTAGAACCTGATAGATAGGGCTTGGTGGTGAAAGTTCCACCATCCGCGAATTGGGACATCCCATACACATTCGGCACCATCACCCAATCATAGGAATCTACAAACATCTCCATGAACCAGCGGTAAACATCATCCGGCTTGATGCGGCACAAGAGCATGAAGTTCCCCAGTATCATCAGCCGCTCGATGTGGTGGCAATAGCCATCGTCCAAGAGCTGCCGGATCACCCGATCTACTGGGGGAATTCCGGTGGTGGCATCATAAAATGCTTTGGGTAATGGTGTCTCGAAGTTCCAGAAATTCTTCCTCCGGATCTCGCTGCCACGGAATTGATAGATACCATGCATGAATTCCCGCCAGCCGATGACTTGGCGGATGAAACCTTCCAAAGAATTCATCGGCACTTTGCCGGCTTTTTTTAGCACTCGTGTTATGATATCTTGTGGATCGAGCAGGCCTATATTGAGCATCGGCGTGATCGCCGCATGATAGAGGTAGGCATGCTTGGTGGAAATGGCATCTTCATAGATCCCGAAGTTTTCTAATCGCTCAGTGATAAATTGCTCTAACCATATTTCTGCATCCGCGCGAGTGACGGGCCAGCGGAAGTGCTTGATCGATCCGGGATTATCAGGAAATCGCTCGGAGACATACTCGGCCGCCTCGCGGGTGAGAGCGTTTTTTGCGGCAATTGGCTCGCGCGGTGGGACGTGTCCTTTCGGCAGCTTGGCGCGATTTTCCGTGTCGAACGACCATTTTCCGCCACTGGCAGAGCCATCTTTCTCGATGAGGATATGGGCGCGCTTTCGCTGGGCCTCGTAGAATTTTGCCATGAAAGGCCGTTTTTTGGCCGCGAGGTGGGCGTCGAGAAATTCCGGCGGACTGATGAAATTAGGCGAGGGATAAACGCTGAGTTTAACCTTCCGCTGCTTGGCAAAGCGCTGCACCCGCTTCATTAAAATTTCGTCTGCCGGATCTGCCAGATGGAGATGGGTGAGTTTTTTCGGAAGATTGGATTCTAATAACTCTGCACTATCGATGGAGCCGTCCAGCGGGGTATCGATATAGTGAATTGTATAATCAAATTTTTTCAACTCCGCCTCATAGCCCTTCATGGACGCGCGGTGGAGCATGAGTTTCTGCTGGTGCATGGCGGTGGGCCAGTGCGGATCATTGCCAAAGAAAAGTGGATCTTCGATGAGCCAAACGCCGCGCCCGGCCGCAAGCGCAGGGTGATTTTTAAAAAGCTGGTGCGGGTAAACGAGAGAGACCTCCATGATGATTAGATTTCAGTCAGCGCTTGATCGGGCTTGGCATAACTATAGCGCACCAGTGGTTGCGCGGTGAAGTAGGTATCCAAGGCGGAGGACGCGACACATTCCATTTTCGAGAAATCAATGCCGCCATGATCGAGCAGCAGCCCATCCGCTAGCTGGATGAGCACCACCCGGCCGACGATGAGTTGCGTGTCGTTTGCCGGAATCGGGATCAAATCTTCCAAGGTCAGGCCGATGCGGAAGCGGGATTCGTTCACAAAGGGAGCCGGAAAATCCACCTCAAAATGTGGTGTCAAGCCGGTGGCGGTAAATTCCGAATCTTCTCTCGGATAGCGAGCAGAGCATTGGTGGGCCATGGTAACAATTTCCGGGTGGAGATGATTGATGGTCCATGCCCCAATTTCAATGATGTTCGATAGCGTATGGCGCTCGACGAGGTCTGGCCGGCTCACCATACCTAGAAATGCAGGCTCGGAACCGAGGTGGAGAATACTGGAAAAAGGCGCCAGATTGGTGCGCCCAGCACGATCGATTGTGCCGATGAGGCTGATCGGTTTGATGCCCGGCAGGGAAGTGGCGAGCTGTACACGCGCCAATTTCCCCATACCAGCGAGCGCGGCAAGGTTTAGAGTTTGCATGTCAAAAAGTGCGGACGGAGGAAAGCCCACCATCAGGGCGCAATACTTGGCCGGTCATGAATTTGGATTCCGGAGAGAGCAAAAATGCCACAAGCTTGGCGATGTCAGCCGGGTCGCCTACTTGTTGGAGTGGATGGCGCTTGGCAGAGGCTTCTTTTTTCGCATCCGAGTTCAGAAGGCTGCCCGCAAGCGGGGTATCGGTGAGGGATGGAGCGATGGTGTTGACACGGATCTTCGGGGCAAATTCGGCTGCAAGCGAGAGCGCAAGGCCTTGCAGCGCGCCCTTGGCCGCGGCGATCGAGGTGTGAAATGACAAGCCTTGGGCCACGGCGACGGTAGAAAAAAGCACGATGGAGGAAGATTTAGCCGCTTTTAAAGACGGCAAAGCGGCTTGGATCGCGGCTACGGCACCGAGGCAGTTGATCCGAAAATCATTGAGAAAATCCTCCTGAGTGAACCGGTGAAAGGGCTTCAACGAGATAGTTCCGGGAAAATACACCAGCCCATCCAAGACCGGCGGCAGCTCAAGTGGCCCCGGATTGAGCGCGTCGAATGGCTGCACTGGGATCTCTAGATCCGCCAGCGGCTGAGGCGTGCGCGCGGCGGCGATCAATGTATTTCCTTCCTCCTTGAGTCGCCGCGCTGTCTCTAGCCCAATTCCGGAATTGCCACCGATCAATAGTATTGTCCTTGCCATACTCCGAAGGTGGGGAGCGATCCTACTCGGTCAAGAGTTCATTAGCGCGTGGCAGATGGGAGGCGAAATTTGAAAGGAATTCATCGAATCTCCAAAGAATTCAGAAAAAAGTAGCGGGTTCTGCCGCTATTGACCTTGACGGAACGGTGGCGAAGCAGGCTCTATCAAGCGTGTTTCCCATCCGCATGCGATTACCTATCAATCCTTCATCTCTCATGCCGCGTGGTGTGGGCCAGTTCGCCGCTCTCACCTCGCTCGTCATCGTCACGATGGCAGGAACTCTGCACGCGCAAGATTTCGAGGGGAAAAATATCTCAGAAGTGACCATTCGCTACCGTGGTGCGAAGACGGTGGACGAAGCGCGCTTGCGCAATCTGATGGCCTCGAAATCTGGCTCGCCCTACCGCTCGGAAAATCTCGATAGCGATATTAAGGCACTCTATGAGTCCGGGCTAGTGGACGATGTCCGCTTCCTCGCGGAGCCTGTGGGCGGAAGCGTGAGACTCATCGCTGAGGTGGTTACTCGCCCCGGTCTAGGTGGCGTGGGGTTTGTCGGCAACTCGATTTTCTCCGATCAAAAGCTCGCCAAGGAATCCAAGATGCAGCCCGGCGGTGCTCTGAGCGATGAAGAAATCCTCGAAGCTCGCCGCAATATCGAGAAATACTACCAAGGCTATGGCTACCCCGATGTGACTGTCAGCCATCGCACCCAGGCCACAAGCCAGGAAGGTCTTTCTGACTTAGTTTTCGTCATCGACGAGGGATCCAAAAATGAGGTCCGTAAAATCCGCTTTGAAGGTAACAATTCCTTCACCGATCCCGAGCTCCGCAAAGAGATGAAGACCAAGGAAAAAGGTTGGTTTTCATGGCTTACCAAATCCGGACGCTTTGAATCGAATCAGTTGGATTCCGATCTTGATGCCATCCTCGATTTCTACCGCAGCAGGGGCTACCTCCGTGCAAGCTGCCCCGGCATGCGCCGCGATCCTGTGGGCGATGGCCGCGTCGATCTCGTCATCCCGATCAACGAGGGTGAAAAATACACTGTCGCTGGAGTAGGATTCGGGAAAATGAGCGTCTTCAAACCCGAAGAACTCTATCCATCGCTCACTCTTAACGGCAACGATGCCTATTCTTCCAAAAAGATGCGCGATGACATGACGATGATTCGCAGTTTCTACGGCTCTCGTGGATATGCGGATGCGCTTATCACACCAGATATCCGCGATGCTGGCCCGAATCGGGTGAACATCACTTATCGCGTGACCGAAGGTTCCCGCTTCCGCGTCGGCCGGGTAAACATCACCGGAAATACCAAGACCAAAGATAAGGTCATCCGCCGGGAAATTCCACTCAAGCCAGGTGATATGTTTAACTCCGTGGAGTTGGATACCACCAAGGCCCGCCTAGAGAACCTCGGCTACTTCGGTGAAGTGCAGACCACCGGATCGCCTGGTGGTTCCGGCTACCGTGATGTGAATGTCCTGGTCGAAGAAAAAGCAACCGGCTCCGTCGGCGTTGGTCTTGGTTTCAGCTCGATCGATAGCATCGTGGGCTTTGTCACTCTAGAGCAATCCAACTTTGATTTGTTTAATCCATGGAACTTCACCGGTGGCGGGCAACGCTTCGCGATGAGCCTCCGTGCGGGTTCCGAACGCTCGGAATTCAGCATGTCCCTCACCGAGCCATGGTTCATGGACCAGCAGCTCGCACTTGGTGGCGAGGTCTTTTACAAGCAATCCACCTATTTCAGCGATTTCTACGAGCAGACAAATTTCGGTGCTGCGATGTCCCTGCGTAAACCACTCGGACCGAAGAGTTCCATCCGTGGAGAATATCGATTGGAGAATATAGAAATCGATTCGGACGTGGATTCGAACGACTATGCAGGCACTGGAGATAACTCAGCGCTCTCGCAAAAAAACATCGGCGGGGATTATCTCCGCAGTGCTCTGGGTGTGAACTTCCTCTACGATACCCGGGACAGCGGGATCCAGCCACGCAGCGGCCACAAGGTCGATATCGGCCTCACTCTCGCTGGGACCGTCATAGGTGGTGATGTGAACACCGTCACCTTCTCAGCCCAAGGCCAGAAGCATTGGAATCTTAAATGGGACTCGATTGTCTCAGTAAGCGGCGAGCTCGCATTTGTGGATAGCACCAATGGCGATGATGTCCCGATCTTCGAGCGGATGTTCCTAGGCGGCGGTCGCACGTTGCGTGGCTTTGAGTTCCGTGACATCGGGCCTCGCGATACAGGATTTACCGACGAAGTCTTCGGGGGGAATTCCCTCGGCTATGTTTCGCTGGAATATACTGTTCCTATCATCGAAACCATCCGTGCTGCGGTCTTCACGGATACCGGCTTTGTAAATTCCGGTAGCTGGGACATCGCGCCGAATGACATTTACAGCGATGTGGGCGTAGGTCTGAGGCTTAAACTGCCGATCAGCCCGCTGCCACTCGCGTTGGATTATGCAATACCAATCTCCTCCCCGGATGATCAAGCCGACAAAGGCGGACAGTTTAACTTCTCGCTTCAGTATAACTACTAATCGGCGAAGTTAATCCATTTTCCCAACGGCCCTCTGAGAAATCCGAGGGCCGTTGTTATTTTAGAGCATTGCCATCAATGTTAGTCTTGAGCGCTTTGAGAAATTTCAGAACAAATCGAATTTGAATTGATGCGCAATCATCATTCCAAGTTCACCTTGGTGGCGACGTGAGAAAAATCATCCACATCGATATGGATTGCTTCTACGCCGCCATCGAAGAACGGGAAAATCCTTCGCTACGGGGCAAGCCGCTTGCCGTGGCGGGCAGTGATCGCCGGAGTGTGCTGACGACTGCGAATTACGAAGCACGCAAATTTGGCTGCCGTTCGGCGATGCCGGTTTTTAAAGCGCTGGAACTTTGCCCTCACCTCAAGTTGGTGCCCGTGCAGTTTGAACTCTACCGGGCGGTGAGTTCGCAAATCCGAGCGATTTTTGGCAGGTTCACCGAATTGATTGAGCCACTCTCGTTGGATGAGGCTTACCTCGATGTCTCCCATCTACAAAGCAGTGGTCCGGCAATTGCACGGGAGATCCGGGCGCAAATTTTTGAGGAAACGCAACTGACTGCTTCGGCAGGAATTTCCACCAACAAGCTGATCGCTAAAATTGCTTCCGATTGGCATAAACCAAATGGCCAGAAAGAGGTGGCGGCTGACGCGATTTTGGAATTCATCACCGCTCTCCCGGTCGGCCGCTTGCCGGGTGTGGGCCAAAAGATGAGAGAAAAACTCACCGCCATCGGCGTGGAAACATGTGCAGATTTGCAAGAACTCGATCAGATCGAAATCTCCCAACGCTTCGGTAAATGGGGATTGGAGCTGTGGAGTCTCTGCCGCGGGCTCGATGATCGGCCAGTCAGGCAAGATCGTAGCCGAAAGTCGGTGAGCAGTGAATCGACGTTCAAGGATAACATCCATGCTTTACCAGAATTGATCGGGCCGTTGCGGACCATGGTGGAGGAACTTGCCGCAGACCTCATTTCGAAACACGCGGATCGGGTCGTCCGCTCGTTGGTGGTGAAGCTCAAGTTCGCGGACTTTAATCGGACCACTGCCGAGCGCGGCGGCCACTTGTTAGAGCCATCCGTTTTTGAAGAACTTCTCGCTGAAGCATGGCGGCGCGGAAACAACCGTGGCGTGAGACTTCTGGGCGTGGGGGTGAGACTCGAGGAGCCCACTGAGGAAAATCCGCAGATGGAGTTTTTCGAATAATGGATGAATCCCCTCAATGCGGCGATAATGGTAACGACTACCAAGAAAACTTAGGTTTTTACGAGGGTGGGCTTGCCAAGCAGCGGTTCTAACTCTATCCCCACTGCCGCTATGGCATCTATCGGATCATTTTCATTTCCTCAGGGCGGCTTCGAAGCCGTAGTGTTTGACTGCGATGGCACATTGGTGGATTCCATGCCGGCCCACTTCGACGCATGGTGCGAGGCACTTGCCCTTTACGGAGCGGGTGGGATTTTCAAAGAAGATGTGTTCTTCGCAATGGGCGGCAGACCGACGCTCGATATTGTGGTGGAGCTCAATGACGAATATAACTTGAAGCTCGATCCTGCCGCCGTGGCATTTGCCAAGCGGGAAGCATTTTTGAAGCGCCTCAACACCGTCACCCTGATTGAGGAAGTCGCGAACTTTGCAGAATCCCTTCGCGGAAAAATGCCGATGGCCATTGCCACGGGTGGTTCGCGAATGGTGATTGAGAAAACCCTTAAAATCGTCGGTATCTCAGATTGGTTCGACGAGGTGGTGACTGCGGACGATGTGGCCGAAGGCAAGCCAGCACCGGATATTTTCTTACGTGCTGCGGAGTTATTAGGCGTGAGTCCCACCAAGTGCCTGGCCTTGGAAGATGCACCTGCCGGCATCCTTTCTGCCCGGCGTGCTGGAATGCAAGTCATCGCAATTCCAACACCGCTGACTTCTAATAGCTATTAATTTTTACGCTCCTTGGCGGAGTTTCTGAAGCGAAGAGTGCACCTGCCATAATTTAGCGACGGTGGCAACGTTGAGCACAAATGGCGATGGATGGGGTTGGCCAAGGCCTTCAGCCAACTCGTTGATGAGTAGGCTTAGACGAATCCATCGATTCACATCGTCAATAAATCCAGCGCTCGCTGAATGATTCAACTCTCCGGGAAGAACTGCCGCTGTGAATTTAGCTGCGGATAGACGCAGTGCGTTCGGCTCCAGACCGAAGTGCTTGGCGAGACACAATCCTTCTTCGAGGTGGAGGAAATGGCCGAAAGTTTCTGCCCAATCTTCCCACGGATGGCTGGAAGCGTAAGCGGAAATATAGGTTTGATTCCATTCTGCAGGAGCTCCGTTTTGGTGGTGGTTATGCAGGGCTTCATCATAACTTACCCGTTCATCTCCGAAGTTCTTTCGGAAGCTTTGCAACCAAGTGGCATCGCGACTCAATAGTTCCCAATAATAGTGCCCGAGTTCATGGCGGATGTGACCGGCAAGAGTGCGATATTTTTCACCCATCATCTCGCGCATTGCTTCCCGCTCGGCATCGTCCGCCTCGTTGATATTGAGGGTGATCACACCATCTTCGTGCCCAGTGAGAACCACCTCGTTTGGTATGGATGCCATGAAGCGGAATTCAAGGCCACTGGGGGAGGCGGCTTTGCTTGTTACTGGCAGACCAAGCCGCAGAAGTTGTGCGAGAATCCGGCGCTTCACCACCTCTGCCTTGGCCCAGAGCTCAGCATTCCCGGGGACGTCTAATTGAGGGATGATCTGCGTCATCTGGCAGGAGAGGCAACGTTCCCCTGATAGGCTAGCGTCGAGCATCCAGTTACAGTTGCATGCTGTCGCTCGCTGGCTACATGGGCGGAAGTCTTGCTTCGAAAGTTCAGTAACAGTAGTCTGCCAGTGTCCTGTATTGGAGTTCTTGTTGAACGAAGCGACTTTTTGTGAGATGGGATCGAACCCCACACTAGCTCCACAAGCTACGCACTTAGTATTGTGCGAGTAGAGCGGATTGCCGCACTCACATACGTCCAACCGATCAAGGGCGGGTGGTGTCGCGAGATTTTGATGCATTTTCAGGGCTGAGGGATTGAAAGCCTTGGCGATTGATATGCGAAAGTCGAACTCTGTCGAGGTCGGTCCCGGTTTTCACGAAAACCGTTGGCGAATATTACCGCGCCAACGGCTGTAGAAGCCCGCCCAATGGGAGGAGTGAGGATTCCGGAATCAATTAGTGTCCACTAAAGTCGAGCCGATTGTTATAATGCTTTCCGTTGAATGACTTATACCGTGATAGATAGTTAAAAAATACCCGTAACTGGGAAGCTGATACCTATTAGACGAGGTTTTTCCCTGCTATGATTGTGTTTACAGGGCAAACAAGTTGCCCCCCCACAAACGGAATGATTACATTTTTCTTCCCCGCAATAGCGAAACGACAAAAAGAATGAGGAAGATTACGAAGCAGACCTGAGCGACCGTGGCGGCAACACCTGCGAGGCTACCGAATCCAAGAAATGCGGCGATGAGGGCGACGATGAGAAATACGATTGTGTAATGTAACATAATTAGTAGGAATTTGTGTGTTAAGTGGATCGTAGTGAGGAGGTCACTCGATGTCATAAGGATGGCGTACAAATTTTGGCTTCACAATAGGGCAAAACCCTACTCGGCAAGAGGGATGGTGATGGCTTCAATTCGCGTATGTCTCGCAGCAATCTAAACGGGGCCGCAAACTTACGTGCAGGGCGGAAAGATCGAATTGTAGGCCTAGGGTTTAAAACCGAAAATCGCCCGGCCCGCTTGCGCAGACCGGACGATTTTTAAGAAGACCCGATTAGATTTCTTACTTGGCAGGAGCGGCGGCGGCTTCTTCTGAAATCGCAGCACCCGGTTTGCCGATGTGGGCAACGACGACGTCATCCGCATGAGTTGGCTTCACCCCTGATGGATAAGTGATATCCCCGATGTGGAGAGAGTCACCGATTTCTAGGTGGCTGATGTCCACTTCGAGAGTTTCCGGGAGGTCGTTAGGAAGACAGGTGATTTCAATGGCATGCACATACTGCTCGACGAGGCCACCCGCTTTTACACCCGCGGACTCACCATTGAGGTGCGTCGGGATGTGGGCGGTAATGGCGGTTTTTTCATCGATGGCGCGGAAATCGGCGTGGAGAGCCTTGCCGGAAAGTGGATCGTGTTGGATGGATTGAAGGAAAGCAAGGCGGGTGCCTTGGCCCTCGATCTCAAGATTGACGACAATGTTTTCCGAGCTGCTTTTTGCAAGCAGATCAGCAAAGGTCTTTGCATCCACTTTGAGATTGATGTTGTCGGTTCCTTTTCCGTAGATGACGGAGGGTAACCAGCCTTCGCGGCGCATTTGATTGAGGCGGCCGGAGCCGGTACGCAGGCGTGGAGCTGCTTTGAGTGATGTCTTTTTGGCCATGACTGGATTGTCTTTTGTGTTGATGTCCGCCGGGGATTACTGCACCCAGGACGGGGTAGGGGATGTAGCGGGAGATTCCGGACTTGTCAAAAATTTGTTCGATCAAATCCTTGGGTGGGGGATGTTAGAGGGAAGTGTTCTACGAACTTGGGTGTGGAGAGGGTCTTACCGCCAAGTCGCCAAGGAAGAGAAGAGGCGAATTTAGCAAGGAATGAGGTGAGGGGTAATTAACCCAAGTTTCTTATCGTGAGGCTGTAGCCCTTGATTTTACAGGGATTCGTTTCAAAAGGCACTACAAAGTCGTTGGCATTCTATTTTCAATTCGAGTTCATTTCATGACAAATTTCCGGGCGGGGTAGGCTTTTTTCCAATCGATCCCGAGGCGTTGATAAACCAGTGCTTGCTCGGCATCCGGGCGGCTTGGCTTACGGATCTCGATGACCCGCCCATCCTCCAGCGGTAGGCGCGTGGTCACTAAACTGTGGGTGCGCAGCAAGCAACGCAGCGTTTGCCAATCACGCACGTCGTTACTCTGGGCGAGCCGTTGTCCAACCCAGCACAGTAGATGATAAGCCAAGACGCTGATGAAGATATGTCCTTCTACCCGTCCTTCGAGTTGGTGAAAATTTGGTCGCAGCCCGAGCGCGCCTTTCAACGCGCTGAAGCCTTCCTCCGCCTGCAGGAGCGTCATGTAGAGTTTCCATAACTCGGGGCCTTTGAGGCTGTGATCGGTCTTGAGCACGTAATCGCCGCAAAGTTCGAGCGCGGCTTCCACCCGGCCATCGTCGCGCTCGA
>Ga0335395_10001646_pt1 | contig 13912 bp, 12 predicted proteins | sample MAT02_FD_205744 | JGI IMG/M metagenome (GOLD analysis project Ga0335395, IMG submission 205744) | Freshwater microbial communities from Lake Fryxell liftoff mats and glacier meltwater in Antarctica - MAT-02 (spades assembly) (version 2) ...
CGGAGCGGCCTCGCCTTCAGGCTACAGCGGCATAGACTTCCGCTTGTAGACCTTGCTCACCGCCCATCCTGTATTTCAGGTTGTGAACCTGCCGCTTCTGGATCGCGTTGAGGGTGTCGCGGATCGCCGGGTTGCGCGTGTAGATGGTGCCCATGCAATCCTGAAAAGCCTTCGACGGCGTATCGAGGATGGGGAGGAAGCCGCATGCGTCGCTTTCATTCGGCGAAGCGACCGAACCAGGGCACCCCGCAGCCGCCGGTCGGCTGCCGCTGGCCGACGATGACCACGCCGCCGCCAGGATGGATCACGAGGTCTCGCGGTGACAGCAGATCGACCTCGAGCCAGGTGTGCTCGGGGCCCGAGCCGTCCGCGCCGAAGCGGCGTAACCACCCATGGCGGTCGCCCGACGAGTGCGAGCGCATCGGCGTCGGCTCGCGGCTCGCGCTCCAGCCCGCGACCAGCACGCTGCCGTCCGCGTCGACCGTCACGGCCTGGGCCCCCGCGTTGGGTTCGACGAACTCCCATTGCAGTCCACCCGCGGCGTCGTACTGCGCGACGCGGGCGCCAGTGTAGCCGGCCTCGACGGACGCCGAGACCAGCGCCGGGCCGACCGCGACGTCCCAGCAGTCGGAGAACGCGTGCAGCCCCGGGTCGGGGCCCTCGACGCTCCACCGCGCGGCATCACCGGCGTAGCGCGCGACCCACGGCTCACCGCCCTCACCGGTCGCCGCCCGACCGCAGAACACCACGTCATCGCCGGCGCTCGCCGCCGCGAAGCCGACCGCGGGCGCGAAGCCCCCCGCGGGGCCGACCGCGCTGGCGACCCGCGCGCCCGCGCCATCATACGCGGCGATCAATACGTCGCCGTCGGCCGTGCCGGTGGTCCACAGCATCGCCTGTCCCTTCGACCATGTCGCGCCGTACAGCGCCCCCGCGGCCGGCGCCTCGTCGCGGGTCCACACCACCGCGCCGTCGGCGACCGCCATGCGCACCAGCAACGGCCGCACGGGCGACTCCCCGTCGTCGAGGTAACCGACCGCGATAAAGTCGTCGCCGCCGTCGTCGACCGGCGCGACCGCCACGAAGCCGGCCTCGGGCGCGAGGTCGACGAGCTGCCGCGCCCACACCTCCGCCCCTGCCGCCGTGTAGCGGGCGGCGAACGGCTGGTCGCCCATGCCTTCGGGGGCCCGCTCACCGACGACCACGACGTCGCCGTCCGCGAGCACGAACGCCCCGTAGAGTCCGCCGCAGCCGTCCAGTTCGCGCTGCCACGGCTCTGCGACCGCGCCGCCGGTCGGCTCATCGACGCCGGTCGCTCCGGACGTGTCGGTCGACGAACCACCGCCCTCGTCCGAGCCGGACCCCGGGCCGCACGCGGCGAGCAGAAGACACAGTGGGATCTCGCGGCGCAAGTGCATCGCCCACGATACCGCGTTCGCCCGCGCGAATCGACCCACGTCTCGCCGCTGGCGGAATAACCCCGACTCGCGCTACGTTGCGTGGACCCATGCGCATTGAGCTTCGTGACCTCGGCAAGACCTACGACGGCGAGCGCTGGGCCGTCCGCGGCCTGACGCTGACGATCCCCAGCGGATCGATCGTCGGCCTGATCGGTCCCAACGGGGCCGGCAAGTCGACCACCCTGCGCATGTTGTCGACCGTGCTCGCGCCGAGCGAGGGCAGCATCACCTTCGACGGTCAGGCTCCCGGCGCCGACAAGACCGCGTTGCGCCGGCAGATCGGTTTTTTGGGCGACGGTAATCCGCTGTACAAGCATATGTCGCCGACCGAGTACCTGCGCTTCTTCGGCCAGTGCTTTCAACTGACGCCCGACATCCTCGAGCCGGCGATCGAGGATATGTTGACCACCTTTGATCTCCGCGACAAACGCGACACCCCGAGCGGGGCGCTGTCGAAGGGCATGCGCCAGCGCCTGCTGATCGCCCGCTGCCTCCTGCACGGCCCGCGCCTGCTGATCCTCGACGAGCCGGCCGACGGCCTCGACCCACGCGCGCGCAGCGACCTCCGCACGATCCTCGCCCAGACCCGCGCGCGTGGGGTCACCGTGCTGATCTCCTCGCATATCCTCCGTGAGCTCGACGACCTCTGCGACCAAATGGCGATCCTGCAACAGGGCAAGCTCGTGGTCGCCGGCGACGTCGCCGACATCATCGAGCGCTACGACGTGCGCCGCTTCGTCTACCAGCTTCGCCTCCTCGGCGGCGCGCCCGCGGCCCGCGAGGTGCTGGCCCGACGCCGCGCGCTCATCGAGGGCGAGGGCTTCGAGGACGGCTGCGAGACCCTCTCCATCCAGGTCCAGGGCGGCGAGGAGCTGATGGCCGACATCCTGGCCGACCTGGTCGGTGCTGGCGTCCGCGTCGTCACCGTCAGCCGGGTTCGCAGCCGCCTCGAGGACGTCTACAATCACCTCTCCGAGGACCGCGTGGCCTGAAAGGGCCCCCGATCCTGGACGTTCCAGGAACTCTCGACCGCCGCCCCTGTCCGAAGGATCCGCCATGCCGCTCTCGCGCCAGCTCCACGCCGCCTCGCTGCCCTTCGTCACCCGCGCCCTGCGAGGCGGACGCAAGCTCCGCTACATCGGCGCCGCCGTGCTGCTCGCCATGCTGTCAGTGGTGATCGGTCTCTGGCTCGCGCTCGGCTCCGGGACCCTCGAGCACGAGCTGCGCGTCGGCTTCAAGCTCGAGCGCCCGATGTACCTGCAAGCGCAGCAGGACTTCAAGATCTTCGCCGAAACCCCCGAGGAGCTCCGAAGCCTCCAGGCCGCCGTCCACAAGCACACCAGCAGCGCCGGCCTGCGCGACATCGCCGACGCCGTCGTCGTCAACAACTACGGCGCAGAGATGCAGGTCGTCGACCGCGTGAGCGAGGCCCTCGACCTCGTCACCCGCGTCCGCCACCCCAACGTCTTCAAGATCGACGCCGATCTGCGCGACCCCGCCGAGGCCCTCCTCGCCCGCCATGACCTCAAGAACCTCGGGATGACCCGCGGCTGGGACCGCTGGAGCGAGGACGAGATGAACGCCCAACTGCGCGTCGTCCTCGCCCGTGACCTCATCCCCGAGGTCACCACCTACGCCTCGCCGCTCACCGTCGCCGACGCCATCCGCGTCACCGGCCTCGTCGCCGGCACCTTCGCCATGCTCCTCCTCATGCTGTTCGCGCCGGTCCTCGCCGGCACCCAACTGGCCCAGGAGGTCCACGAGAACACCCTCCAGCCGCTCACCGGCACCGCCCTGTCCGCCCGCCAGCTCGTGCTCGGCATGACCCTCGGACCCGCCGCCGTCATCGCGCTGCTCGCCGCCCCGCAACTGCTCCTCTTCCTCGCCGCCGCCGCCAGCGTCGGCCACATCCTGCCCGCCCTCGGCTTCGTCGCCGTCTGCCTCGCCAGCGGCGCCTTCCTCACCATGTTCGCCCAGCTCGCCGGCCTCGCGCTCGGCCGCCAGCGCAGCAGCGGCATGCTCGGCGTCACCCTGCTCGCCCTGCTCGCGCCGCTGACGATGCTCGGGGCCGTGCTCGCGCTCGAGCTGCCGGCCCGCGGCGTCGGCGTCCTGGGCTTGCTCCCGCAGGGCGCCGCCTCGCACATGTTGCTCGAGAGCTTCCTGCCCGCCGGCACCGCCATGCGCTGCCCCAACCTCGACGCCACCGAGCTGGCGAGCGCGCAGTGGGCCGTGACGATCGGCGCGCTGGGCATGCTCTGCTTCGCCTGGCTCGGCCTGCGGGCGCTCGAGCGCCGGGTCGGCGAGCTGTCCCCGACCGCCCTCAGCCGCGGTGAGGCGCTGCTCGGCGCGCTCGTCAGCATCGTGCTCGTCACCCTCGCCAACCCCTATTACGAGAACACCTACAGCGCCGCCGCCGACTTCTACCTGCTCAACTTCGCCTTCGTGTTGGTCCCGATGGCGATCTTGCTGATGATGCGCGTGCCGATGGCCGAGACCCCGACCGCCCTGCGCCGCGTCCCGGTCGGCCCCTTGATGGTCGAGTTCGCCGCCGGCCTCGCCCTGTTCTTCGCCGTGTGCGTCGCCTGCATGGGCGTCGACAACCTCGACATCATGAACAGCCCCGTCGCGCTCGCCTACCTCGCCTGGACGATCACCGTCGCCGGCCTGCTGACCCTCCGTGTCGCCGCGCTGCCGATGAGCTGGCTCGCCAAGCTGTGGGTCGGCGTGTGCGCGCTCGCCCTCGGCGTCAGCTTCGTACACACGGTCCAGTGGACCCGCTCCGAGTACCTGAAGCCCGCCGACATCCTCGGCTTCTGGCAGGTCAGCCCGCTGCTCGGCGTGCTCCAAGCCGTGATGCTGGTCCTGATCCCCGCCGCGCTGCTGCGGGCCCTGCGTCACCCCGCCAGCACCACGCCCACCGAGAGCTGAGCGGCGCGCCGTCAAGGCTGCAGGGCCCCACGATATGGTTGACGCCCGCGGGCGTCACCTCTAGCGTGCCCTCATGCGCGGCCTCATGACAGACTCCCCCCTGTTGATCTCCTCGCTGATCCGCCACGCCGCGCGCGTGTTCGGGGACCAGGAGATCGTCAGTCGCAGCGTCGAGGGCCCGATCCATCGCACGAACTATCGTGAGATCCACGGCCGCGCCCAGCGACTCGCCAACGCCTTGCAAGCCCTCGACGTCGGCCCCGGCGACCGCGTCGCCACCCTCGCGTGGAACACCCACCGGCACATCGAGGTCTACTTCGGCGTCTCCGGCCTCGGCGCGATCTGCCACACCTTGAACCCGCGCCTGTTCCCCGAGCAACTGCTCTACATGCTCCGTCACGCCGGCGACGTGCTGCTCTTCGTCGACCTCACGTTCTTACCCTTGGTAGCAAAGCTCGCGCCGCAGTGCCCGGAGCTGCGCGGCGTCGTCGCGCTGTGCGATCGGACTTGCCTGCCCGCCGACGCCCCGAAGGACCTGCTCGTCTACGAGGAGCTGCTCGCCGCGCAGTCGCCGAGCTTCGCCTGGCCGACGCTCGACGAGAACAGCGCCTCCTCGCTCTGTTACACCTCCGGCACCACGGGCGAGCCCAAGGGCGTGCTCTACTCGCACCGCTCGACCCTCCTGCACTCCTTTGCGATCGCGCTGCCCGACCTCTTCAACCTCGGCGAACACGAGACCGTCTTGCCGGTCGTGCCGATGTTCCACGTCAACGCCTGGGGCATCCCCTACGCCGCCGCGATGACCGGCACGCGGCTCGTCATGCCTGGCCCCAAGCTCGACGGCGAGAGCGTCTATCAACTGCTCGAGTCGGAGCGCGTCACGATGACCGCCGGCGTGCCGACCGTGTGGATGATGCTGCTCGCGCACCTGCAACAGCACGGGCTGCGCTTTAGTACGCTCAAACGCGTCATCGTCGGCGGCTCGGCCGCACCAGAGTCGATGATCCGCACGTTCCATGACGAATATGGCGTCGAGGTCCGACACGCCTGGGGCATGACCGAGACCAGCCCGCTCGGGAGCTTCTGCGCCCTCACCCCGGAGATGAAGACCCGCCCCAGGGACGCGCAGGTCGCCGTGCAGCGCAAGCAGGGCCGCCCGGCCTTCGGCGTCGAGCTGCGCATCGTCGACGACAACGGCGCCACCCTGAAAGACGACGGCGAGGCCTCCGGCGACCTGCAGATCCGCGGCTCGTGGGTATGTAGCGGGTATTACAAGCACGAGGGCGACTCACCCTCGCACCACCCGGAAGGCTGGTTTAGCACCGGCGACGTCGCCACGATCGACCCCGCCAGTTATATGCAGATCACCGACCGCTCCAAGGATGTCATTAAGTCCGGCGGCGAGTGGATCTCGTCGATCGCGCTCGAGAACCTCGCTATGGGCTTCCCCGGCGTCGCCGAGGCCGCCGTCATCGGCGTCGCCCACCCGCGCTGGACCGAACGCCCCCTCCTCATCGTCGTCCGCCGCGCAAACACTACAGTCGACCCCGGCGCGCTGCTCAGCCATATCGCACCCCATGTCCCGAAATGGTGGCTGCCCGACGCCGTCGAGTTCGTCGATACCCTCCCCCACACCGCGACCGGCAAGGTCTCCAAGCTGCTGCTGCGCCAGCAGTTCAAGGACTACACGCTGCCCGAGGCCGGCGACCCGAGCTGACGGCCTAAATGTCTACACCGCGCGCGATCTTACACGTCGATATGGATGCGTTCTTCGCGTCGGTCGAGGTACGCGACGCGCCCGAGCTGCGCGGCAAGCCGGTCCTGGTCGGCGGCGTCGGCAAGCGCGGGGTGGTCGCCGCGGCCAGCTACGAGGCGCGCAAGTTCGGCTGTCACTCGGCGCAGCCGATCGGCCAGGCGCTGCGCATGTGCCCGCAGGCGGTCGTCATCCCGCCCCGCCACGACGCCTATGCCGCGGCCTCGGCCCAGGTCTTCGAGATCTTCGAGCGCTTCTCGCCGCTGGTGGAGGGCCTCTCGATCGACGAGGCCTTCATCGACCTCGCCGGCACCGAGCGCCTGTGGGGTCCGCCACGCACCGTCGCCGAGGCGATCCGCGCCGCCGTGTTCGCCGAGACCCGGCTGACCTGCTCGGTCGGCATCTCGAGCGTGAAGTTCCTCGCCAAGATCGCCAGCGGCATGCACAAGCCCGACGGGCTCACCGAGATCCCGCCCGGCAGCGAGCTCGAGTTCCTCACTCGGCTGCCGATCGGCGCGCTGTGGGGCGTCGGGCCGCGGACCCGCGAGCGCCTCGAGGCCCGCGGGATCCACACCGTCGGCGACCTGCGTACCCTCGGCGAGGCCACACTGGTCGACTGGTTCGGCGCCCACGGCCAACACTTGCACCGCCTCAGCCACGCCCAGGACGACCGCGCCGTCATCCCCGACCGCGCCGCCAAGTCGATCAGCAACGAGGACACCTACGCCGAGGACCTCGTCGGCCTCGAGGCGCTGCGTCGGCATTTGTTGTCGCAGGCGACCCGCGTCGCCGACCGCCTGGTCGCCGAGGGCCTGCGCGCCCGCACCGTACACCTCAAGATCCGCGACGCCGCGTTCGTCACCGAGACCCGCCAGGTGACCCTCGCCCACCCGACCGACAACTACCGCGAGCTCTACGGCGCGGCCTGTCGCCTGCTCGAGGGTGTCGAGACCGAGGGTCGCCGCTTTCGCCTCACCGGCATCGGCGTCGCCGGCTTCGAGGCGCCGCCCGCCGCCGTGCAGCTCGACCTCCTCGCGCCTTCCACCCGCGGCACCGCGGCACCGTCCCCGCGCAGCGAGGCGCTGCAGGCCGTGCTCTCGGCCGTGCGCGAGCGTCACGGCCATCAGGCGCTGTACCCCGCCGAGGCCGGTGAGCAGCGCCGCCCCGGCGCCACCGGTGCGATCACCGAGCAGCGCCCACGCGCACCCGAGCCGCGCAGACCCAAGCGCATACCGTAGCCGCTGGTCCCGACCGCGGCGAAGCGCGCGAACGTCCTATTTGTCGCCCGCGAGCGGACCTCGAGACGGCCGTCATCTTTGCAGGCCTGCTCGCGTTCCTCCGCTTCCCGTGGTCTCCTCGACGGCGATGAACGAGACCGCGGCGACCATCATCGGGATCCTCGCGCTCCTCGGGGTTTGCGCGATCCCAGTTGTGATCTTCCGGCTCGTGCAGCGCTCCAACGAGCGCGCGCTCGCGGCCGTCGACGCCTGGGCGAGAACCAAGGGCCTCGACGGTACCAAAGCGTCCGCCGCGGGGGGGGTGCATCCAAGCGTTCGAGTCCTCAACTTCGTCCGCGGTCGAGACTTGGTGAGCCTCGCGGTCCAGGTCTCCTCACGGTTTCGCTATTTCATCATCTACGTGCAACCCCACGAGCTGCGTCTCCCGGCGCTCGGCCTCCAGCGCCGCATGATGGGCGGCGGCGGCGAGCCCCTCGGAGATCCCGCGCTCGACGATCACTATCGTCTCCTGCACGGCGGCGCTCCCGCGCTCGCGCTCCTGCGGGCTCCTGAGGTGTACGAGACGTTCGCGCACGCCCACTCGGAGGTCCAAACGCTTTACGTGCACAAGGGCGTCCTGATCCTCACTTTTCATTATCATGAGAGCATCGATCCAAGCGCCTGGGACGACGCCTGGGATCTCACCACTCGCCTGCTGGCGGCTGGTGAGCAGCTTTCGGCAAGAGGGCGCGCTGGAGTCACCGTTTAGATCGGTGATTGAGCTGCGGCATGGCACCCAAAAGGCGCCGTGCCCGGCCTGGTCCCCGGCGAACCGACCCGAGACATCCGCTTCCCGCACTACCCGATCGCCGGCCACGTCGTGACCCACAAGCAGGGCGCCGAGCTGGCGGTCGACGTCTGCCGCTGGCTCGCGCTGGATTGCCCGATCTGACACTCACCAAAAACCGGCACCACGCCCAAGCTTCGGCGAGCTGTTCGCCACCAAGTGGGTCATGAGCAAGGGTGCCGGGCACGCCTGTACCGCTCAAGCGCACTGAACAAAGACCAGTCGAATGACGGCGTGATAGCGAGGGCCTGGCGTCATCAACAGCCCCAACCGGTGTCCGTGACCTTCGCCTTCTTCTTCGTCGGCACGTGATGAAGTGAACCTGGGGATCCTTCTGCCGTTGGCGCCCCGACCTCGACGATGTTCACCTGATCGACCCCGATGCTCGCAATCAGAGCGGGGTCACTGAAGAACACGTCCCAATGGTAGCCCGCTCCTCCAGGAATGTTCGGTCGCGTCCAGCCGCGCCCCGTGGCATCGACCCACGCGGGCACGGACGCTTTGGTCGCTACCACCACGCAACGCCCACGGTGCCAGTCCGATGGAAGACAGTAAGGATATTTGACTCCGTCCTTGGAGGTCGGGAGCCGCGGATCGATCCGAATCGTCCAAGGACGGCGAATCTGGGTGGCGTCCCGGATGCAGTCGATGCCCACATGTCGAGGCGACCCGGGAGTTCGAACATACAGTCGCCACCAAGTCACCTCGTCAATGCGGACATGCTGTTTTCCCTCATGGACGATCAGGTTTCGACCGGGCACCAGCCGTGCGAAGAGAACGACGGGCTGACCCGCTGCCACCCCGCGAGACACCGCATCCGCCATGCGCTTCTCCCATCCGGCCGGAAGCGCGTTCGGGCCGAACATAGTCTGGAACCCCCAGACTCGAGTCGCCGGTGGGGCCGACGGATACGATGTCGACCGACCCCCAACCTTGCGCAGTTCCGCGACCACTTGCCGCCCTTCAGGCGTGCGGAGTCGAGCTTGGAGGGGAGTCACGAAGTCCGCCCACAGCCTCTGCCAATATTCTCCAGCGGTGAGCAGCTTGACGTTGCAGTCCCTCGCCGTTCGGATGACGTCGCGGATGGTGCGGGTGAAGCTCGTTTCCTCCGCCAACGTGAGGGGACCTGTGGGCGTTCCCCACTCGAACAGCTTCGGGTCCAGCACACCGATCACCGCTCCTCCTCGGGGACATCGCCGCCTTCGTCGTGGATGAACGCTGGTGGCTCTCCATCGGGATCTCGCTTCGCCAAGCCCGAATCGAAGATGGCGCTGTCTTCGTCGCTCGCTTCGTCCATGAAGTCGGCCGGCCAGAATTCTCCGAGACCTCCTTCGCGGGTCAGCCGACTGGACGTCACCGTTGATCGCCCGTTTACCTGCTCCACCTCGACAACGACGACGTTCTCTAAAAGCCAGCGTTCGAGGTCGGACCCCGGCTCGGCCCGCGCCACCATTCCCCTCAGCCGTCGGACCAGGTGATCGCTGTGCGTCTCGACGATGAGCCGCCGGTTCGAGAGCGCGAGGCTGACGAGCCACTGGGCAAGGCGCGACTGAACCTTCGGATGAAGGTGGGACTCCGGTTCCTCAAGCGCGAGGTGGGAATAGCTGCGGCAGTCGGCCTGATAGTCGTCGAGGGATCGATTCGCGGGCATGGCCCCACCGAGCGGATCGGCGAGGAGTCCGAGTTCGATCAACGGAAGAAGGAAGGTGAGCCCGCGCCCCACGTGCTGAAGACCCGCGTTGCCGAACAGAAGGCGAAACCCAACCTCTTGTACGTCGTGGACGGATACCTCGGCATCGACGCCGAGTTCGCCGAGCACCTGGTTGACGGCGACCGTGAGGGGCTGGGTCTGTACCGTTTGGGGCACGTCGATCCGGTCACCTACGACCTTAACTAGCGGAAGGTGATGTACGAGGTCGTTTTGTCGGCGGTGAAGGAGCTGCGCAGCGAACTCACCACTCACACCGATCTCCTGCGGAGCCACGCTGGCCGGCCGGTAGAGGCTAGGGGGCGGCGACCGGGTCGACCCCAGGTACTGGAAGCCACCGAGCAGGGCGCGGAGGGCCTGGAGAGGCTGCTCCCATAGAATCAGATACGCGTTGAACCACGCCCGCTGCTCGTCATCGAGACTCAGGTCGCCACGAGCGATTCGGAGGTATGGTACGAAGTGCTCCATCTCCACTTCAATCTTCGGTGCGTGCTGGTCGCCCCATCGGGCCCGCCAGACGCCGTCCTCACCGGGAGTCAGCGTCAACTTCGGCTCGCCGGGACTGCCGTGCGAGGTCAACTGCACTGAAGTCAGCACCATCGTCCCCGCTCGTTCCGCCGTCTCAACGCGAAGCACCGAGCGCAGGGTCCGTGGCGCTATCGATTCATCCTGCAACCACGTCAGACCCGCATGCCTGACGATGGTCTCTAGGTCCGGCGAGCGAGCGGCCTCTAGCGCCCGGCGTACGTCGACCACCGACTCCCACTCTACCGAGAGTGTGGGCCCCACCACCGCTCCGTTCGCAGCTGGCCACCCAAACGTCAGCTCCCGGAGGTTGAAGGCATCGACGAGCGGCTCCAGCCGGAGCGGCACCTCGGGTCGCGGATCGGCCAGGGTCTGCTTCAGCAGGAGCAGGCTCTGGATAATGGAACTTTTACCTCCGTTGTTCCGCCCCAATAGCACGGTGAGGGGGGCCAGCTCGATCCTGGTCTCGCCTTCGTAGCTCTTGAACTTCTCGAGGGTGACGGCGATGAGCCGCGCTCGGGCGGCTCGCGTAGAGGCATCCGAGCGCGACGGCGTGGCGGTGGCCTTGGGCAAGGGAGCACCGTGCTTTTGCGAGGGGGACTCGAGTGGAAGCTCAGCGAGGACATAGTCGTGCACCCTATTGCGTAACGCGTTGCGGTCTTCGGGCGAGATGCGAAGCACGATGTCGAGCCAATGAACGTATTTTCCCCAATTGCCCACAGCGTGCGGCGCTCCGCTCGGGTATCCTCCCCGGCCATCCCTGTTCCGCAGTTGATCCTCCCAGCGATTGTAGATGCTCCGCAAGCTCACTTTGCGCCCGTCCTGGGTCTGCACCACGAGCTGATTCGTGCCCTCGACCCGACGCTCGGAGAGAAAAGCTTTCGCATCAGCCCACCCCCCCGGGGCACTAGCGTCATCGACGAGGTCGATGAAAGCAAGCAACAGGCCGGCGACGTACCTCGCTCGCGAAAACTGCTTACGGAAGTCGTCGAAGATCTGGTCCAATGTCAGTGTCACTTGGCCTCCTTTAGGGGCAGGTCGCGCAGCTTCGGGAATGTCTCGATGGCCAAGGCATGGTAGGCCGGATCCCGCTCGATTCCTATAGAGGCGAGTCCGATGTGCGACGCTGCGGCTAGCGTCGAACCACTCCCGGCGAACGGATCCAGGACGACACCTCGACCGAGCGGCACGAGCGCGCGTACGACCTGGCGTAGGAACCGCTGAGGTTTGAGCGACGGGTGGTCGGATAGCTGCCGCTCGACCCCACGCGCGGGGCCGCAGGCGATGACGTCGCTAAACGGCACGGCGGGCTGCGGGCGCCGCAGGGCTCCCGTGGCGAACTCGGCGAGGTTCTCGGCCACGGTGCCGGTCATCGGCTTTCGGAACAGTCCCCACGGCTCGTGTGCTGATCGCGGCATGACGGAGATGTCGGGATACTCGAGGTGGGCCCCCTTCGGCCGGTCCCCCCCCCGAAGGGTGCGCACGAGGCGGGTGATCACACCACGCTTCTCGAATCCCCGCCTGCGGAAGGGCACGAATGCCATCTCGCAGAGGAGAGGGTTGGAGGCGAGGAGGATGTGGCCTCCGGGAACCAGCACCCGATAGAGCTCGTCCGCGAGCCGTCCGAAGAACCCCTCCATCGCCACGTAGTCATTGTTTGTGAGCACCGTGAAGCGGGGCAGCGGCTTTCGCGTCGAGCCGTCGAACGCTGGAGGGATCCGCCATACACCGCCGCGGCCCTCCCGCAGCTTCCGTTGATTCTCGGGCGCATACTCGAGGTTCGAGTAGGGCGGGTCGGTCACCACAGCGTGTACGGATTCCGGGGGAAGCCGCGCGAGCACGACCAAAGCGTCGCCCAAGACGAGGGACGTGGCATCATCCAATCTGGAAACTGTGCCGAGGGCCGCCAGGAGGGCAGCCGAGTGGGATTCACGTTTGAATTCGGCCAGTAGCGCCTCCAAGGAGACGCGCCTGGAGCGGACGAGCAACTCGATCAGGTCGTTCTTGCGTACGCCGCCAGGGCGCTCGAGCGCGAAGGCGTCGCAGAGGCCCCGAAGGCGTTTGACGGTGAGGGTGCCAAGGGCGGCGCGTTTGTCGGGGTGCGGCATGGTCCGGGAGGTCTCAGAGTCGTCGCAGGTGGATGGTAGCCGTGGCCGTCCGCGCCGGGGGAACCCGAGAGGTGGGCTGGCGCAGGGAGGGGCTGGGGATCCCCGGTTCGCTCCTCATCTCCTCGAAGGATCTGCCGGCCGCGACCTGGCTCGCCACCCACCGGGCCTGCAAGGCGGCGTGGTCGGCCCAGAAGCTGTGTTTGCCGGGCTTCAGGCCGTAATAAACGGTTGGCAAGGGCAGGATACCGGTGTTTGCCCACCTGCGCGCGGTCGCCCGGGACACCCTGGCGGCGTCCGCGACCTGCTTGGTGTCGACCCTGGGCGCTTTGCTCACCGGCCGGAGTGTAACTGCGCCGCCTGTCCTGCGCGATGCTTCTATTGGCTACCGGGGCCGCGATCAGTACTTCGACCTTGTACCAGCGCCAGCAGGTCATGGAGGCCGCGCAGCTCGGCGGGATGTCCAGTGCGCCTGCGTGTGCGGCACCCAGCAGATGCCGTCGATCACCTGCGGCAGATCGACCGGCTTGCCGTCACGTTGGAGGTCGGCATCGAAAAGGGTGACGATCGCCGCCCACTGGCCGTCGCGCAACGGCTCGAAGGGCGCACCTGGCAGCGCAGGTCAAGTTCGTCGCCGCGACGATGATGCCAGCAGTGTGCTGGAGCGTCTCGCGGGCGACCCGCGCGCACCCGGGCCGCCACCCAACCGTCAGAACATCACTTGCAGTTGCAACCGCAGCAGATCCCCGCGACCGGTCGGCAGCGCTGGGCCCCAGGTGTGGACATAGTCGAGCTGGAGCTTGAGCGCGTGGCGATAGAAGTAATAGTTAATCCCGCCGCCGACCTCGTCGAGGCGTCCGAGGCTGGTCGGCGGGCTTCGCGGCGGGCGCACGCCGGCCGTGCGCGCGACCACCTCGGCGCGCGCGTGCGCGGCACGAACAGGCCTGACCGCCAGGGAACTTTCGCCGACGCGCGCGGTCTGTGCCGGACCTGTCCGGGCCTCGTTCACGAGGGCCCCCGCCTGGCCCGTCCCCGGGCAAACTCTGGAGCTGTCATGCACCGCGTCGTCCCACCTTCGTCTCCCCGTCCGCCGCGCGGCCTGCTGACCACACTGACGCTACTGCTGACTTCGTGTCACGGCGGCGGCAAGGCGACCAAGCCCGAGGACAACGGACTACCCGGAGACATCGCCACCCTCGCCGCCTTCGACCCCGCCGCTGTCGGTCCTGGCGCGCCGCCCAGGCCGGGCCCCAGTCGTCCGCTCGACGTCGTGGATTACGGCCCGCAGGGTCGCACCGAGGGCAACGGCGAGGTCCACCTGCGGTTTAATCAGCCGGTCGTCGCGCTCGACCTCGCCGACAGCACCGGC
>Ga0335395_10001647_pt1 | contig 13910 bp, 9 predicted proteins | sample MAT02_FD_205744 | JGI IMG/M metagenome (GOLD analysis project Ga0335395, IMG submission 205744) | Freshwater microbial communities from Lake Fryxell liftoff mats and glacier meltwater in Antarctica - MAT-02 (spades assembly) (version 2) ...
GCGAAAGCAGCGCACTCACCGCCGTGCCGCTGGTGGCGCTGGGCGATGTGCAGATGCACCTGCGCTCGCGCAAGCCGCTGCACGATGTGCTCACCGCCACCCGCATCGGCCAGCCGCTCACCACCTGCGGTTATGCGCTCGCGCCCAACGCCGAGCAGCGCCTGCGCTCGCGCCTGGCGCTGGCCCGGCTCTATACCGAAGACCTGATGCGCGAGACCCTGCGCGTGGCCGAGCGCTGCGCCTTTTCGCTCGACGAGCTGCGTTACCAGTACCCCGACGAGGTGGTGCCCGCCGGTGAAACGCCAGGCAGCTATTTGCGCCGTCTGGCCTGGGAAGGCGCGGGGCGGCGCTGGCCGGCTGGCGTACCAGCCTCTGTGCACCACCAGATAGAGCACGAGCTGGCGCTGATTGGCGAGCTCAAGTACGAGCACTACTTCCTCACCGTCTACGACATCGTGGCCTTCGCCCGCGCGCAGGGCATTCTGTGCCAAGGGCGCGGCTCGGCAGCCAACAGCGCGGTTTGCTACTGCCTGGGCGTGACCGAGGTCGACCCAGCGCGCACAGCGGTGCTGTTCGAGCGCTTCATCTCCAAGGAGCGCAACGAGCCACCCGATATCGATGTCGACTTTGAGCACGAGCGGCGTGAAGAAGTCATCCAGTACCTGTACACCAAATACGGACGCGACCGCGCCGCGCTGACCGCCGCCGTCATCAGCTACCGGCCACGCAGCGCCATCCGCGACGTGGGCAAGGCGCTGGGTTTCGATGAAGACACGCTCAGCCGCCTGGCCAAAGGCATTCACTGGTGGGACGGCAAGGCCATTGACGCCGAGCGCCTGGCCGAGGCGGGCTTGAGCGCAGACGATCTTGCGGTGCGCCAGCTGGTCGCGCTCACCAGCCAGATCATGGGTTTTCCGCGCCATTTGTCGCAGCACACCGGCGGCTTTGTGCTCACGCGCGGGCCGCTCTCGCGCCTAGTGCCGATCGAGAACGCCAGCATGGCAGACCGCACCGTGATCGAGTGGGACAAAGACGATCTGGACGCCATGGGCCTGCTGAAAGTCGACGTGCTCGCGCTGGGCATGCTGACCGCCATCCGCAAGTCCCTCGACCTCATCGGCGCGCGCCAAGGCCATGTGTTCCAGATGCAGGACATCCCGGCCGAAGATGCCGCCACCTACGACATGATCTGCGCCGCCGACACCGTGGGCGTGTTCCAGATCGAGAGCCGGGCGCAGATGAGCATGTTGCCGCGCCTGCGCCCGCGCTGTTTCTACGACCTGGTGATCGAGGTGGCGCTGGTGCGCCCCGGCCCGATCCAGGGCGGCGCGGTTCACCCGTATCTGGAGCGGCGCCAAGGCAAGGTGCCGGTGAGCTACCCGAGTGCGGCGCTGGAGCAGGCGCTGGGCCGCACGCTGGGCATTCCCATCTTTCAAGAGCAGTGCATGCAGATCGCCATCCTGGCCGCTGGCTTCACGCCCGGCGAGGCCGACGGCCTGCGCCGCGCCATGGCGGCGTGGAAACGCAAGGGAGGTCTGGGCAAATACGAGCGCCGCCTGATCGACGGCATGACCGAGCGCGGCTACACGCCCGAATTTTCGCAAGGCGTGTACGAGCAGATCAAAGGCTTTTCCAGCTACGGTTTTCCCGAGAGCCACGCCGCCAGCTTCGCCCTGCTGGTCTACGCCAGCTGCTGGATCAAACACCACCACCCAGCCGAGTTTCTGACCGCCATGCTCAACAGCCAGCCGCTGGGTTTTTACACGCCCAGCCAGCTGGTGCAGGACGCCCAGCGGCACGGCGTGGCAGTGCGGCCGGTGGACGTGATGTGCAGCGATCGGGACTGCACGTTGGAGGAGAACGGCGATGTCAGGACGTCCGAGCTTGCCCAATCCTCCGTGCTTCCTCAACCTGCCCACCCCTGCGTCCGCTTGGGTCTGCGCCTGGTCTGCGGCCTGTCGAAAGACGCAGCCGAGCGCATCGCCTTCGCGCGAGCCGAGCATCCGTTTCAAGACGCGCAAGACCTGGCCCACCGCGCACAACTTGACCAGCAAGCCATGCGCCAACTCGCCGCAGCCGACGCGCTGCAATCCCTGAGCGGTCACCGCCGTCAGCAGGTATGGGATGCCGCTGCGCTCAAACCCGCACCCTCTTTGCTGAAGCATGCGCCGGTAGAAGAGGACATCCTGGAACTCACCGAGGCGCCCGAGGGTGAAGCCATCGTGTGGGATTACGCCAGCCTGGGTCTCACCCTGCGCCGCCACCCCCTCGCGCTGCTGCGCCCGTTGCTGCAAAAGCGCCGTCTGCAAACCGCCGAAGAACTGCAACACGCGCCCAACGGCCGGCTGGTGCGCCACTGCGGCATCGTCACCCTGCGCCAACAACCCGAGACCGCGCACGGCGTGGTGTTTGTGAGTCTGGAAGACGAGACCGGCGTGGTGCAGGTCATCGTCTGGAAAGCCCTTCGTGAACGCCAGCGCGCCGCCCTCACCCGCTCGCGCCTGCTGGCGGTCTACGGCACCTGGCAGCGCGAAGGCGAGGTGCGCAACCTGATCGCCGGCCACCTGGAAGACCTCACGCCGCTGCTCGGCCGCCTCGCAGCAGGGCGCAGCCGGGACTTTCATTAGGCGTTGATGAATCGCCTTGTCGTCTGCACCAACGCGGACGACAAGGCGGCACCGCTGGACAGCTCGCCGCTGGCAGGCTGGCGATACTGTTGAAGAATTGTTCTCACCACCCCTCGGACAGGTCGATGCAACGCATGCACCGACCCGCATTGTTCACATGAAAACCCGTTGCTGTGCCGGTGCGCTGCTGGTGGCTTTCTCAGCCAGCGCGCACGAATATTGGATGCTGCCCAACCGCTTTGCGCCGCCCGTGAAGGCGCCGCTGTCGCTGGATGGTCCGCGTGGTGCACATGGTGCCGGTCACCGGCGAGCCCGGCGTGTCCTCCGTTCAGGTGTCCTGCCGGATCAGTGGCACCGGGCGAGGCGAAGGCAAGGCGAGCAACAAGCGCTGGTGGGACTCACTGTCGCGGTTTAGCGGCAGGTTTCGCTTGGCGCTCAGGTAGTGGGTGGTGAACACATCGAGGTAGGCCGCGAGGATGTCGGCGGCCTGGGTTTCACCAGCCAGTGCGAGGCACTGCGCGGCGACCTCGGCGGTGCAAAAGTGGTCGGCTCGGGACGAGCGGCGCAAACGGTAGTTGGACGCCGTGCCGGGCTGAAGACTGAGCACCGGCAGATGGTCGAGGTACGGGCTTTTGCGAAACATCTTGCGGGCCTCGGCCCAGGTGCCGTCCAGCAACACAAACAGCGGGCGCTTTGCAGCCGCTCCGGTGAGCCGGTCGACCGCCTCGGCATCAACAAACGCCGCTGGCAGCAGCTCGGTCACCACCCGCACCGGGTCGGCAAACTCGCCGGGGAACACCAGGTGTGCTTGCCATTGCGGGTTGGCCAGCAAGGTGAGCAAATCAGGGTGGACGGCGGTGCGCGACCAGCCAAAGGCCCAGGTATCTTTCACCACGTCGGCCACCAGCCAGCCGGTGTTGCTGGGTTTGAGCGCCTCGATATCGCCCATGAGCAGGCAGACGCCAGCGCGCGTGGGCAGCACCGGGCGCAGCGCGCACAGGCAGTGGCTGACAACCAAGCGGCAACCCGGGCAACGCCCGCCGCCCGAGCCGCGCGCCAGGAACGGCTTGGCGCTGGCCGACAAGCGCGTCGCCCGAAGACGCGCCACCGCGTGGGCCGAGTACGCCGGGTTCATCAGCATGCCGCGGGCCAATAGCTGCTTGTGCAGGTGTTTATTGGGCTAGAGGCCGATTTGGCTCTGAAAATCAGGCTGAATCCTGGGCAGCGCCGGGGCCAGCCACTGCTCCAGCGCTTGGCGCACGGCTGCATGGCCTTTGAGCAGGTCGCCATGCCCGCCGTGGCTAAGGGTCAACAGCTGTGAACGGGCCATGCGCTGGCGCTGGCGCACGGCTTGCGCGTACGGCGTACGCATGTCCCAGGTGGCGGCTATCAGCAAAGTGGGCGTGGCAAGCGGCGTTGCTGCACGAAAATCCTCTGGCAACCCGGCAATGCCCCAGCCATCACAAGCCTCGGGCAAATAGCTGTGCAATGCGTAACCCAGCATGCTGGAATTGGCTGTTTCAATGGTTTGTTGCTGGCGTCCGCGTGACTGGCCGGAGGCGCACACGGTCAGGAAATGCTGTGCGGCGGCTCGCCGGTTAAGTGGGCCGCTGCGCTCGGCCAGCGCAGCGTTCACCATACTTTGCAGCAATGGCGGTACGGGCTGGGCTGTTTCAGTGCCGGGCTGCTGTGTGGCCAGAGTTTGTTCGACTTGCTGCAAAAACGCAGGAATTTGCTGCACTGCTGCCGGGCTATTGAGCAACGCGGCCAGGCTGCGCCGAAATAAAAACCCATCGATTGCCACAACCGTTGAAGACGTTGCACCAAGCGGTGGCGCAATGGTGAGCCGCAGTGGGTTTGCATCGAGTGCGGCGGCGGTGTTGCCGATTCGATAGCGCCATTCGGCTCCTGGAGCGGTGGTTGCCAGCGGCTCTGTGGGCACCAGCCGTGGCAACCGGTTTGTTACTGAATTGAGCACCGCGTCATGGTCGCTGGCCAGCCGAATCGAATCATCCGGCCCCATCACCCCGACCAGTACTGCGCGGCCTAACCGGTCGGGGAAACGGCGCATCGCATCCAAGCCAATTTGGGTGCCGTAGCTGTAGGCAACGATGTCAAACTGCTTGATGTCCAAGGCCTGCGTTACTGCCATGATGTCGTCGGCATAGGCCTGGGTTTGGTAGGCATTGAGGTCAGCGCCTGCACTGCGCAAAGTAGCGGCGCACTGCTGAAATTTTTCACGCGCTTGCAGCACCATCGCTGAGCGCGGCAAGGCTGCACTCAAGGGATGCGCCCATTGCTCGGCACATGCCATTTGCGGCAGGCTGGCTCCCGCGCCGCGTTGATCGACCCACAGCACATCGCCATAAGAGCGCAGCAAGCTCCAAAGCCAGCCGCGCTGGCTGAATTGCTCATTGGCTGACACGCCAGGGCCGCCTTCAATAAACACAATCGTGCGCCGCCCCGCAACTGCAGGCACGCCCGGCAATCGGTGAAAGACCAGTTCGATGCTGCGGCTCTGCGGCTGACCGGGCGATTCGGCAACCTGCAAAACCCCGCGCTGCACACGGAACTCCAAACCTGGCTTGGCTTGCAGTGTGGTGGTTTGCAGAGCAACCGGTGGCGCAACCGCTGCACATCCTTGCAGCAGCCAGCCCACAGCCAGCAGCGAAGCTGCCCCCAAAGTCAGGCGGCAATCCCCGTGCATCAAAACGAATTGCGGTAGGTCAGCCTGAAAGCCCGTCCTTCACCGGCGTAATAGCGGTCAGACTGGTTGAGGGCTTGCAGCGGCTGCGGCACATAGTTTTTGTTGAACAGGTTGCTGATGCCTAGGCTGAAGTTGCCGAATTTTTTTGCGTCATAGCCCAGCGTGAAATTGGTCAGCGTCAAAGCCTGCACCCGGCCTTCGCCGCTGACCGTGGAATTGGCCGAAAAGTAGTTACGCCCGCGCCCGTGGGTCACATCCAGCCGTGCATTCCAGCCAGTAGCAAAAGCCCAGTCTGCATAGCCATACAGCTTGGTGGGCGCAATACGGGTACCGGGCAGGCGGCTTTCGGCTCCATTGAAGGTGCGGAAGCCTTCCTGAATGGCCAGCGTGCCGCCCAGCTTCCAGTCTTCAATGCCGCTGTAGTCCAGCGTGGCTTCAAAGCCGTGGGTTCGCTCGGGCGCCCGCTCGACGGTGGTTTGCTGAGTCAAAGGGTCAAAGGCAAAGGTGGCACCCAGCTTGGAGCGGGCCTGAAACGCTGCCACGGTGTAAGCCAGCGTGCCTTTTTCGCCCAACCGGCCGCGCGCGCCAATTTCAAAGGTATTGACCACCTGCGGCTGCAATTCGGTGGATGTGGCGATGGATGTGGCAGCCGTTGAGCGCACCGCCCGCAAAATCTCGCCCAAGGCAAAACTCTGCCCATAGCTGGCAAACGGGCGAAATGTCGGATCAATGGCCCATACCGCGCCCACATTGGCCAGGGTTTTGCTGAAATTGACGGTGCCGCCTGTTACCAGATTGCCTCGATTTCTACCCGATGTATTGGCCACGGTAAAAGTGGGAATGTTGACATCGACCGATTCATGGCGCAAGCCGCCCGATAGATTCACAGCACCCAGTTTTGCGTCCAGCTGGGCAAAACCGGCTGCCGACTTTTGTGCGATATCTGGGCTGGAATTGCTGACAAAACCCGGCGCGCCCCGTGCGTTGTTGGGCTGGGTGTAGGTTTGTCGGTCAAAGTCTGCGCCCCACACCAGCTTGGCATCCAGCAAAGCAGGCAGCCCCAGGCTGGTCAGCGGTGTTTCAACCGTGGCTCGCAAGCCCTTGCGTCGGTTTTCAGGCAGGTTTTGACCAAACAAACGCAAGTTCGGCGCAACCTGAGCGGAGCTGCTGCCAACCGGGTTCACATAGCGGTTAAACAGCAGTGTGGCGGTTTCTTCGGTGCGGCTCATTTGGTAGGCAGTTACTGTAACCGCATTGCCCCAGACGTTCGTGTGGTCATAGATCAGGCTGTAATTGTTTACTTCGCGCAGGGGCGCGGGCTGGTTCATGCCGCCCACCCTGGCATTGACGGCTGCGTTGGTCACGCCGATTGGAAACGGCAACGCACTGGCCTGCAGACCAGCCACCGCATTGCCGCCAACAGCCAGCAAACGCCCGGTTTCCACCACCGAATACCGGTTGGCTGAAAAAGCCAGCCGCTGCTCGGCATCAATCTCCAGCGCCAGCTTGATGTCCAGGTTTTTGCTGCGGGTGTAGTCGCTGGTCAGGTTGGCGGTTGGAATGTCACGGCCAGCGGCATCTTTGCGCACACCGCGCTGCTCTTGGCTGTAGCCCAGCCGGTAGTTCAACATTCCGACGCTGCCATTTAAATCAAAACCCGCCCTGGTGCTGTCGCTGCTGGGACTGAGATTCAGCAACACACCGGCGCGAAATGGCCCCGGCCGGGGTTGCTTGGTGATGATATTGACAATGCCGCCGGTTGCGCCTAGGCCATACAGGGCCGAGCCGCCACGCAGTACCTCAATGCGTTCAACCGCATCGATCGAGACGTTTTGAAAATCTTGGCGAAAGTCAAGAAATGGCTGGTCTTGCGCCACGCCATCGACCAGCACTTGAATACGCCGACCCCGAATCATGTCCTGCCCGGTGGCATTCGAGCGGCCCTCAATACTCATGCCAATACCAGGCACGGTGGACAGCAAAGCGCCCAAGTCAGGCTTGGTAGCGAGCTCCCGCTCAATCGTTTGCTGGTTAAAAATCGTCACCGACCGGGCAGTGCTGGCGACATCAACCGGTGTGCGCGAGGCCGTCACCGTCACTTCGTCCAGCTGCTCGGGACTATTGGGACTATCGCTTGGAGCCACAGCAGGCGTTTGTGCTTGGGCATGGGCCAACAAGCCGAGCAGGCAAGCAGTGGTCAAAGCACTGCGCTGAAAAGGAAAATTCATGAAAAGCACTCTTTCGCAGAGGATTACAAAACGCACTTAAGGGCAAGCAATTCAGGAGAATTACTTGAACAAATGGGGCATTCTAAATGCGAATAACTCTCATTCATAGGATGAAACAAGAGAAATGGTGGTTTTGTTACACACAATTACAACTCAGCAGGAGGACGGCGTCACGGATAGGAAGTTCAACCGCGTGGGGAAGCGAGGACCGCATGAACCCAATTACACGGATAGGAAGTTCAACCGCGTGGGGAAGCGAGGACCGCATGAACCCAATTACGACCCCACAAACCGTCCTGCGCCATTCACCAAGTAGTGCGCTGATCGTCGGGCTAATCGGGCGGTGATTGACTGGTCATATCCCCGCCCGGCAAAGCCTCCACACACTCGCCGGCCTCCTGCGCACTGCAGTCGTCCCACAGCGGTGGCCAGCGTGCCGGGGCGATGCGGGGAGCTTCAGGCTCGGCGCCGATGTGATCCAGTATCTTGTGAATGTCGGCATTGAATGTGACGAAGGCTATGAGGTGCATCTGGCCTCCGCACACCGGGCAGATCAGGGGAAACGCTTCATAAATGCGCGCGATCAGTTCGGCCCACAGACAGTGCGCTGGTGGGCGTGGTTTGGGTTTGGTTGGCGGCTCAGGCTGGGCCGCACCACCAGGTCCACCGAGAGGGACTGCGGTGACGGTCGTGCCAGCATTGGCATTGGCATCGGCATTTGCCTCCTCTGCCAAGGCCACCGCCCGCCCGTTGAACGCAAAAGCCGCCGCCAGCGCGCCGCCCTCATCCGCTCACGTCTCCTGTCGGGTCTGTGGCACCGGGTCGCGCGAAGGCGAGGCGTGCTGTAAGCGCTGATGGACCTCGCTCTCACGATCCAGCGGCAGGTTTCGCTTGGCGCTCAGGTAGTGGTTGGTGAACACATTGAGGTAGGCCGCGAGGATGTCGGCGGCCTGGGTTTCACCAGCCAGTGCGAGGCACTGCGCGGCGACCTCGGCGGTGCAAAAGTGGTCGGCGCGGGACGAGCGGCGCAAACGGTAGTTGGACGCCGTGCCGGGCTGAAGACTGAGCACCGGCAGATGGTCGAGGTACGGGCTCTTGCGAAACATCTTGCGGGCCTCGGCCCAGGTGCCGTCCAGCAACACAAACAGCGGGCGCTTTGCAGCCGCTCCGGTGAGCCGGTCGACCGCCTCGGCATCAACAAACGCCGCTGGCAGCAGCTCGGTCACCACCCGCACCGGGTCGGCAAACTCGCCGGGGAACACCAGGTGTGCTTGCCATTGCGGGTTGGCCAGCAAGGTGAGCAAATCAGGGTGGACGGCGGTGCGCGACCAGCCAAAGGCCCAGGTATCTTTCACCACGTCGGCCACCAGCCAGCCGGTGTTGCTGGGTTTGAGCGCCTCGATATCGCCCATGAGCAGGCAGACGCCAGCGCGCGTGGGCAGCACCGGGCGCAGCGCGCACAGGCAGTGGCTGACAACCAAGCGGCAACCCGGGCAACGCCCGCCGCCCGAGCCGCGCGCCAGGAACGGCTTGGCGCTGGCCGACAAGCGCGTCGCCCGAAGACGCGCCACCGCGTGGGCCGGGTACGCCGGGTTCGTCAGCATGCCGCGGGCCAGGGAAGAGGTGCAAAGGACATGCCAGCAATGTAGCGTGGCAGGCCACCGGGATCAGACAACACGCTGTGCGCTGCGCTTGTTGCTGTTTGTCTGTATAAAAAGACCATGAACGCCACAACGCAAGACACGCCGACCATCCACGGTTACCACGCCCATCTGTATTTCAGCGCCGAGACGCAAGCGCAGGCCCGCGCCCTGTGCGAGGCGGCGACCGCACGCTTCTCCGTGCAGATGGGCCACATGCACCCCCAGCCGGTGGGACCCCACCCGGACGGAAGTTGCCAGCTCGCGTTCAAGCCAGCGCTGTTTGGCGAGGTGGTTCCCTGGCTGGCGCTGCACCGCGCGGGCTTGGTGGTGTTCGTCCACCCGCTCACTGGGCAAGACCTGGTAGATCACCGCGACCGGGCGATCTGGATGGGCGCGGTGCGTCCGCTCGATCTGAGTGTGTTGCCCGAGTCGTCAAGCCCTGAAGCCCTATGAGCAACGCCAGCCACACCCTGCATCTGCGGCCAGTCAACGCTGGCGTGTTCGCCGTGCACGGCCCGGATGGCCAGCACCTGGGCAACCTCAAGCGGGTGGGCGCAGTGTGGAAGTTCAAGGCGGTGGGCCACGACGCGGCGGGCCAAGTGGAGCCCGGCGGCGGGCCTTTGACCGATGGTCACAACACGGTGTTTGCCGAACCGGACGCGGCGGCGGTGAATGCCGCGCTGGCATCGCTGCTGGCCTGATCACAGGTTCGGCGCAGGGCCGCTGAAAGACATCTACTGCATTGCCGATTCCGCTTGGCAGCCGGTGGCGCTCACTCGCCAATTGCTGCAGATTTGGAGGTGAAGATACCCCTTGGCTCGATACAGCATACCCCTGCGGATTCTGGCTGCGGGAACGCATCCACCGCCTGACCGATCGGGAACCTGCAAGCTTCCCGACTTGCCAGCACGCATCCAGGCGGCTTCACTGCGCTTAGGCCCAAAGGGTCCGCATCGCTTGCACAAAGTTACCGGATTGCGCTTGCAATGGCAGCACCTGGCCCGCCACAACCACCTGCTGCATGGCTGGGCTGGGGCTGGAGAAGAGAAGAGCATCCAGCACATAGTCTGAAGCTATACCCAGCAAAGCCTGCGCATCGGGCGGCAGCGTCACAAAGTCTGCCCGCTGCCCCACCGCCAAGCCCGCCAGTGCGCAGCCACTGGCCGCTGCGCCACCGGCCAGAGCGCCTTGCAGCAACGCGGCCGCCGTGCTCTGAGTGCCACACGCTTGTGCCGCGATGTTGCGCTGGCGCAGCGCTAAGCGTTGGGCGTATTCCAACAAACGCAGCTCTTCCGTCCACGCACGGGTGACATGGCTGTCGGAGCCTATCGACCATGCGCCACGCAATGCGGCGTAGCCGGGCAGATTAAATACCCCATCGCCCAAATTGGCCTCGGTACTGGGGCAAATGACGATGCTGGCACCCCGTGCCTGCACACCGGCTAGCTCCGCCGCTGTGGTGTGCGTGGCGTGCACCAGGTTCCAGCGGGCGTCCACCGCCGCATGGTCCAGCAGCCACTCTATGGGGCGCTGGCCGGTGTGGATCAGGCAGTCGTCTACCTCCTGGGTTTGCTCGGCAATGTGGATGTGAACTGGCAGCGCGGCGGCCTGGGCGTAATCGGCCAAGGACTGCAACGCCGGTGGGCTGACCGCGCGCAATGAATGCAGCGCTACGCCGAGCTGAATACGGGCATCACCACCGGTCTGGCGCAGTACCGATTCGACAATGCGGGCGATGGACTCGGGCGTGGAGGCAAAGCGGCGCTGGTCATCGCGCAGCGAAGGCTCTGCAAAGCCCGCGCGCATGTAGAGCGTAGGCAGTAAGGTCAGGCCGATGCCGGTGCGCTGCGCGGCGCGAACCAGGGCCAAGGACATTTCGGCGGGGTCGGCATAAGGTGCGCCGTTTAGGTCGTTATGCAGATAATGAAACTCACACACCTGGGTGTAGCCGCCTTGCAGTAGCTCGGTGTAAAGCTGGGTGGCGATGGCTTCCAACTGGTCCGGTCCGATGCGCAGGGCGGCGCTGTACATTTTGTCGCGCCAGGTCCAGAAGTTGTCGCCAATTGGAGGAAGCCTGGGTGGCTGAGCGTTCTGCGCAGGTGAAGGAGGAGCCCGCAAAGCGGGCGGGGGACACGAAGCAGAGCGCTCAGGCACCCGGGCTTGCGGGTCGGTGCGGCGCTCAGTGAGGCCGGCTATGGCGCGCTGGAAGGCATGGCTGTGGGCGTTAACAACGCCGGGCAATACGGGACCTGACAAAATCTGTGCGCCCACGCGCTGGTCTGCAGGGGTGTTGGCTTGCACCTGGCTCCAGTGACCATTGGTGTCTACCGCCAGCAGCACATCAAACGCCCACGCACCTTGCACCCAGGCTTGAGTTGCAAAGAAGGTATTTGATTCACTTGTCATAGCAGTTTGCGCAGGCCCGCAGTGCGCTGGCGACCATTTTCATCAAAATTGGCTGAATACTCGCGGCGCGCTCTGGGATATAGGCATAGGGCGCTGTCTCTTGCATATAAAGGTTCTGGCACATCTCCAACTGGATGGCATGCAAGTCGCTATCCGGCCGGCCATAGTGGCGCGTGATGTAGCCGCCCTTGAAGCGTCCATTGGCCACGGCAGTCACTGCCGGGTGATCGGTGCACACCTGCATCACAGCGTCGGTGATGGCGGCATCTGCGCTGGCACCGTTGGCCGTGCCAATGCTCAGGTCGGGTAGGCAGCCTTCAAAGAGCCACGGAATTTCGGAGCGGATGCTGTGCGCATCCCAAAGCAGCGCGTATCCATGCAGTGCCTTCAGCCGCTGTAATTCGACCTGCAAAGCGGCGTGGTATGGCTGCCAGTAGGTGGCGCGACGACGCTCGCGCTCTGTAAGGTCAGGTTCCGCACCGAGGTGGTATAGCGGCTCGCCGGTGAAGAATCGCGTCGGGCACAGCTCGGTGTTGGAAGCCCCCGGATACATCGGCGCATCGTCAGGCGGTCGGTTCAGGTCAATCACATAACGCGAGGTGTTGGGTACCAGTACGCTGGCACCCAATTCGTCTGCAAAGTTGTAGAGCCGATGCAAGTGCCAGTCGGTATCTTCGACGTCCAGCGCACGGGGCACCAAGCTATCCAGCAGGTCGGGCGGAATGTAAGTGCCGATGTGCGGCATGCTGATCAGCAGGGGCACATGGCCCTGCTGCAAGGTGAATACAGGCGTCATACCGCTTGGCCTTTGAAAATGGTTTGCAGGCGTGGGTTAGCCCCGAGGGCGTAGCACAGCTGCGCGGGGTGTTGCACGTCCCACAGCACCATGTCTGCGCGCTGCCCTGCTGCCAGTACGCCCCGGTCTTTTAAGCCCAGGGCTGCTGCGGCATGGCGGGTCACACCGGCCAGCGCTTCTTCGGGCGTCAGACGAAACAGCGTGCACGCCATGTTCAACATGAGCAGCAAAGACGTGCAGGGCGAGCTGCCGGGGTTGCAGTCGGTGGACACGGCCATGGGCACACTGTGCTGGCGCAGCAGAGCGATCGGTGGCACGCGGGTTTCACGCAAAAAATAGAAAGCACCGGGCAGCAGCACGGCCACACTGCCGCTGCGTGCCATAGCCGCTGCGCCCGCCTCGCTCAGCCACTCCAGGTGGTCACAACTCAGCGCCCCGTAGCGCGCGGCCAGGGCGGCCCCACCACTGTCACTCAGTTGCTCGGCATGCAGCTTGACTGGCAAGCCCAGGCTTTTGGCAGCGGCAAACACGCGCTCCATCTGCGCGGTACTAAAAGCAATGCGTTCGCAAAAACCGTCTACAGCGTCCACCAGCCCTTCGTCGTGCAACGTGGGCAGCATCTGCAGCACGGCGTCTACATAGTCATCGGTGCGATCGGCATATTCCGGCGGCACCGCGTGGGCGCCCAGAAAGCTGGTGCGCACATCCACCGCGTGCGTTTGACCCAGGCTGCGCGCCACGCTCAAGCACTTGCGCTCGTGATCGAGGGCCAGGCCGTAGCCAGACTTGATTTCGATGGTGGTGACGCCTTCATTGAGCAAGGCCCGCAGCCGCTTGCCACTGACCGCTTGAAGATCGTCGGCGCTGGCAGCACGCGTGGCCCGCACGGTAGACGCAATGCCACCACCGGCGCGTGAAATGTCTTCGTAGGTGGCACCCTGCAGGCGCTGTTCAAACTCCTGCGCTCTGTCGCCGCCATAGACCAAGTGCGTGTGACAGTCGATGAGGCCGGGCGTGATGAGTGCACCGCCAGCGTCATGTTGCACCGTGCAACGGGCACGCAATTCCGAAGGCAAGTCGGCGGCTGGCCCAACCCAGGCGAGATGCTCGCCCTCCACCACCAAAGCGGCATCGTCAATCAGGCCATAAGGCCGTGTTATGCCCGCCTGCAGGGTCGCGGCGCGGCAGTGGGTCCAGAGTTGAAGGCTCATCGTTCTAAGCTCATCGTTTTTTCGTGCAGACGGGTATCTCCATCCACAGTGCATTCTCACTGTGCAGGGTCAAGATGCCGCTTTGCTCAAAATGCCGCCAGGCGAGTGTTTCGGGCGGTATTTTGATACTTTGAGAGTTAAATAGGGCTGTGGCCCAGGTATTTATTGCGCAGACAGCTACAATTTTAGGAGCATCGAGAGCGATGCTTGTGGGCGCCGTGATGCGCAGCATACGGACGACATCGGGTTTCGAACACGCCAGGAGGCTGGGCGACTGAGTGCTCTGCGCAGG
>Ga0335395_10001648_pt1 | contig 13909 bp, 9 predicted proteins | sample MAT02_FD_205744 | JGI IMG/M metagenome (GOLD analysis project Ga0335395, IMG submission 205744) | Freshwater microbial communities from Lake Fryxell liftoff mats and glacier meltwater in Antarctica - MAT-02 (spades assembly) (version 2) ...
TTCAGTCACTTGAATTTCGATCTCAGTCTTACGCGATCGCCCGTCAGGAAGGCTTTCTGTAATCGCCCCCACACATCGAAACGCTTCATGTTCACCAAATCTTCTTTCGGGAGAATACGAATATTCCTCCTCCATCGACGTTAGCCCATTCGGTGAGTTTCGTCCTGACAGTTTTGAAAGAGGAAGATATCCTGGAGAGTGCAAATCCGATTTCGATTTCTTAAGATGAATCCGACCAATCCCCTGGATCCCAGAAATTTCAAGTGAACCCAATTCATTGGCACCTCGATAGTTTGTGCCTTTAAGGGCCGCCAACATCGTGTCCTTCGTTACGCCAACTGTGTGCCAGGAAAGATACACGGGCAGTGCAAGTGAATTGCTTGCGCCCAGCGTCACGACCTCGTATCTCGATTCAAAACTATCGTCGAGCTTTAGATTCCTGAACTCCTGTATGGATTTCGCAGACCATTTACCGTCTGACGTCAATGCGTTACCTTCTTGTCGGTCTACAGTTATTCCAATTGCGAACTCGTTACCCGTGTTCGCGAGACTGAATAGTTCGATTGGTTCAAATTTCGGTTCTTCAGGCTTACGATAGTTCGTTCCTACCAAGCAACAGTCTCGATCACATGCAAAAACAAAATCCAGTTGTTGAGTTTTGCGTTGGCCATCAGTTCCATGGATCACCGCTTTGAGCGATCCACGAATAAATCCTTCTTCTCCCTTACAAATGCCGGTTGCCGCAAACGCAATCATACTCATCAAGACCACTGCAACAATCGAAAGACGAATTGTTGCACAGCGTACAAAAAACATCAAAGTTATGGCAGTGAAAAAGGTGAGCATGTTGTCCACGATTTATTGATTCGAAAACCTAAGAAAGGAACTCGCTCATGTTTGCAATCACTATTTGGCTTGCTAGCCAGACCCGAACACTGTCTACCAGCCAGTTCGCCACCATTGAACTCGAAACAATCGTTTGTATCGCTACCTTCGATATAGTACTGTTCTGCATGATTGCTTGTTGTCTCAGTAGATCCGATCGGTTGGCATGCAGTTGTTCCAGAACACACATGATTGATGTTCTTGGAATCGCACGGCAGCTTGCCTATTGCCACGCCTCCACCAAACGCACCTCCGGAAGTGATGAGTCTCGGCGTTAACAACGCCATGCAAGCAATTGCAAATGGAACTAAACTGCGAATTTTCATTTTCCAATTCCTTCTCGATAGGACAATCACAAATTGCCAGTCTCCCGAACTCGGATTGAATTAGAAGCGAGTTGGCTAACCATATCAACTCGGCCGAAAGTTTACCAGCACAGTGTTCACGATCACGATGATATCGTACCTACAGCAGCAGATACATGAATCTTTAAATCGTTTCTGCGACGGTACTTACGCGTTCCAGATAGTCTTTTTTTTTTTCTCCCAAACCACGCCGAGTGGAAGAATGAAATCGCTATACTCTAGACTCAGCTTAAGTGATTGAATGGAACAATCGTACACGCCCCGTTTTTGATCCTTTACTATCCGCCATGCTAACGCCCTCCGATGCTTACCTTAGAATGTTGAGCCCGCTTCTGGGGCCTTGTCGCGTTCATTCAATCGAGTTTCTCGATGTAGGTCATTGGCTGATCACAACAACGGACGACTCGAACTTGCAGGTTTGTTGCAACGTTTGCAAAGGTCCAGGAAAACGGTTCGATCATGTTTGGAGAAAGGTGCGGCACCTGAATTTTTGCTCAAAGCAAGTTTTTATTTTTATACAGTTGCCGAGGATTCGATGCGAGGAACACGGCGTTAGAAATGCCCACCAATGCATCTTCGACAATCACTCCAAGTACAGCCCCGCATTTCAAGAGTTTGTTCTTCGTGAATTCTTTTCCGATCAGCCTGCTGCTGCGTTGGCTCGACGGATGATGATCCCAACAACGTCCATGATACGAATCGTTCATAGTTTGACTTCTCGAAAGCTTGGGGCTCATTCCCAAACATCTTCCGTCGCGTTGTGAAGTGACGCAAGTCTCGAAAAACCAAGTCGTCAATTCCTCGAATCGACATCAATGAGAAGGTATTCTTTAAAGGGAAAAGTTTCGTTTCGATAATCTACGATTTGGATGTTAGGATAGGCTTCCGATGGCGTCCAACCATTTCAGGCAATAGAGACAGGCAATCGAGACAGGCTGGAAGCCTATCCTACGAGTTGAAACCCTACTGATTGACCATGTCATCCAATTGACGGGCAGCTGTGTGGGTTAGGAAGCGTCGCGAGATGTAGTCACCCAAATCATGTAGTTGCAAAGAAAAATCGCGGAGCCGGCTTCTTAGGATAGCACGTTCCTCTTTGCCTGATTCGTCTTTTACGACATCCTCACCTAAGGCGTCAGCATCGAAGAGTCGCAAATTGCCGCGGCACTCGGTAATCTTTTTGCGATATCGAGACACCTCGGCTTTATCCGCCGCAGGCAATGCGTCCAAATGCTGCATGATCTGGACAAATTGAAAGGCCAATCCTCTAGGGTTCGATGGGTCTACTACCAGCAAGTCAAGCACTGGCCCGATTTCGTAGCTCATCATATATCGGTAACGGTAGGTCATCGAGCTATCGCAAATGTCGAGCAACGCTTCTAGCACCTGCCGCGAGCTTTTGGAGTAGGGTACCAAAAGCAACTCAATCAATCGCAACAGATTCTGAGCTCGGTCAATGCGTCGCCCTAAATCGAGAAAATGCCAACCTGGTCCGCGAGTCATACTTTCGGATGCGAGTCCGGCGAAAGCTGACAAGTGACTGATGACTTGATTGAGGGTCGACAACGCTTCGCCCATACGTTCCCGTTGGCCCTGCCAAGGGACGAGCGACGAATAGTCTAGCCTGCTCAAGATCTGCCACGAATCCAAACTGAGCCGATCTCGAATCGTTTCTGCGTTTCTTAGAATTCGGCTCGACGCGTTCGCCAGTCCGTCCGACTGATGTTGCTCGAATACAAAGTGAAGTACCGTTTGTCTCATTTCATGGAGAGCCAAAGTCTCGTCTTTAGGTGGCTCAACGGACAAATTGGAACTATCGCAAAGCGCCCTCACGACTTGCCATTGGGACGGAAGCGAATCGGAGGATACCTCGGAGGTCAATTGAGAGCTACAGTACCTCGCATGCTTAGCCATAAACTCCATGCGTTCTGCAAAGCGTCCCAGCCAAAACATGTGCTCAGCGACACGGCTTGGCAGATCCATCGCGGTGCGTCGAAGTTCGACATTCTGTTTGCTAGTACCCAACAGCGTTACCGGTTTGACCGGTCCGTTGTTGAGCACCCAAACATCCTTGCTCATCGATCCACACGTGAGGCTTTCGTCTAGTTTTTCAGGCGAGTCAGCCACGCGGGCAACGCCGCCCGGCATGATCTCAAGTCGGTTCTTGGTTGCGCAGCCAAAGAGTCGAATAACGGAAGGCCAGGCGACGACATGATTGTTAACCCAAGTCGGGGTTCGACTAAATTCAGGAATGGCCGTTGCAACGTATCGCCACGGAGTCTTTCGAATATCGTTGGCGATCGATTCGCGTTGAAACGAGCTTAAATGAGCACCGTTGGTCTGCGTTGCAGAATGGCGAACGAAAGAGTCTCGTAGAAGTAAGTTACTAATGTTGGCAATAACATACTCCATCGAATCCTTGTCGCCGCACCACCACATGGGTATGCTCGGCAATTGCAACTCCTGATCCAGAAGCGCTCGGCACAGCCGTGGCAAAATCGCGGTCACGGCGGGAATTTCGGTCCAACCTGTTCCAAGCCCATTTGCGAGCAAGACCGTGTTGCCTCGCTCTGCTTGGGCTAAGCCAGGGATGCCTTCGCCAGACGATGGGTCGATTTCCAGCGGATCGCACATGGTATCGGGAAGACGCCGAAGGATGCTATCGATTCGGACGAGTCCTCCCAACGTCTTTAGGTAAACCGCTCCACCTCGAACGGTTAAGTCCGTCGTTTGTGTCAGGGTATAGCCCAGATATCTCGCAAGATATGCGTCTTCGAAGTACGTTTGACTTTGAACACCAGGTGAGAGCAAAGCCGATCGAGCGTTTTTTTCTCGAATGGGTGACGCGTCTTGCAAGGAGTTGCGCAAGGTTCCGAAGAAACCAGCTAAGCGCTGCACTTGCAGTTTTTGAAAGTCTTCGGACAAAATTCGCGACATCGCAATTCGGTTTTCGACAGCGTGGCCACAACCGCTAGGACCTTGAGTCCGATCCGCGAGGACTTGCCAGTTTCCGTTGCTATTTCGAGAGATTTGGGCAGCATAGAGATAGAGCTTTCGACCTGTGGGCATGCCAAATGCGCGTCTGGCAGGTCGCAAAAAAGCAGGGCAGCCATGCACTAATTCACTTGGAAGTACACCGTCAGCCAGCAAGCGTTGTTCGCCGTAAACATCCTGCAACAACAAATCGAGCACTTGCATACGTTGTTGCATGCCTGCACAAAGACTGGTCCATTCCGATGATTCCAGCACAAAAGGGATGGGGTCTAAATCCCAGGCGTGTGGCACCCCGGATTTAATGTGCTGTCCGGTCGAAGCTGGCGGATTGTCCTTGAGGGATTGCTTGGCCAATCTCCAGCGAACGTAAACTTCCGGACCTGATAGTCGGGGCTCGACTCCGATCAAACGACGGTACGCAGAACGCACTTCACCCTGGCTGTTTGTCAATTCATCGAAAGGGCCGTCGAATGTCCTGTACGCCGACAAGAGTTCGGTAATTGCATCTGCATCCTTGCTATTTGAGTCAGGCATCCATGCTCCCATTTTGCTCCGGTTTTGAAATCTTACCCAACGCCACTTGCGCAACTATACCAAATTTGCTTTTCCAGGTAACGCGGCTAACTTTGCTCGTTTTCGTAGTTGTAGGGTGTCGGTAAGTATTTATAGACTTCCGGAAATGGGGAGCCAACTTTAGGAGAACTGAAAAAACGGCTACAAAAGACTGATTTGTGATCGTGTTTTTTGCTGATAACCGATTCATGAGGCTTATGCCCCACATCGGGTAACTCCAAATCCGTTGCATTTTTGTGTTGACACTGATCTGCCGCTCCAACGATTCGATCCGTAACTCCCACTGCACTTCTTTGCAACAACCCGATTCCAACCAATCCAAGCTAATGTAAATCTCTGGAGAAAATCTCTATGCGCTTTCTTGTGGCGGCCGCTATTTTTGCAGCGGTCTTGTCGTCGACATCGTCGGCGAACCAATTTACCAACCTATTCAGAACGGCCAATCACGATTTTGGAACCGTAGCGCGTGCTGCCAAAACCGAGTTTCGCTTCACGTTTGACAATCCATACAAACAAACTATTCACGTACGAAGCGTTCGGACTTCGTGTGGATGCACGACTCCTAGCGTTGAGACAGAAATCGTTCCGCCTGGTGGGCGAGGTAGTATTCTGGCCAAGTTCAATACAGGCACCCACACCGGTTCGAAGGCCGCTACCCTTACTGTCACTTTTGATAAGCCCTCGTTCAGCGAAGTTCAATTGCATGTCAAAGGCTACATCCGCTCCGACGTGGTTTTCCAACCTGGCGAAGCGACCTTTGGCGATATTATGCAAGGGACTTCGAAGTCGATTGAGGTCGATGTAGATTACGCTGGCAAGCCCGCTTGGCAAATTAACAAAGTCACCACTAACGACAATTTTGTGACTGTTGTCCCGACTGAACTGTCGCGACAAAATGGCAGAATCCGCTACGCGTTGGCTGTTGCGATTTCTGGTGATGCACCCGTCGGGCCACTGGAAAGCGAGATTGTGGTTCATACAAACGATCGCAATTTGACCACGGTCCCGCTCCGTTTGGTCGCGAACATTGCCCCTGAAGTTTCTGTTTCGCCGCAGACGCTATCAATGGGTGACATCATCGAGGGGGAACCCATAAAGCAGTTGATTGTCCTCAAGGGACTTCAACCATTTCTTATCAAATCAGTCGAAAGTAATGAGTTTGAGATCGAAGCCAAGTTGAACGAACAAACGAAAACTTTGCATGCTCTACCCCTGATCCTTCGTCCGAAACCACAGGACTTTGGCAAAGAGATTAGAGGGAAGATCACGTTTTCGACCGATTTACCAGACAGACCACAACTCGACGTTGGGACCGTTTTTCGATTGAAAGCGACAGTTGAGAAGTAGGCTGTCGTCAACAAACGAGTGCGGCTACCACTTTTATTGTGGTAGCCGCGTTGATAATCACTGATTATCCGGATTCTTGGCTTACTTGGTTTGACCAAACCACTCGATAAGTCTACTCTCATGGCGTTTCCCAATAACTGAAACGCTAGTTCGATGAACTTGTTCTATGATGACCGTGACGATTCCGTCCATCGACAAAGTGGTAGTCGCATCTTGTATTGGCTAGATGATCTCAATGGGAAACCTATTGGCGACTCAAACGCTGTCGATGACGGCTTCTTCTTTTCCCTGGCTGGTTCTATCTCGGACTATGAGGAACTGGTCGCAGAACGCCCCAATCTTAGAGACCGAGCTGAGGAGCGACTCCCTTTGATGAGCTTGGCATCTGTCTTGGATCGTATGGCTGCCAAGTCCGTGGATGTACCGATGTCTCGCACATGGAGACTCTTCTGGAATGAGCCTATTCCAGAAGATATCGTTTATCCATTGTTCGTTCGAGCGTCGGATAGTTCTTTAAAGCTTGGTGGAGCAATCTCGCGAGTCCGGAACTCAAGCGAACTGCTTTTGGAGGCGGAGGAAATTCGCAGACTACTTAGTTGGAACGCGATTGTGATAGCGAGAGAATGGAAGGAATGTGTGCCGGCAGGGACAGGAAACTATGGCGTTTTGCCCCAAGAAATTCGGGTATGGATAGTTGATGGCAAGCCTTTTGTTTGGTCCTTTCAGCATCTTAAAGAAGTTCCGTTGCCAGTGGGCTTTCCACCATCACAATCCGATTTGCAACAACTCTCTGCCTATGCAGAACGAGTTGCTTCTGCATTCGAATCGAGATGCATTGTCGTCGACTTTGCTCGTGAAGTGCAACGGGGCTGGACTTTCGTTGATGCGGGTGCTGGGAGCTCAGCGGTGACTGACCACGAAGGGGTGTTCAAAGCAGTCGCATCGAAACTGATAGGCAAGAAGTTCCTATTCAATCCAGATAAGGTAGGGGGATTGCTCTAGTGCGTGTCTTGCACTTCGAGGATGCAACGCTGAGCCTCGGGGGCAGTGCGTTCCTGGCCAGAGCCTTAGAACGAGCAGTTGTGGGACTGAACATAGCGGAAGCCGCCTAGGCTTTCGGTAACTTCAACGCGAGAATTTCAGCTGCCCACCGAAACTCTGGCGAGTTCCGGTACGCAAAATCTAATCTGGCTAACGCACGAACTACTTGGACCGCAGGTCACCTGCCCCTTGCTCTTTCAAAAAGCAATCGTAAGTCGAAACAATACCTTGTTCCAATGCAATTTTCGGAGCCCAACCGGTGGACCGAATCAGAGTCGTATCCGTCAACTTTCTTGGAGTTCCATCGGGTTTAGTCGGATCGGTAAGAATTTGGCCTGTAAAGCCGACCGTTTTCGCAACCAAGTGAGCAAGGTCCAGGATACTCACGTCCACACTGGTGCCAACGTTAACCCAGTCCGGCGGATTGTCGAGTTGGCAGAGATGAAGAATCGCTTCTGCCAAGTCGTCCACATGCAAAAACTCTCGAAAGGGAGTGCCGGTTCCCCACATCGTGACGGTCGCGTCACCACGGACTTTCGCTTCGTGAAATCGTCGGATCAGTCCAGGCAGAACGTGGCTGTGGTCTGGATGGTAGTTGTCTCCAGGGCCATAGAGATTCGTCGGCATTGCGGAGTGATACATAACGCCATATTGCTGACGAAAATATTGGCAAAGTTTCAAACCGGCGATCTTCGCCAATGCATACGCTTCGTTGGTCTCCTCCAAAGGACTTGCAAGCAGCTCGTTTTCCTTAATCGGTTGTGCCGCCATTCTCGGGTAGATACACGTACTACCCAAAAAGAGGAATCGCTTTACGCCATTTCGATAGCTGGCGTGGATCGTAGCGAGCTCTTGTCTCAAATTATCGGTCAGGAATTCGACGGGATATGTCTTGTTGGCGTGAATCCCGCCCACTTTCGCAGAAGCAAAGATCACTGTTGCGGGGCGGTTTTTCGAAAAGAACTCGTTGACCTGCGATTCCTCGCAGAGGTCCAATTCTTTTCTTGATCGCGTGATAACTTCAACACCTGAAATAGTGGCAAGTCGTCGGCAAACTGCAGAGCCTACCATTCCTCCATGGCCGGCAACAAAGACTGGAGATTCAAACATAAATGGGGAAACTGCGGAGTTGGCAAAAGGTACGAAAAGAAGAAACAAGGACCAGTAGGACCGAGGTCATTTGATGCTAGATTATAATTCAAATGGGTTCCAATTGACAATCGTCTAGTGCTACACTTGCTCCCCGTCCCATGTAACGCACCGAAATCAACAAGCGAACTTCATTCTCCCGACGAATAATCGTCCCCTCAAAGCCCTTAAAGACCCCAGTTTTCACTCGAACCTTTTGCCCAGGCTGTAGTCTTAGCTCGGGTGCAAGCGGTGAATCCGTGAGGATTAGCCTTCGTATTTGGCGTAAATCGGTGACAAGTTCCATGGAATCGGCTACGGGCATCCACCGACTTACGCTTCCGGTTGAAACCGCCTTAAAGCGAGCCATTTCGTCTCCCATAATGAAGACGTAATTCGGGAAAAGCGGCTCCACACTTGTTCGCATTCTTCCCTGTGGTGAACGATATCGCCTCGAAATCGTTGGTCCGTAAAAAGGTATCTCAATGTCGATCAATTGCCGCATCAGCTTTTTTTCAAACCTAGCGAGCGTATAAAGTGCCCACCATGTTCCCGTCTCCACTTGCGAGCTGATTTCCAGAAGACTCGACTCAGGTGTCAAAACGGGAGACGCAGAATCCCCTTCCTCGTCGTGAAACCCTTTTGATTGAACGGGATTTGTTCCCTCGACGGTGACTGATTCAGAATCCCCTTCGTCGGATTCCGTGTTTTCCGATTCTGGCTCGTCCAATAAATTGAGCGGCCAAATGTCCTGTTCAGATTTTAGCAGCGGCATGGGTGATGATCGGAATCTTGTCTCAGGCGCAGTTAAGTAGACTGTTTCGGGATGCTCCAATTATTTTTCGTTCGATAGCCAAAAAATCTATCCCTTTTCTACTTGAAATGTCTCCAAAATCGCAAAGAGTCGTCCCTTGTCCCCCCATTCGATACGAAAATCAAAATTCGCCGCTACTCGATGCTTTAACGCAAAGCCTTACGGGATTGATCTTTGCAGGAGTTCAATTGACGCAAAAGAAAGGAATCGATACCCTCCCCGGCGACCAATTGTAGAAAATGCGTAGAATACACCGGTCTAATGGGCTCAAACCCACCCCACCCTCATGGGGGTCGCCGCTTTTTGATCCAGTCCCGAGTCGGAGGACTGGAAAGATTCCAAGAATCCACTTTCGGACGAATTTCAATAATGGATCTGCTCGAGAAAATTTGGGAAGGTACTACCAACACAATCAACGGAGTGTTAGGTGGACTCGATCGTGGCCTAACTACCTTTTTTGGGTCTGCAAATTCACGACAGATCAAAAAATACACGCTTCAAGCCCAACAGGTCGGATTGCTTGAACCTCGTATGATCGCGATGAGCGATAGCGAACTCCGAGGGCAAACGGACAAATTCAAGCAGCGGCTAAGCGAAGGCGAAACGATCGAGGATATTCTCGTGGAAGCCTTTGCGACCTGCCGTGAAGCCGGTCGCCGTTTCATGAAGATGCGTCACTACGACGTACAACTTATTGGTGGAATGGTTCTCAATGGTGGCAACATTGCTGAAATGATCACGGGCGAAGGAAAAACGCTCGTCGCAACTTTGCCAACCTACCTCAACGCACTCGAGGGCCACGGGGTTCACGTCGTTACCGTCAATGATTATCTCGCGCGGCGCGATATGGAATGGATGGCTCCGCTCTACATGGGATTGGGACTAACCGTCGGAAACATTCAAAGCGGAATGGACAACGACGAGCGCCAGAAATCGTACGCATGCGACATCACATACGCCACCAACAATGAACTTGGTTTCGACTACCTCCGGGACAATATGCGAATGGCAAGCCGAGGCGACCATCGGTTCCCTCCGCACATGCAACAAGTCCAAGGTCCATTGCATTATGCCGTTATTGACGAAGTGGACAATATCCTCATTGATGAGGCGAGAACACCACTTATCATCTCAGGGTCCGCAGCCCGCGACCTTGCAAAGTATGGCGAAGCGGACCGCGTCGCTAAGTCCCTCAAAAAGGAAGAGCATTTTGTTGTCAACGAAAAGGACCATACCGTTAACTTAACCGATGCCGGTATCCGCGACGCCGAAAAACTCGCCGGTGTCGAGAGTTTTTATACGGTCGGAAACATGGAATGGCCTCACCTGTTGGATAACTCGCTCAAAGCCCACCACCTTTACAAACGCGACGTGAACTATGTGGTCAAGGAAGGGGCCATCATTATTGTCGACGAATTTACGGGTCGCCTCATGGACGGTCGTCAATGGAGCGACGGTCTGCACCAAGCCGTCGAAGCCAAAGAAGGAGTTCGAATCAAGGAAGAGACTCAAACCCTCGCAACCATTACGCTGCAGAACTTCTTTAAGCTCTATAAGAAAATCTCCGGGATGACCGGCACAGCTATGACTGAAGCTGGCGAGTTTAGCAAGATCTACAATCTCGGCGTTACCGCTATCCCCTCTAATCGTGCCCTTCAGAGAATCGAATTCCCCGACTCCATTTACTTGACGGAGAAAGAAAAGTACTCAGCGGTTGCCGATGAAATTGAACGCGTGCACAAATACGATACGCTCCATTTCAAAGATCGCAAAAAAGGCTTCTTGATCGGTACGATTCAGTCCGAAGACGTTACCACCCTCAAGATCAAAAAATCAGACTCCAAAGATGTCGAGCAAATCGCCGTTGCTGACATCGAGAAGATCGACCGTTCCGCTCGCCCAATTCTTGTTGGTACAGTCTCTATCGAAAAGAGCGAGCGACTCTCGAAACTCCTCGATCAACGAGGTGTTACCCACGAAGTTCTCAACGCAAAGCAGCACAAACGTGAAGCCGAAATTATAGCACAAGCCGGCAGACGAAAATCGGTCACGATCGCAACCAACATGGCCGGTCGCGGCACAGATATCATCCTCGGTGGCAATGCGGACACGATGGCTTGGGCGCAATTGCAAGACAAATACCCGACGCGGTTGGAAGTTCCCAAGGAAGAATGGGATGGTCTAGTTCACGAAATCGACCAACGCGAAAAAATGAAGGATGAGGGTGAGCGGGTTCGCGAACTTGGCGGCCTCTACGTTGTCGCAACCGAACGGCACGAATCGCGCCGTATCGACCTTCAATTGCGAGGTCGATGCGGTCGACAAGGCGATCCCGGCTCCAGTCGGTTTTACCTTTCTCTCGAAGATGACTTGATGCGAATCTTCGCTGGCGAATGGGTTCGCGAATGGATGAAGCGAATGGGCATGGGCGAGGGGGACGCAATCGAAAGCCCTTACGTTTCAAAGCGAATCTCTGGTGCTCAAAAGAAAGTCGAAGAGCGAAACTTTGAACAGAGAAAGAGCTTGCTCGAATACGACGAAGTCATGGACTACCAACGCAAAAAAGTCTACGGCTACCGCCAACAGATTCTTGATGGCACCAGTTGTCGTGACCTTGTCATGTTTCAACTCCGGCAACAGATCGAGAAGAATGTTGCGCAGTTTTGCGACCCGATGTTTGGACCAGATTCGTATGCAAAATGGGCAGGCTCAAAACTAGGTGTCGAACTAGAGCCAAAGGACTTCCGTGGTGTCGATCCGTCGACTGCCGTTGCGTACGCCAAAGACAAAGCCGAGCGAACTGCCGAAACGCAAATCCTCGATGCACTCGATGAAAACATGCCTACCGAAGAAGAGCCATCGGAATGGAACTGGGAAGCCATGGCAAAGTGGGTAAATTCCCGGTTCGGCGCAAATTATACCGTCGGGATGCTTCGGAAAATTGATCGCGATCGCATGGACGAAGAGCTGATCGGCCAGTCCCAAAAGTACATCGCAGGCATCGATCTTTCCGAAGGGGACGCGTTTTTACGCGAAGAGTTCGGCCTGAAAATGCTCGTCGGTTGGATGAAGAACAAGTTCGGTATCGAACTCGAGTTGGATGAAGTCCGAAGCCCTGAAACGGAACAACTCGCCGAAAAATTGCTGAAAAAAGCTGAGCAAACCTACATCGAACGTGAAAGCCAGTTCCCAATCATGGTGGCCTTCAGTCGATTTCAACAGCAGACGGGTCCAAACAGCTACAGTGTCGACGGCGGAGCCTTGGCCGACTGGGCTACGACACGATTTGAGGATCCAGCTGTTTTGGAGCAGCTGCAGGCTGACTCAGAAAAATCCACCGAGACGCTCGTCGCTATTAGTCGACGTTCCGTTGAGAAGGCCATCGAACTGAGGAAAACAGCAGCCGAAAAAGCAGAGAGTATTTTTGGAAAGAGCAGCAAGTCGCTCAAAGATGCCCTCAGCAACTCCGCATCCGAAATTGAGGGAGCCGCTGACTGGATGCGCAAAACCATCGGCTGGACCGGAGAAACGCAAGAGCTAAAGAAGTTCAATAAAACGGAACTTACCAACAAGTTCATGCAATCGATCGACGATCGATACTTCCCTGAAATCCGTCGGATGGAGCGAACCGTTCTCCTCACGCAATTAGACTCGGCTTGGAAAGATCACTTGCTCGCAATGGACCACGTTCGAAGCAGCGTGAATTTCCGCAGCATGGGACAGATGGACCCCAAGGTTGAGTACAAACGCGAGGGGATGAAGCTATTCGAAGAAATGTGGCTCTCCATCGGCGAACGCATGACCGACGTGATTTTCCGTATGGAAGCCATGGACAGCGACATCGTTTCCGACTCCTGGGTCGAAAACAAATCGGTCGCTCGCCACGATGCTTATGATGCCACGAGTGAGCTTCTTGCCGAAAAAGAAGCTGATCTAGCTTCCGCCGATGCGGCAGGAGGTGCGCCTCCTCGCATCGAAGCCATTCGCAATCGGGGCGAACGCCTTGGACGAAACGACCCTTGCACTTGCGGTTCCGGGAAGAAGTACAAGAACTGCTGCATGCGCAAACAAGTCTAAGGGATTTTACATCTCAACGCCGAAACGTTTAGCGGAAGCCGAGCGAAACCAAAGTGTGTTCCTGCACTCGCCCCTTTAGGAGGTTTTCGGACCAATCAATTCATAGGATTGAGATAAGGGTGGCAAGCCCTGAGTCTGTGATTTTATGGTAGCAGGCACATTCCATGTCCCGTCCGCAATACAAAAACCTTTGGTTTTTGTAGATACCGCACACGGAGTGTGCCTGCTACTCTGGGGCGTGCCACCCTGCACTTGCCTCTGCTAGCGAAATAAAAGCTCATCTTGTGTTTGGTTGTGATTTTTGTTAACCACAACAGATATGGAACAACCTTCCGAAATCCCAATTCCCGAAAACCCTAGAAAGCTAGAGCCTTTGGCTGCTGAGCTCGCCAACCTGCGCGATTTCTTTTCGCCAGCCGCAGTTTTCGGAGTAGGAACGCCATCCACGTTGGATCGAAATCCGCTCGGCGATACACTCGTGGACCGACGAAGTCCACTGCAACTGGATAACGCATTTGTACAGCAGACCAAGGACCAAATCCGAACCGTCGTGGAAAATATTGCGACGATGGCGCACTCGCCAATGGAGCCAAATGACTTCGTGCTTTCGACCTTGCCCAAGATCGTAAATGCGATGGGAGCGACCGGCGCAGCCCTATGGCAACAACTTCCAGACAACACTTGG
>Ga0335395_10001649_pt1 | contig 13904 bp, 11 predicted proteins | sample MAT02_FD_205744 | JGI IMG/M metagenome (GOLD analysis project Ga0335395, IMG submission 205744) | Freshwater microbial communities from Lake Fryxell liftoff mats and glacier meltwater in Antarctica - MAT-02 (spades assembly) (version 2) ...
GCTACCTGGCCAAGCAGTTCACCGTGTTTGGCCAGCATGTGCATGTGGGCTGCGCCAGCCCCGACGACGCGCTGTTTCTGCTGCACGCGCTGAACCGTTACGTGCCGCACTTCATCGCGTTGTCCGCTTCTTCGCCGTTCTCGCAGGGCGTGGACACCTTGTTTGACTCGGCGCGGCTGAACTCGGTGTTTGCCTTTCCGCTCAGCGGGCGTGCGCCGTTTGTGTTGCGCTGGGACGATTTTGCCGAGGTGTATTTCACCAAGATGGAATCGACTGGCGTGGTCAAGTCCATGAAGGACTTTTACTGGGACATTCGGCCCAAGCCCGAGTACGGCACCATCGAGCTGCGGGTCTGCGACACGCCGCTCACGGTGGAGCGCGCTGCCGGCCTGGCTTGCTACCTGCAGGCACTGTGCCGCCACCTGCTGGAGCGCAACGAACCGCCACCGGAAGAAGACGATTACCTCGTCTACACGTACAACCGCTTCCAGGCCTGCCGCTTTGGGCTTGAAGGCCAGATGGTCAACCCCAAAACGCGCGAGCGCATCAGCATCCGCGAAGACATTCTGGCCACGCTGCGGCTGCTGCAGCCGCACGCCCTGGCGCTCAACGCGCAGGCGGCGATGGACGAGATCGAGCGCACCGCCGGCCGCGACTTCAACCACGCCGGCTACCTGCGCCGCCGCTACGCCGAGACCGGCAGCGTGCAAGGCGTGGTGCGCGCCAGTGTGGACGCGTTGCGCTGCGGCCCTGGCTGAACGTCCGGCGCACACAGGCTGGAATTGCGGGGTGTTTCCGGCCCATCTTTGGCTTTGTCGGGCAACTTCTTACAGACGGAATGGTGCTGCGCCGACTTAACCTTTTGAAACGAGAAAACTACAGTTGTTTCACCGACAACCCATTTGTTTCTCAACCGTTTTCAGCAGGAGCCCACACCATGACCGCCTCACACAGCCGCCTCAACCCCTTCTTCCTCATGCTCGATCCTGAGGTGGTCATTTCCGCCATGGAAAGCAGCACCGCTTTGCGCGGCCTGCGCCACCGCATCTGCCGCCCGCTCGACAAGCCGCTGATCCCCAAGACCCACACCATCGACCGCATCGCACTGCGCGAGTTTGACGCGGTGATCGACGAAGAGGAGTTCATGGATTCCGGCATTGAGGCTTATGTCGAAGCTCAGCCGGCGCTGACGTCGGTGCATTGAACACAGACGTGTCTAAGCGTTCGAATTAGCAAATAGGCACGGAAGCTGCGATGGTCTCGCAGACCGTCATCACTTCGGCCTTCGAAAGAGCCACCAGTTCCAGCACGATCACACCTTGGTCCAGCAGATGCTCCATCACCCAGATGCTGGGCCTGCCTGCTTTCAACACCTTTGCGGTGCTCCTGGCGACTCCGGCGCCTCCTTTGAAAGTTACCTGGACGCGCTGAAAAGGCATGCCGACTGGATCGATTTGCGCCGTGGCCTGCAATTCTGGACAGGCATCAAGAAGTGCTACCGCTGTAGCGACCTTGTGGTCCTGCTCTTGCCTCCACTGAGCAGGGTCTTGCCCTCTGCGCTCCTCCAGTGCAGCGAGGACACCTACGATGGCTTCCTTCGAAGGCTTCATGCCTCGACCGATGCCGACCTCCTGCAATCGAAAACGTTCGATGAAAGCCCGAGACCCAAGCACAAGCCCTGCTGTGGGCGAAGCCAGGTACTTGTGAGCACTGACCAGTACGGCGTCGGCACCCGTGGCCAGCAGGTCCGGGATGCGCATGTCCTGTGCTGCGCCATCGATGATGGTGGGTATTCCCCGGCGCCGCGCTGCCGCTACGGCACCGTGGTGGTCGAAGTCTTGGAAGGCCGTCAGGCGCGAGGACACCAGCAGCAAGCCACAAACCCCCGGTTGGGCCAAGGCCTGCTCAATGTCCTCGGTGCTGCACGACGCGTGGCTGCCCGCCTGGATCGCCGTGGCACCTGCCAAACGAATGTCGGTGAGCAGCGGATGCCCGTAGTGCACACAGTGACCTTCGGGAATCACCACGGCGTTCGCGCGACCCTGTGCATCGGGCAGGGCGGCGATCGCATCTGCGTCGGTACCCGCAATGCAGGCGGCGACTGCCTGTGTGATAGCTGCCGAAACACAGTGAGTGACCGCAGCGGCCTCGCAACCGCAGAGGTCCGACAACTGGGCGCTCGCGACGGACTGAAGCTCGTCAATGACGAAGAACTCGCGCAGCGCCTGCGCTGTGCGCTGCGCGACGGGTTCGCTGGAGCGCGAAACGCCCAGTGGCGTGAAAGAACCTGCTGCGTTGATCACAGGGGTCAGATCGTATTTAAGGTGCAAGTTGTCTAAATTCATTTCTGGAATCGGATGACATGGTTCAAGTGCGCAGCCCTTCATGAAAGGCTCTGGACCGTTGATCCTAAGTGCTGAACCGCCTGCGCGTCAGCGCCAGAGCGATCCAAAACGCACTGACTGCGTAGACCAGCAACACCAGCGAATGCAGCCACGCCCGCTCGGGCCACTGGTCCATGAACAGCGGGCGCACCAGTTCCACCGCGTTGGTCAGTGGCAGCCAGTCTGAGATGTGGCGCACCACCTCGGGTAGCTGCTCTCGTGGAAAGAACACGCCCGATAGGAACATCATTGGCGTGAGGAACAGCGTGAAGTAATAGGTGAAAAAGTCGTAGCCCTTGGCCAGGGCGTTGAACACCAGCGCGATGCAGGAGAACGTGATGCCCGCGCCCAGCAAAATGGGGATGGCCAGCAGCAGCTTTGGCGAGTGGCTGATGCCCAGGGCCAGCATCACGCCCATGATGGCGATCACCGCAAACAGCGCCTTGAAGCTGGCCCACAGCATCTCGGCCAGCACCACATCGTCCAGGCTCACCGGCGCGTTCATGATGCCGTCCCAGGTTTTTTGTACATGCATGCGCGAAAACGCCGAGTACAGCGCCTCAAAACTGGCCGCGTTCATCGCGCTCATGCAGATGCTGCCGCTGGCCAGGAACAGGATGTACGGCACCGCCACCGTGCCTTGCGGTGTGGCCATGCTCACCTGCCCCACCAGCGCGCCCATGCCGTAGCCAAACGCCACCAGCCACATCAGCGGCTCGGCGATGTTGCCCACCAGGCTGGGAATGGCCAGTTTTTTCCACACGAGGAAGTTGCGCAGAAACACCGGCCACCAGCGCATGGAGAGCTGCGGGGCGGACCAGAGAGAGGGGGCGGGGGCCGTGGTGGTTGTCATCAGCATGTTCGAGAAGAGGGTCAGCGTGAATGAGGGGAGCGATTCCAGGGCACCGCGGAACCGGCCTTGCCGGGCCGCCCGTGCCGCCCCGTTGAGGGGGTCGCGCGCAGCGCGGCGGGGGTGGGCCGTCCCTATCCGTCTTCTCTGATCTGGCGGCCGGTGAGCTTCAGGAACAAGTCTTCCAGATTCGCCGGCCGGTGCAGGGTGCGCAATTCGTGGTGGGCGCTGAGTGCTGAGAGCAGCGGCATGGCCTGCGCGGTGTAGAAAAACACCGTCTCGCCGCTGACCTCGACCCGCGCCGCCAGCGACCGCAGCGCCGCGTGTTCCGCGTCGCGGGCCAGCGCGAGCGCGCCGTTGCCGTACACCTCCACCACATCGGGCTCCAAATGCTGGGCAATCAGCTCGCGTGGTCGGCCTTCGGCGATCTTCTTGCCGTGGTCCAGCACCAGCAGGCGCGAACACAGGCGCTCGGCCTCGTCCATGAAGTGGGTGGTGAGCAAGATGCTTTTGCCCTGCTGCAGCAGCGCCTGCAAGCGCTCCCACATCAGGTGGCGCGCCTGTGGGTCCAGGCCGGTGGTGGGCTCGTCGAGCATCAGCAGGCGCGGGTTGTTGACCAGGGCGCGCGCCAGCGACAGGCGCCGTTTCATGCCGCCCGAGAGTTCACCCGGCTTGGCGTCGGCCTTGTGCGCAAGCGCGGCGAAATCGAGCAATTGCGGGATGCGCGGCGCTATTTCGGCCGTGCGCAGGCCGAAATAGCGGCCATAGACCAGCAGATTTTCCGCACAGGAAAAGTCCGGGTCCAGCGTGTCCATCTGGGTCACCACCCCGAGCTGCTGCTTGATGGCCAGCGCATCGCGCGGCATTTGCAGCCCAAACGCGGTGATGCTGCCGGCATCGGGCGCGGTCAGCCCCAGGCACATGCGGATGGTGGTGGTCTTGCCCGCGCCATTGGGGCCGATCACGCCCAGGCACTCGCCCGGTGCAATCGAAAACGACAAATCGTCCACCACGGTGGCAGTGCCGTAGCGTTTCACAAGGTGTTGGCAGGCAAACAGCGGTTCGGTCATGGGCGGCATTGTGCCCGCGAGGCGTTGGCCAAGCTGGCCGCTGGGAAAGAGCCGCCGCCTACAATCCGGCCAGCCCCGCACTCGGGGCTTCCCTTGTCAGAAAACCCCCTTTTGCCGTGGCCACATCGTCCTCCGTTCTCCTCCAATACCTGCTGCCCAAGCAGGCAATCACCCGCTTCGCTGGTTTCGTGGCGCGGTCCGAGTGGGGCGGTGCCACGCACGCCATCATTCGCTGGTTTGTGGGCCGCTACAGCGTCAACATGGCCGAGGCGGCGCAGTCAGACCCGGCAGCTTACAAGAGCTTCAACGCCTTTTTCACCCGCGCGCTCAAGTCCGGCGCGCGCCCGTTGGCACCAGCCGCTTTCGTCTGCCCGGTCGATGGCGCGGTCAGCCAGTTGGGCCGCATCGAGCGGGACCAGATTTTTCAGGCCAAGGGCCATCGCTACAGCACCCAGGCGCTGGTGGGCGGCGACGCAGCATTGGCGGCGCTGTTTGAAGACGGCGCGTTTGCCACGCTGTACCTCAGCCCCAAGGACTACCACCGCATCCACATGCCGCAAGCGGCCACGCTGCGCCGCATGATCCATGTGCCGGGTGATCTGTTTTCGGTGAACCCGGCGACGGCGCGAGGCGTGCCTGGTTTGTTTGCGCGCAACGAGCGGGTGGTGTGTGTGTTTGACGCGCCCCATGGGGCGGATGGCGCGTTGCGTCCCTTTGTGCTGGCGCTCGTGGGGGCCACCATTGTGGGGAGCATGTCCACCGTGTGGCACGGCGTGGTCAACCCGCCGCGCCCCGGCCATTTGCGCGAATGGACATACGACGACCCTGCGCTGGGCTTCGATCGCGGTCAGGAAATGGGCAGTTTTTTGCTCGGCTCCACCGTCGTCATGCTCTGGCCGCAAGACACGATTGCTTTCGACCCGCAGTGGGCGCCCGGCCAGCCGGTGCGCCTTGGCGAGGCGATGGGCGAGCTTTTCATTCCATCCTGACGATTTGACATGACCACCATCGGAACACCTCTGTCCCCTTCCGCCACCCGTGTGATGCTGCTGGGCAGCGGCGAACTGGGCAAGGAAGTGCTGATTGCCTTGCAGCGCCTGGGGGTGGAGACCATCGCGGTGGACCGCTACGACAACGCCCCCGGTCACCAGGTGGCGCACCACGCGCGCACCATCACCATGAGCGACCCGGCGCAACTGAAAGCGCTGATCGAAGCCGAGCGGCCGCACCTGGTGGTGCCCGAGATTGAAGCCATCGCTACGCCCATGCTCGAAGAACTCGAGGCGGCTGGTGTGGTGCGGGTGATCCCCACCGCACGCGCCGCGCGCCTGACGATGGACCGCGAGGGCATTCGTCGCTTGGCGGCCGAGACGCTCGGTCTGCCAAGCAGTCGGTACCGTTTTTGCGACTCGTTGGCTGAGTTGCAGGCGGCGATCGATGGACCGGAGAACAGCGGTCAGAGTCGCCGTGGCATCGGCTACCCATGTGTCGTCAAACCGGTGATGAGTTCATCGGGCAAGGGCCAAAGCAAGATCGACGGGCCAGCTGATGTGCAAGCGGCTTGGGACCACGCGATGGCTGGCGGCCGCGTCGGGCCGGGCCGCGTGATCGTCGAAGGTTTCATCGATTTCGACTACGAGATCACGCTGCTCACGGTGCGCGCGCTGGGCGCCGATGGGCGGGTGGAAACCCATTTCTGCGAGCCGATCGGCCATGTGCAGGTGAGCGGCGACTATGTGGAAAGCTGGCAGCCGCACCGCATGGCGCCAGCCGCGCTGACCGAGTCGAGACGCGTGGCGCAAGCCGTGACCGACAACCTGGGCTTGGGTCTGGACGGCAAGCCAGCTGGGCTGGGCCTGTTCGGCGTGGAGCTGTTCGTCAAAGGCGACCAGGTCTGGTTCAGCGAGGTCAGCCCACGCCCGCACGACACCGGCATGGTGACCATGATCACGCAGTGGCAAAACGAATTCGAGCTGCACGCGCGCGCCATCCTCGGCCTGCCGGTGGACACCACGCTCAAAAGCCCGGGCGCCAGCGCGGTGATTTACGGTGGCGTGGATGCCGTGGGCATCGTGTTCGACGGCGTGGACGAGGCGCTGCGCGTGCCCAACAGCGACATCCGCCTGTTCGGTAAACCCGAGAGCTTCGTGAAGCGCCGCATGGGTGTGGTGCTGGTGCACGATGCTGATGTGGCGGTGGCCCGCACCCAGGCCAAGCGGGCGGCCAGCCTCGTCAAACCGAGAGCTGCATAGGCGCTCCCCGCGCTGCCTGCGGGGTCACATCCCCGAGTGGCGGCACTGGCGGCCCACCCGCATCGTCCCTGGGGGGCGCTTATTCATGCCGCAACGCCTCGATCGGGTCCAGCCGCGCCGCCCGCCGCGCAGGGAAATAGCCGAACACCACCCCGATACCGGCTGAGAACAGGAAACTCAACAGGTTCACGCCGGGGTTGAACACATAAGGCACATCCATCAGCGCCGACAAACCGATCGACGCGCCGGTGGCCAGCACGATGCCGATCAAACCGCCGATTGCGGCCAGCACCACGGCTTCGATCAGGAACTGCATCAGCACCTCGCGCTCCAGCGCGCCAATCGCCAGGCGCAAGCCGATCTCCTTGGTGCGCTCGGTCACGCTCACCAGCATGATGTTCATGATGCCGATGCCGCCCACCAGCAGGCTCACCGCCGCCACCGCGCCCAGCAGCGTGGTGAGGATGCGGGTGGTGCCCGAGAGGGTTTCGCCGAGCTGTTTGGTGTCGAGCACGTTGAAGTTGTCCTCGTCGCCGCTGGCCAGCTTGCGGCGCTCGCGCATGAGCTGGGTCAAGCTGCTTTTGACGCGTTCGGCGTCGCTGCCCTCGGTCATGGAGATCAGCAGGGTATTGACGCGCGTGTTGCCGGTGAGGCGGCGCTGCAGGGTTTTGATCGGCACCAGCACCATGTCGTCTTGGTCGTTGCCGAAAGCGCCCTGGCCTTTGGCGCCGAGCACGCCGACGATGTTGCAAGAAATCTGTTTCAGCCGCAGCGGCTCGCCGAGTGCTTCGCGGTTGCCGAACAGTTCGCGGCGTACCGTTTCGCCGATCAGGCACACGGCCGACCCTGCGCGCATTTCGTCGCTGCTGAACTCGCGCCCGCTGGCCACCGTCCAGTTGCCGATCTTCAACCACTCGTTGTCGCTGCCAGTGACCAGGCTGCTCCAGTTGCGCCCGTTGGCCACCAGGGTGGCGCCGGTGCGCGATTCGGGCGCGACTGCGGCCACGCCGCCAATCTGACTGGCAATCGCCTCGGCGTCGGCCACCTCGAACGCGGGGCCGCCACCGCCGCCGCCCGGCCCCATGCGCTGACCGGGCCGCAGCTGCAACAGGTTGGTGCCCAGGCCGGCGATCTGGCTCTGGATTGCCTGCGTGGCGCCGTTGCCCAGCGTCACCATGGTGATCACCGCGCTGACCCCGATCACGATGCCCAGCACGGTGAGGAAGGAACGCATCAGGTTGCGCCGGATCGAGCGCAGCGCGAGCAGCAAGGTGTTAAGCCACATCGCCGTGCTCCTCTTTCTTGGCAGCTTGGCCGAGCATGACCGGGTGCGGGTTGGCGCAGTCGCTGGCCACCACGCCATCAACAAAGCGCACCATGCGCCGAGCGTAGGCGGCCATGTCGGTTTCGTGCGTCACCATCAGCACGGTGATGCCCTGCTCGACATTGAGGCGCCACAGCAGCTCCATGATTTCCTTGCTGCGCGCGGTGTCCAGGTTGCCGGTGGGCTCGTCGGCCAGCAGAACGGCAGGCTCGGTGACGATGGCGCGCGCGATTGCCACGCGCTGCTGCTGGCCGCCCGAGAGCTCGCCCGGCGTGTGGTGTTCCCAGCCCTTGAGGCCCACCGCGTCGAGCGCGCGCGCGGCCATCGCGTGGCGCGAGGCGGCGGGCTCGCCGCGATAAATCAGCGGCAGCTCCACGTTTTCCAGCGCCGAGGTGCGCGCCAGCAGGTTGAAGCCCTGGAACACGAAGCCCAGGTAGCGCCGGCGCAGGCGGGCACGCTGGTCGCGGCTGAGCGACTGCACCTCCACGCCCTGAAATTCGTAGACCCCCGCACTCGGCGTGTCCAGACAGCCCAGCGTGTTCATCGCGGTGGACTTGCCCGAGCCACTGGGGCCCATGATGGCCACGAACTCGCCGCGCTCGATGTCCAGGTCCACGCCCTTGAGCGCTTGAAACGCGGTGGTGCCTTCGCCGTAGACCTTGGTGATGCCACGCAGGCGAATCAGTGGCTGGGTGGTGTGGCCCCCTTGCGCTCCACCGCCTTCGGTGCTGGTTCGCGGCTGCGCCGCTGCGCGGGTCGCTGCCCCCCGAGGGGGCTGATTTCCATTGGGGTGGCCCGGCGGGAAATTGGCGGCTCCGCGCTCCGGCGTGTCGCCCGCAGTCGGCAGATCGGCTTCAGCGTCGTGCTTCATCGGTCATTGCCCCGCGCGCTGGTCGACGATTACTGCCATACCGGCTTCCAGGCTTTCGCCGCTCACCTCGGTGTTGCGCCCGTCGCTGATGCCGGTGGTCACGGCCAGCGGCGCGGGCTGGCCGTCTTTCAAAATCCATATCTGGCGCTGGCCGGGGGCGCGCGGGTCGTTGCCTGCGGACTTGCGGTCGCCGGGACGGCGCGGGCCTGAGAACATGCGGCTGAGCATGCTGGTGCTGCCGACTTTCGGGCCGGTTGTGGTGGGTGTGAAGCGCAGCGCGGTGTTGGGCACCAGCAGCACACCCGTGCGCTCGGTGGCGACGATGGTGCTGGATGCGGTCATGCCAGGGCGCAGGCTGAGGTCTGTGTTGTCCACATCAAGGGTGGCGACATAGGTCACCACGTTGTCGGTCTTGGTTGAGCCGAAGTCGACGCGGCGGATGGTGGCCGGGTAGCGCCGCGACGGGTAAGCGCTCACGGTAAAGGTGGCCTTCTGGCCCACCTTGACCGCACCCACATCGGCCTCGTCCACATTCACTGCCAGCTTCAGCTGGGCCAGGTTTTCGGCCACCGAAAATAGGGTCACCGCCTGCAGCGAAGCTGCCACCGCGTTGCCAGGGTCCACGGTGCGGCTGAGCACCACGCCATCGATCGGCGACCGGACCGAAGCCTTGCTGAGGTTGGTTTCGTCTGTCGAGACGTTGGTGCGGGCCACGGTCACGTTGGCTTGCGCGCTGGCCTGCACAGCCAGCGCACGATCGACCGCTGCACGCCCTTGGTCGAGCTCGGCACCCGAGGGCACCTTGCCGCCAGAGAGTCGGGAAACCTCTTCGAAGCGCGCCAGCGTGGCCTGCGATTCTTTCACCGTGGCCGCGCTCTGAGCCAGTGAGGCCTGGGCGGCGGCGAGCGAGGCGCGCGAGCGCTGCACCTGGTCGTTCAACTTGGCGGTGTCGAGCTCGACCAGCACCTGCCCGGCGCTGACGCGGTCGTTCACATCGACCAACACCCGGCGCACCGTGCCTGAGAGTTCGCTGCCGACGTTGACCGCACGCGTGGGTTGAAGCGTGCCGTTGGCCGAGACGGTGAGGGTGAGGTTGCCGGTGCGCAGCGCTTCGGTGACGAACACCGGCGCGTTGTTGGAGGCTTTTTTTTCCTGCCAGTACAGAACACTGCCCACGACCAGCAGCAGTGCGAGCAGACTGGTCCACAGCATGGGACGGCGCCACCAGCGCGCGGCGCTGTCGTCACCCAACAGGGCTTGCAAGGCGGGATCGGTGGGCGGGGTGCTGTTTTTCTTCATGGCGTGAGGTGCGTTTTTTGTGTGGATTCAGCGCGCTGCGGTGTCTGGCGGCGTGGCGCGAGCTGCTCCGGTACCGGACTGCCCGCCAATTCCAAGTCCGGCATCGGGCTGCCAGCCGCCGCCGAGGGCTTTGTAGAGCCGCACATGGTTGGTGCTGAGGCTGCCCCGGGTGCTGGCCACACCGTCTTGCGTGGCCAGCAAGCTGCGTTGGGTGCTGAGCACGGTGTCGAAGCCGATCAGGCCGCTCTGAAAGCGTTGGCGCGCGAGCAGGTCGGCGTTGGCGGCGGCGGTGCTGGCGGTTTGCAGGCGCTCCAGGCGCTCGATGTCGCCGCGCAGCGCAGCCAGCGCGTCTTCGACCTCTTGCAGCGCGGTCAGCACCGTGCCCTGGTAAGCGGCGCGCGTCTGATCCACAGCGGCCTGCTGAGCGCGTGCCTGCGACGCCAGCGCACCGCCATCGAACAGCGGTGCCGACACGCTGGCCAAGAGCGAGCGCAGCACCGAGGCGCTGTCGGTCAGGCTGCCCAGGGTGAGCGCCGAGAGGCCGAGCGAGCCACCGAGCCGAAAGCTCGGGTAGCGCGCAGCTTCGGCCGCGCTGAGGCGCGAAAGTGCTGCGTCGATGCGGCGCTCGGCCGCGCGCACATCAGGCCGCTGGCGCAGAGTTTCGGCGGGAAATGCCATGGCCAGATCCAGCGGCGCGGTGGGAATGGCGGTGGCGGTGCTGAGCGTGGCGGCCAAAGCGCCTGGCGCCTGACCGGTCAGCACCGCGAGCGCGTTGAGCGTTTGCGTCACGCCAGTTTGCAACGCGGGCAGCTGCGCCTCGGTCTGCGCGGTGGCGCTGATCGCCTGCTCCAGATCGAGCGAAGAAACCAAGCCGGCCTGCGCGCGCCAGCGGGTGATTTGTAGGGTTTCCTGCTGGGTGGCGAGGTTGTCGCGCGCAATCGCCAGCCGGGTTTGCAGCGCGCGCAGGTTGATGTAATTCACCGCCACCTCGGCCGCCAGCGACACCTGCACGTTGCCCAGGTTTGCTGCGCTGGCCAGCGCATCGGCCGCGCTCGCATCGGCGGCGCTTCGGTTGCGGCCGAAGATGTCAGGCTCCCAGCTGGCATCGAAGCCAGTCTGAAAACGGCTGCTCGCACTGGCGTTGCCCGCCTGGCTGCGCTGCGCTGAGGCCGAGACGCCCAGCGAGGGGCCAAGACCAGCGGCCTGCGCATCGGCCTGAGCCCGCGCCTGGCGCAGCGCGGCCTGGGCGCTTTGCAGGTTGGTGTTGGCGCGCAACGTCTGCGCAATGAGATCGGTGAGTGCGGGGTCGTTGAAGCGCTGCCACCAGCTGCTCAGGTCGGCTGGCTGCTGATCCCCGGTTTGGGGCGTGATCTGCGGCGCAGTTGACCAGGCTGCTGGCACCGCTACCAATGGGGCTTCAGCTCGTTGCGGCAGCACGCTGGCACAACCAACCAGCGTAAGCGCCAAGACCAAGGGCAGGGCATGCTGGAGGTATGAAGGTCGTCCGACAGCGAAGGCGTACATGGGTGGGCGGTGGGGATAGAGGCAATCCAAGGCGTTTGATGCCGGTGGTGTGTCGAGGCGGTGACCCGATTGTGATCCGGCCAAAAGTTGGGTTCGAGCAGCCCATGTGAAGTTCCGGTCAACCGGTCGCACCGGTGACCCGGATTCAAGCCTTGGACAGGGCCTCGCCCGGTGGTCCGACCAGCGGCTGCGACAGGTGCAGGGTCTGGGTCGGGAAGGCGATCTCGGCACCGCGGCGCTCGACAACGCGGCCAATCGCAATCAACACATCCTGCTTGACCGCGTGGTACTTCACCCAGTTGGTCGTGTGGGTGAAGGTGTAGATCATGATGTCGAGCGAGCTGGCGGCGAAGGCGTTGAAGTTGACGATCAGCGTCTGGGTGGCGTCGATCTCTGGGTGCTCGCTCAGCAGCGTGCGGATGTCGTTCACGATCGCCTCGATCTGTGCAAAGTCGTCGTAGCGCACCCCCACCGTTTCCTTGATGCGCCGGTGGCTCATGCGCGAGGGGTTTTCCACCACGATGGTGGTGAACACCGCGTTGGGCACGTAGATCGGGTTTTTGTTGAAGGCGCGGATGCGGGTGTGGCGCCAGCTGATGTACTCCACCGTGCCCTCGATGCTTTTGTCGGGCGAGCGGATCCAGTCGCCGACGCTGAACGGGCGGTCCAGATAAATGGTGAGGCCACCAAAAAAATTGGCCAGCAGGTCTCTGGCGGCCAGGCCAACCACGATGCCGCCGACGCCGCCCAGGGCGAGCAGGGCGCCAACATTGAAGCCCAGTGTGTTGGCTGCCACGATGGCGCCGACCACCACCACCAGCAGACGGCCGAGTTTGCTTAGGGCATCGATGGTGGTGAGATCGAAGTCTTGACCTGAATCGCGCCCTCGCTGAATGGTGTTGTCGGTCAACAGCGCAATGAACTTCCACGCAAACCAAGCCATGGCCAGCACGATGGTCACGTTGAGTGCCTGCGTCACCTCCTCGGTGAAATCCGGCTCGGGCCACTGCGCGTGCAACACGCCTGCGATCCACGACAGCGCCACCACCACCACGATCGCGCGGGTGGGGCCGCGCGCAGCGGCAACCAACGCTTCGTACCAGACGGCACGCGAGCGCGCGGCGAGGCGGTCGAACTGGTTGAACAGCACGCGCGTCACCAGAGTGGCCACCAGCGCCAGCAACAGGATGGCAAGCACCATGGCCAGCCAGGCCTCGATGCCCAGGGTCTGAATAAAAAATTCCCGTGTCGACTGCATGCGCCCAGCGCTCCTTGAATTTACTGAAAAGCCACCTCAGCAAAGCTGCGCAGCTTGCGGCTGTGCAGCTGGCCCGAGCCGCCTTCACGCAGGCGCTCCACTGCGCGGATGCCGATGCGCAGGTGCTGATCGACCCGCTCGCGGTAGAAATGGTTCGCCATGCCGGGCAGCTTGATCTCGCCGTGCAGCGGCTTGTCGCTCACACACAGAAGGGTGCCGTAGGGCACGCGAAAGCGAAAGCCGTTGGCTGCGATGGTGGCGCTTTCCATGTCGAGTGCGACCGCGCGCGATTGCGAAAAGCGGCGCTGCGGCGTGTTGTTGGGCAGCAGCTCCCAGTTGCGGTTGTCGGTGCTGGCCACAGTGCCGGTGCGCATGATGCGCTTGAGCTCGCTAGGTGGCAGGTTGGCCACATCGGCCACCGCGCCTTCCAGTGCGAGCTGGATCTCGGCCAGCGCGGGAATCGGCACCCACAGCGGCAGCTCTTCATCGAGCACATGGTCTTCGCGCACATAAGCGTGCGCCAACACATAGTCGCCCAGCTGCTGCGAGCTGCGCAGGCCGGCGCAGTGGCCGATCATGAGCCAAGCGTGCGGGCGCAGCACGGCGATGTGGTCGGTGATGGTTTTGGCGTTGGACGGGCCGATACCGATGTTGACCATGGTGATACCGCTTCGATCAGCGCGCATCAGGTGGTAGCCAGGCATCTGTGGCAAACGGGGCAGGGCGGCGCCCAGGGCATCAATGGGCTCGGTCGGTCGGCCACTGCGGCGCTTCACCAGATTGCCAGGCTCCACAAAGGCGGTGTACTCGCTGTCTGGATTGGCCATTTCGGCGTGGCCCAGGCGAATGAACTCGTCGATGTAGAACTGGTAATTGGTGAACAGCACGAAGTTCTGGAACCACTCGGGCGCGGTGCCGGTGTAGTGGCGCAGCCGCTGCAGCGAATAGTCGACCCGGGGCGCGGTGAACAGCGCGAGTGGCTGGGCCTCGCCTGGGCGCGGCTCAAAGGTGCCGTTGGCGATACCGTCGTCCATCACGGTGAGGTCGGGCAGGTCGAACACATCGCGCATCA
>Ga0335395_10001652_pt1 | contig 13884 bp, 15 predicted proteins | sample MAT02_FD_205744 | JGI IMG/M metagenome (GOLD analysis project Ga0335395, IMG submission 205744) | Freshwater microbial communities from Lake Fryxell liftoff mats and glacier meltwater in Antarctica - MAT-02 (spades assembly) (version 2) ...
CGACGACGGCCTGGACGCGCTGCGGATGAGTTCGATCACCTACCGCATCGCCACCGGCAAGCACGCAGGGCGCAAGGTCGCGACGCTGCAGACGATCCCCGCCGATAACGGCTCGCCCGAAGGCGACGCCGGCAAGGTCGGCCGTTTCTCGCTGCATGCGGGCGTCGCGGCCGAGGCGCACGAGGGCCAGAAGCTGGAACGCCTGTGCCGCTAAATCGCGCGCCCGGCGATCAGAGAGAAGCGATTGTCGATCTCGCCACAGGGCAGAGCGTTACCCGCTCAAGACACCGTGCAAGAACGGCACGACGCACGTGGAGTTTGAGCCGGTGGACTTGATGGCGCACATCCCTGTGCGCCACCCTGCGGGCGACCTGCGGTCGTCCCAATCGGCAATCCTGCCGACTTGTCATCGCCAAACTCGCGACGCTGGTGCTGCCACCGCGTGCGCACCTCACCCGCTTCCACGGCGTCTTTGCCCCAAACGCGAAGTTGCGTGCCCAGCTGACGCCATCGTGGCGCGGCAAACGTCCTCCTACGGACGAGGAGCCGACCGGGGCCAACAGCGACCACCGTAGCCCCGACGAAAAACGCCGCTCGATGACCTTGGCGCAGCGCCTCAAGCGCGTTTTCAACATCGACGTGAACGCCTGCGGCCACTGCGGCGGTGCTGTGCGGATAGTGGCCAGTATCGAAGAACGCACCGCCATTCGCGCCATCCTCGCCCACCTCGCAAAGCACCGCGCGCTGGAGAAAGCGCACTACCGACCCGCCCCGCGCGCACCGCCCGCCGCGACCGCGTGACATCCCGCCGGCCACGACGCCGAAGGCGAAACAAGGCAAGACCACACGAGGCGGCAGCGAACCCGTAGGGCTGCGCTCGGCCCGCTGTCGGTAACCGGCGGGAAATCGCAACGAACGCGCTGCCGTACCCCCATCCACCCGGCGAAGCGCTCCCCGATGACGCCCCAACCACGGCCAAACCCACGCTCGCGCCGCCTCTGCCTACCGCGCAGACTGCCCGAAAAGGGCGTTTGAATTTCCTATACTCTCCATGGCCTTTTGCTGCGCTTCGGTCACTCCCGCCAAGACGTTGATGCTGGCGCCCGACAACTCCGCGACCGGCTTGTTTTCATGGCCCGTTTTGATGAATTTTCCGTTGTTCAAAAGACACCTCGTCATGTAGTGTGGAGTGAACTACCGCCACCGAGGGCGGTGCGGCTGCGCTAAAACACAGGCCAGGCGCGTTGAATTGCCATCATGTGAGCTCCAGCCTGAATGAGCTCGTGTCTCCGTATCGCGCCAGACATTAACGTCACGCTCAGCAGTCCAGAAAATGCAACCTTTTCACGGCCGACATGCTGCCCTTGTCCGTAGGAAAATCAGATCATACACAGCCAACCAGCCAACAGCAGAAAGACCATCTTTTTCAGCCCAACTTCCAGCAGAAAGAGCGATCGAGATTGCGCCTATTTATAGTCGATATTACACCTATTTATAGTCGAGATTACACCTATTTATAGAGTAGCTCTCACTGCAGACGCAGTTTTTCCATCTGCAGCTTCAGTTGCTCCAGCTGAGAATCGCCGGTTGCATCCTCAATCGGCTGTCCAGCGGCATTGGGAATGTGCAAAAGCTCCCGAGCCGAGGTTTTCATCGCCGGAGAGTTCTTGTCGATTTAGATCGAGACCTTGGCCACCACCGGGTCGAGCATGGCGACATTGGTGGGATAGTTGAAAAGCATCAGCAGTACCAGCGTCATACCGACAAAAACGCAAATAAGCGACGGAATGTGAAGAAGCTGCCTGTAAGGCCCAGCATGCGCAAGCACGCGACGCAATCGCGGGGGTGAAAAACAACAGAGACAGATTTAACTAGGCCTTGCTTGCCAGGCCGATATAGGCGGCTTCATCAGTCGGTAAACAGTTTGGAAGGTCTCGTTGCTCTCGTCGTTCATTGACCGTGTGCTAGCTTATAGTGCGCTTCTTCAGCAACCCAAGTGCTCGCGAGCATGCGAGGGAAAGTACGGATATGACTGTTTTGCGAATACTGCTCGCCGACGACCAGATCCCTCCCCACGACGACTCGGAGGAGGTCTTTCATGCAGCGTTGAAGAAACAGTTCGGCGACCCAGCCACAGTACTCGCTTGTATCGAACAGTGTCGGTTCATGGGTGAAGTCGTTCAAGCTCTTCGCGATGCGGGGTACCGACTTACGACCGCGCGGACATATGCCGATGCAGTCGAACAGATCGCAAGCAATGATTTCGACCTTGCGATCATCGACCTCGGCTGGTATTTGGATACAAAAGTTCCCCGCCACGAACGACCATCGGCTGGATGGTCTTTGTGCGAGAGGCTCGACGAAAAGGCGGCAAGGAGCAATGGCCGAATCCCTCAGATTCTCTTCTCGAGCCGGTTTCCAGTCGAGCCCGGGCTCAGTCGCGAAGCGGCCCGAAAGCAGAAGCTTCCGATGTTCAAGCAGGCCACGCCAATTGTACTCAATTCCCTCATGGCGGCAGTCGGCTTCGTGGAGGCAACCATCGGCGCACAGCGCTCACAAGAGGCCGGAAATCCCAAGCGCTTCGAACGCGAATTGCAGGATATTGCGCTCGGATTCTACAAGGAGAGTATTGCCGATTATCGCCGTTGGACAAAACTCTCGTTGGGTTTTGTTGCAGGCGGTCTTGTCTTGGTTCTAGCCGGCGCAGGTATTGCATTTTACGGCGCAATCGGCGTTGCGACCCTCAGCTCAATTAGCAGTCTCATTTGTACAACTATTGCCGCGCTTTTGTACCGGCGTCTCGACTCGATGCATACGTCAGTCGAGACAGCCCGACGGGAGGTCCTCATGGAGATTCAGAATCTTCCCCAGAAGTAAAACCTCCCCCGCTTCCCTGATGCCTGTGGGGGAAATCAGCAGTCCCCGTAAAGGACAGGAAATTCACACGCACTTTTTTACTCCCAAAGGCCCCCTCGCAAGGCTCTTGGACACCCACTGACGCGATCCTTGGGTTCGGCAACGACCTGATGAGGATCGACTGCAGCCTAAACGAGCTTCATCCGTGGCGACCTTCTCCGACCTTCGCCGGGTTTTCCCGGTCGATAGGCCGCCAAACCTCGGCTCTGAGAATCTCTGGCGCAGCCGATCCCCGCGGCCCTGGTCACCGGGCCGCCTTAAACGTGTTGGCTGAAGAGTCTCAGGCCGCTTGCAGTTGCGACCCACGGGCTGGCGTGCGCGGCGGCGCCCGGGCCGCCAGACCCAGGTGCGCGAGGATCTTCTCGATCACCGGCTGCTCCACTATCGCCGCGATGATCATCAGCTCGCCCCCGCAGTTCGGGCAGTGCGCCATGTCGATCTCGAACACGCGCTTGAGCAGCTTGGCCCAGCTCAGCCGAACCGGACGGTGGTGCGGCCTGCATGGGTGGTTCGGGCTCTTGCGGCACCACATGCGCGCGCAGCTTGGCGTTCGGTGCGAGAACGCCGTGGAAGCGAATCAGGTGCAGCCTCGGCCTAGGCACCAGCGCAGCCAGCCGCTGCATCAACTCCAGCCGCTGGCTGGTTGGCGAGCAGCTGCCCCTCAGCTCTCCTGGATGCGGCACGCCCCGAAGGCCTCCTCCAGCGCCTCAACGCACGCGCATCGAGCGGATCCAGCGCGTTCATCAACCGGGCTCGCCTCCGGAGAGGGGGGCTCGGACAACAGCAACTGGCTGGCGATGTTCTACGCTGCGCCGCGCCGATGTCTTACCCGTGCGCGGGACAAACGCCGATGGGCGGCGATGAGGCCGCGCGAAACACTGTGCAGCCGTCGCTGTACAGGAGCGTTTCGTGCTGCACCTCACCGCACGGGAGGGGCGCGCAACGCCGCGCCTCGCCAGCGCCGCTTCGACCGCGCTGCCCGGCCGCGCCGACCTGCGCGCGGCATGCGCCCGAGCGCACGCTGCTGTACGCGCGGGTACAGGCGCACTACCCGGATTTGATCGCGCGTTTTGAGGCGCAAGACCGCTCGCTGCCCGAGTACGTGCGCGAGAACTTCGAGGCGTTCCTGCGCTGCGGCGTGCTCGAGCACGGCTTCCTGCGCGTGGTGTGCGAGCAGTGCCATGCGGACAAATTCGTCTGGAACGAATTTGAACAGCCGTAGCCTGGCCCGCAGGGCGTAGGGCAGGAAGCCCGGAGTAACGGTTGATGGCGTTCTCCTGCAAGAAGCGCGGGTTTTGCCCCAGCTGCGGCGCACGCCGCATGGTCGGGAGTGCGCGGCACCTCGTGGAAGATGTGTTCGGCCCGCGCCCGGTGCGGCAATGGGTGCTGAGTTTTCCATATCCCTTGCGCTTCCTGTTCGCCAGCAAGCCCGACGCCATCGGCCCTGTGCTGGGCATCGTGCATCGCGTGATCGCAGGAGGGTTGGCGGATCAAGCTGGCGTCGACCGCGCAAGCGCGCAGTGCGGCACGGTGACGATGATCCAGCGCTTCGGCAGCGCGCTCAACTTGAATGTCCACTTTCACATGCTGTGGCTCGACGGCGCGCCCGAGCCGGTGGCCGCCCGGCCGGATAAGCCGCGCTTGCGCCGCGCCCGCGCGCCCACGTCCGCGCAGTTGACGCACCTGGCCGGCAAGATCGCGCACCGTGTGTGCCGGCATCTGGTTCGCAAAGGCTGGCTCGAAGGCGAGGACGAATCTGCTTTCCTGTCAGATAGCGCCGGCTGCGATGACGGCCTGGACGCGCTGCGGATGAGTTCGATCACCTACCGCATCGCCACCGGCAAGCACGCAGGGCGCAAGGTGGCTTCGTTGCAGACGACCCCAGCCGATCACGGCTCGACGGAAGGCGATGCTGGCAAGGTCGGCGGTTTCTCGCTGCATGCGGGCGTCGCGGCCGAGGCGCACGAGGGCCAGAAGCTCGAACGCCTGCGCCGCTACATTGCACGCCCGGCAATCTCAGAAAAGCGGCTATCGATCTCGCCGCAGGGCACAGCGTTACCCGCTCAAGACGCCGTGGCGAAATAACACGACGCACGTGGAGTTTGAGCCGGTGGACTTCATCGCCAAACTGGCGGCGTTGGTGCCGCCACCGCGCGCCCACCTGACCCGCTTCCACGGCGTCTTTGCGCCAAACGCGAAGTGGCGCGCGCAGCTGACGCCATCGTGGCGCGGCAAACGGCCAGCCACCGACGTGGAATCGACCGAGGCGCGCACAGACCAGCGCACTCCCGTTGAGCAGCGTCGCGCGATGACCTGGGCGCAGCGCCTCAAGCGCGTTTTCAACATCGACGTGAGCACCTGCGTCTACTGCGGCGGCACGCTACGGATCGTGGCCAGCATCGAAGAACCCACCGCCACCCGCGCCATCCTCGCCCACTTCGAAAAGCACGGCGCGGTGGAGCAAGCGCACTAGCGACCCGCCCCGCGCGCACCGCCCGCTGTGGCCGCGTGACACCCCGACGGCCACGACGCCTGTCCTGAGCACAGTCGAAGGGCCGAAGGCGAAACCAGGAAGCCAACACGAAGCGGCCACGATCCCGCAGGGAAGCGCTCGACCCGCCCTCGGCAACCGGCGGGAAATCATCGCGAACGGCGCTGCCGAACACCCATCAACCCGCCCAAACGCGCCCAAACGCTCTGCGATGACGCCCCAATCGCCCCTAAACCAAGCTTGCGCCGCCTCCGGCTACCGTGTGGCCTGCCTGAAAAGAGCGTTTGAATTACCTATACTTATGTCGGACTGATGCATTGCGCCCAGACTTGGCCTGGGCGGTTGCTTCAGGACTTGCCGCGAGTCTTCCTGGCGGCGGGTGCTGCCGGGGCAAACGGTGCAGCGGGGGCAGCCTGCAGGTGAGCATTGAAGACCCAGCCCTCGATGTCGCCCTTGCCCACCACTTCGACCCGGCTCCAGCGTTCACCGGCCTCCAGCAGTGCCACTTCGGTACCCTTCTTCAAGGCCGGGGCCACGGTGGCGGCGGCAGCATCTGGGCCGCTGCGGATGTTCAGCTGCGGACTGGTGACGGTGTAGCGCGGGAAGTCGTCTTCCTGTCGGCCGGCCATGCGCGCGGCCACGGACGCCAACGGAAAAGCCGGGCCGGGGTCGCTCTTGCGGCCACTGGCGATGTCTTCGTGCCCCAGCACTTCCTTCAGCCCGTAGTGGGCGAAAAGCAGTTCGGCCAGTTCGAAGGCACGGCCGATCTGGGCTTCGGTGTAGACATGCCAGGGCCTTTCGGCGGCTTCGTGCTTGTGCTTGGCCACCACAACTTCGCTGCGCGGAAAAACCTTGCCGAAACTGGACGTGTACTTGGCACCCAGGTTCTTGAGCGCACCGGCGTTGTCCATCTCGATGCCGATGGCAAAGTTGTTCATGCCCGTCAGGCCGGCCCAATGGCTGATGCCGGCGTGCCAGGTGACAACGTTGAACGGCGCGAGCTGAATGATCTCGCCTTCGCGCCCCAGCACCAGGTGGGCCGACGCCTTGGCCGCCGGGTTGCAAAGCCAGTCGGCCGAACTCTTGGCCGAACTGCCGGCGGTGTAGTGGTAGACCAGGAACTGCGGCGCCAGCCTGCCGCCCCGGTTGGGCGTGTTGCGCTGGGTGACCTTGTCGCCTTCCAGCAGATGGTTTTTGATGCTCAGCATGGGCTCTCCTCCCGGTGGTGCCAGGGCCTGAACGACGGGATGGTCGGGGTCAGGCTTGCCCTGGCCCGAACAAATGCTAAGGGGCGCCTGCAACCAGGGTCAACAGCGAATCTGTCCAAGCTGACACCAGGGCCGGCTGCTCTCCGTCCCGACTGAATCTGGACGGATTCCATGATCCAGAGCTCTACCCCGAATCATGGGTTTGACGTGCTTCCTGCTGCGTGGCCCCCGGGCTTGACGGGCGGCTACGGGCTGAAAGAGTGCGCGGGGTGCTGCCGCGTGTTAGGTCAGCAAGCCTGCGCTGCACGAAACGCCGCCGGGGAATGCCGGCTCCATCCGTTCTGGCCTCGATGGCATAGGGGTGCTAGAGAGCCCGCGCGTCCTGGCTTGGCACAAACTCGAACGCCTTCACGCCGGACGGCGAATCCCCGCGGCTCCGTTTTGCGCGTGTCGGATTCGCCGTTTCTTGGCCGGCGGTCCGGGGGGCTTGGCTGACATCCTGACCGTCGATCCGGCGCTATACCGCCCACAGCAAATTGGCGGATTCGTCGATACCAAGGAGTGTCGATTCAATTGGCGGCCCCGCAACCGGCGAGACCGCGGGCATCCACACCAGGAGCGACTAAGGGTCGCGACCTCTCGTGCGGAAGAGCCACCAATCCGCTGGCTGGTTGGCGAGCAGCTGCCCCTCAGCTCTCCTGGATGCGGCGCGCCCCGAAGGTCTCCTCCAGCGCCTCAACGCACGCGCATCGAGCGGATCCAGCAGGTTCATCAACCGGGCTCGCCTCCGGAGAGGAGGGGGCTCGGACAACAGCAACAGGCTGGCGATGTTCTACGCTGCGCCGCGCCGATGTCCTACCCGTGCACGGGACAAACGCAGATGGGCGGCGATGAGGCCTCGCAAACACTGTGCATCCGTCGATGTACAGGAGCGGTTCGTGCTGCACCTCACCGCACGGGAGGGGCGCGCAACGCCGCGCCTCGCCAGCGCCGCTTCGACCGCGCTGCCGGCCGCGCCGACCTACGCGCGGCATGCGCCCGAGCGCACGCTGCTGTACGCGCGGGTGCAGGCGCACTACCCGGATTTGATTGCGTGTCTTGAGGCGCAAGACCGCTCGCTGCCCGGGTACGTGCGCGAGGACTTCGAGGCGTTCCTGCGCTGCGGCGTGCTCGAGCACGGCTTCCTGCGCGTGGTGTGCGAGCAGTGCCATGCGGACAAATTCGTCTGGAACGAATTTGAACAGCCTTAGGCTGGCCCGAAGGGCGTGGGGCAGGAAGCCCGGAGTAACGGCTGCTGGCCTTCTCCTGCAAGAAGCGCGGGTTTTGCCCGAGCTGCGGCGCACGCCGCATGGCCGAGAGTGCGCGATACCTTGCGGAAGAGGTGTTCGGCCCGCGGCCGGTGCGGCAATGGGTGCTGAGTGTCCCGGTGCCGTTGCGCTTCCTTTTCGCCAGCAAGCCCGACGCCATCGGCACTGTGCTGGGCATCGTGCATCGCGTGATCGCAGGATGGTTGGCAGATCAAACGGGAATCGATCGCGCCACCGCGCAGTGCGGCACGGTGACGCTGATCCAGCGCTTCGGCAGCGCGCTCAACTTGAATGTCCACTTTCATATGCTGTGGCTCGACGGCGTGTACGAGCCGGTGGCCACCCGGCCGGACAAACCGCGCCTGCGCCGCGCCCGCGCGCCGACCTCCGCGCAGTTGACGCAGTTGGCCGTCAAGATCGCGCACCGTGTGTGCCGGCATCTGGTTCGCAAAGGCTGGCTCGAAAGCGAAGACGAATCTGCTTTCCTGTCGGATAGCGCCGGCGGCGACGACGGCCTGGACGCGCTGCGGATGAGTTCGATCACCTACCGCATCGCCACCGGCAAGCACGCAGGGCGCAAGGTCGCGACGCTGCAGACGATCCCCGCCGATAACGGCTCGTCCGAAGGCGATGCCGGCAAGGTCGGCGGTTTCTCGCTGCATGCGGGCGTAGCCGCCGAGGCGCACGAGAGCCAGAAGCTCGAACGCCTGTGCCGGTACATTGCACGCCCGGCGATCTCAGAAAAGCGGCTATCGATCTCGCCGCAGGGCACAGCGTTACCAGCTGAAGACGCCGTGGAAGAACGGCACGACGCACGTGGAGTTTGAGCCGGTGGATTTCATCGCTAAACTGGCGGCGTTGGTGCCGCCACCGCGCGCCCACCTGACCCGCTTCCACAGCGTCTTTGCGCCAAACGCGAAGTTGCGCGCGCAGCTGACGCCGTCGGGGCGTGGCAAACGTCATCCTACGGACGAGGCGTCGACTGGCGCCAACAGCGACCACCGCAGCCCCGACGAAAAGCGCCGAGCGATGACCTGGGCGCAGCGTCTCAAGCGCATTTTCAACATCGACGTGAGCACGTGCATCCACTGCGGCGGCTCGGTGCGCATCGTCGCCAGCATCGAAGAACCCACCGCCATCCGCGCCATCCTCGCCCACTTCGAAAAGCACGGCGCGCTGGAGAAAGCGCACTACCGACCCGCCCCGCGCGCACCGCCCGCTGTGGCCGCGTGACACCCCGCCGGCCACGATGCCGAAGGCGAAACAAGGCAAGACCACACGCAGCGGCAACAAACCCGCAGGCCCGCGCTCGGCCCGCTGTCGGGAATCGGCGGAAAATCGCCACGAGCGGCGCTGCCGAACACCCATCAACCCGCCCAAACGCTCTGCAATGACGTCCCAACCACGGCCAAACCGACGCTTGCACCGCCTCTGGCTACCGCGCAGGCTGCCCGAAAAGGGCGTATGAATTTCCTATACTCCCGGAGCATGAGGCCACCGCGTACAAGGCGAAGCCGGCGTGGAAGCCAGAGCTCACAATCTCTGGCAGCACGCAATATCTCGGCGTGAAACCCTACGGCATGGATCGATTGGATCAGCTCTTGCAGAGCCAGTACTTACCACAGTTTGTTCGGCTGGCGGCTCTGGACACCCACCGATCAATGGAACTTTTCCTACAGCCCGAGCGGCGAATGACTACAGACGCGCGCCGGGACGGCAGCGATGATCGGGGCATGAGTCAAGCCCGCGCGCTCCTGGTTCCGCCCCGCCAAGCCGGCCACTATCACTGCGTGACGCGGTGTGTGCGGCGGGCTTGGTTCCGTGGTCGCGATCCCTTGACCGGGCTTGATCACTCGGCGCGAAAGGAGATTATCGAGGCGCGCATTCTGGCGCTTGGGAACATTTTTTCCATCGGCGTGTACAGCTATGCAGTGATGAGCAATCACCTGCACGTCGTGCTGAGCCTGCTGCCCGATTACGCGAACAAATGGTTGCCCGAGGAAGTGGTGGAACGCTGGCTGCGCTTGTTCCCGTCGCGCAACGAGCGACGCGTTGAAGAGCGGCGAGCGCCCATGCTGGCGGATCCGGATCGCATTGCCGAATGTCGGGAGCGGCTATCGAATCTTTCTTGGTTTATGCGCTGCTTGAACGAGTATTTGGCGGAAACGTTTAACGAAGCGGACAAATGCACCGGGCGATTCTGGGAAGGCCGCTTTAAATGCCAAGCGCTGCTCAGCGAAAAGTCCCTGCTGGCCGCGCTGACGTATGTCGATTTGAATCCGATCAGCGCGCGGATTGCGAAGAACGTGACCAGCTCGAAGCATACCAGCGTTAAGCAGCGCAGCGATGCGATCGCGAATAACCGCGATCTGGCCGAAATGACGATCAAGCCGCTCGCCGGCTTTATTGCCAGCTCATTCCAAAAGCTCAGCGAAGCCGAATATATCGAACTGGTGGATTGGACCGGGCGCCAATGGCATCCAAACAAACCCGGCAAAATCGCCGACACCGAACCACCCGCACTGCGCCGACTCGGCCTTGATCCAACGCATTGGACGCATAAGGTCAAGGGCGTCGGCAGTGCTTATTGGAGAGTAATCGGAACAGTCGAAGAAATGCTCGAAAAGGCCGTCGCGATGAAGCAAAAGTGGGTAAAAGGAATTAACTTCGCGCGCTGGCTTGAGCAAAAACTCGGCTAATCCACTCGCCCGAACTTATTGGCGCCAACGGCGCCCGGGTGCGTTGGTTAAAGGAAACTGTGAGCTTGAAAAACGGGATGATTATAGACGTCTAGACGTCCGTAGGTTCGAACTCAAAATAACTTGCTCGAACTGTGGGTGTCTAATATGTTCAGCGGTGGGTGTCTAATATGTTCATCTGATATGTTCAGCGCGAACCATGGGTGTCTAATATTTTCAATAGTGTCTAATATGTTCAATACGAACTCAAAATAACTGGCTCGAACCATGGGTGTCTAATATGTTCCGAACCATGGGTGTCTAATATGTTCAAATATGTTCAATACAAGCAAGAGTCCGCTTCTGAACCCACTGATGCCATTTAAGCGAGTTTGGCGAAAAGCCACCGCAGCAGCGGCCACATCAGCAGACGCGTCAAGGCCGACAATCCCACCACGCCCAAGCCGATGACCAACGGCAGTGCGGCGCCGAAGGTGTAGCTCATGCCCAGCACCCAGCCGAGCAGGCACTCGGCGCGGTAGCCGGGTAGCAGCACTGCGATGGCCAAGGTAGTAAGGAAGATCGCGGCCGACGCGGTCTCGGCGCCATGCGCGAAGCTGACTGAAAGCGCCAGCCCAAGCAGCAGCGGCAGGCCCAATCCCACGTTCAGCGCGATGCGGCCGGTGCCACGCCGCTGTGCCCGACTGGCTGCCCACCAAGCCAGCGACGGGAGTATCACGAGGCTCCAGGCGTTGTGCACGCCGGGCAAATCGGCCCGGTGCAGGAAGTGATGCGTGAGGATGCCGCCACGGCTTGCCTCCCAGCCGAGCTGCACCAGTACCAACAGCAGGGCGACCGCCATCCAAGTGGCGTGCAGGGAAGTAAAGGATGCTTGGCGTGAGTTGCTGGTCATATTCATAGGACAAAAACATAGCCATTCTTGCGCCGCCGCGAAAGTCCCGCGCGACAGCACGCAGTATCGAAGGGCCGGACCGCGGCCGACGGCGACGAGCCGCGGAATCTGCGCTCACCGCACTGGAGGGTCGCGCAACGCCGCGCAATGCCAGCGCCGCACCGACCGCGCTGCCGGCCGCGCCGACCTATGCTCGCCATGTTTCCGAACGCACGCAGCTGTACGCGCGGGTACAGGCGCACTACCCGGATTTCATTGCGCGTCTTACGGCAGAAGACCGCTCGCTGCCCGAGTACGTGCGCGAGGAGTTCGAGGCGTTCCTGCGCTGCGGCGTGCTCGGGCACGGCTTCTTGCGCGTGGTGTGCGAGCAGTGCCATGCGGAAAAATTCGTCTGGAACGAATTTGAACAGCCGTAGGCTGGCCCGAAGGGCGTAGGGCAGGAAGCCCGGAGTAACGGTTGATGGCCTTCTCCTGCAAGAAGCGCGGCTTCTGCCCCAGCTGCGGCGCACGCCGCATGGCCGAGAGTGCGCGGCATCGGATGGAGGAGGGGTTTAGCCCGCGGCCGGTACGGCACTGGGTGCTGAAGATCCCGGTGCCGTTGCGCTTCCTGTTCGCCAGCAAGCCCGACGCCATCGGCCCGATGCTGGGCATCGTTCATCGTTCATCGCGTGATCGCAGGAGGGTTGGCGGATCAAGCGGGCCTTGACCGCGCCAGCGCGCAGTGCGGCACGGTGACGCTGATCCAGCGCTTCGGCAGCGCGCTCAACCTCAACATCCACTTCCACTTCAACATGCTGTGGCTCGATGGGGTGTGTCAGGAGGACATCGAGCAACCACGGCGCAAACCGCGCCTTCATCGCGCCCGCGCGCCGACCTCCGCGCAGTTGACGCAGCTGGCCGACACCATCGCGCACCGGGTGTGTCGGCATCTGGCGCGCCAGGGCTGGCTTGAAGGCGAAGACGAATCCGCCTTCCTGTCCGACCGCGCAGGCTGCGACGACGGCCTGGACGCGCTGCGGATGAGTTCGATCACCTACCGCATCGCTACCGGTGCGCAAGCCGGGCGCAAGGTGACGACGCTGCAGACGATCCCCGCCGATAACGGCTCGACAAAAGGCGATGCTGGCAAGGTCAGCGGTTTATCGCTGCATGCGGGCGTCGCCGCCGAGGCGCACGAGAGCCAGAAGCTTGAACGCCTGTGCCGGTACATTGCACGGCGATCAGCGAGAAGCGCCTATCGATCTCGCCGCAGGGCACAGCGTTACCAGCTCAAGACGCCGTGGCGAAACGGCACGACGCACGTGGAGTTTGAGCCGGTGGACGTGATGGCGCACATCCCTGTGCGCCACCCTGCGGGCGACCTGCGGTCGTCCAAATCGGCAATCCTGCCGATTCGTCATCGCCAAACTCGCGGCGTTGGTGCCGCCACCGCGCGCCCACCTGACCCGCTTCCGCGGCGTCTTTACTCCGGGCATCCTGCTCTTCGCCCTCCGAGCCACCCTTCGGCTGTTCGAATTCGCTCCGGGCGAATTTGTGCGCCAAACGCGAAGTTGCGCACGCAGCTGACGCCATCGGGGCGCGGCAAGCGGCCAGCCACCGACGTGGCATCGGCCGGGGCCAACGTCGACGACCTCAGCCCCATTGATCGCTGGCGTGCGATGACCTGGGCGCAACGCCTCAAGCGCGTGTTTGGTATCGACGTGAAAACCTGCATCCACTGCGGCGGTTCGGTGCGCAGCGTCGCCAGCATCGAAGAACCCAAAGCCATCCGCGCCATCCTCGACCACTTCGCAAAGCACGGCGCGATGGAGCCAGCGCACGACCGGCCGGCAGCGCGCGCACCGCCCGCGGTGGCCGCGTGATCGCGTGATCGCCGAATCAGCCACAACGCCGAGGCGAAAACCGCAACCCCATCCGATGCGGCCACGAGCCCGCAGGCCCGCGCTCGGCCGGCTGTCGGGAATCGGCGGAAAATCGCCACGAGCGGCGCTGCCGAACACCCATCAACCCGCCCAAACGCTCTGCAATGACGCCCCAACCACGGCCAAACCGACGCTTGCGCCGCCTCCGGCTACCGCGCAGGCTGCCCGAAAAGGGTGTTTGAATTTCCTATACTCAAGCGTAGCTGTTCCGGTTCTTCTGCGAAGTTCATCCGGGCATGCGACCGATACGTCCCTGTGTTAAAAACGGAATCTGATCCGTTCGGCATTCCAGGCCACTTTAGGGCAGGCATTTCCGCTCGGCGCTTTCAATTGGGGAGGAAACATGAAGAAGGAACTGCCGATCCCGAAGTGCTTTGACAATCCGGCCGACGCCGGAAAGCGGCTGACCGAGATGTTCGTCGACATCGGCCAGGCGCGCGATACGAAGT
>Ga0335395_10001653_pt1 | contig 13880 bp, 6 predicted proteins | sample MAT02_FD_205744 | JGI IMG/M metagenome (GOLD analysis project Ga0335395, IMG submission 205744) | Freshwater microbial communities from Lake Fryxell liftoff mats and glacier meltwater in Antarctica - MAT-02 (spades assembly) (version 2) ...
CATTAAAGCTTAAGAAAGTATTAAACCTTCCGTTGCGGTTAGGATTCCGCATTCATGAGGTGTATTGTTTTTCGTTCTGCACGTATTAGTCGGGTTTGTGATCACAAAACCATTGCTTGCTACCAACGAAGAACTGCAATAACCAGCCTCAACAGGCAAAAGTAGTTCTTGCATACAAAAGCAGTCAATTGACATGAAAAAGCAGGCATTTGCAGGGGTTTGCAGTATAAAAACACGTAGAGCGCATTTGCTGCAATTGCCTGTTTCTATACTGATTTTGTACTGCAAATGACTGTTAATGTACAGCAAATGACGGATTTTAGCGGATACAATAATTAGCTGTTTTTTAGCGTTTTTCAACAAAACTGAATTGATTTAATAGTCAACTTTTTGTCAGTAGGTTGACTATTAAATCAAGTTTCTGGAGTGTGAGAAAATTGGTAATGCAGCAGCCGTTACGCCAGCCGTGACAGCCAGGTGAAATGTTGTTGTCTGGCTTTTGCTTGGCGATCGGCTAAACTGTTGTTGTCAGATTAACGCTGACAGTCGGGTAAAATGTTGACAGACAAACCCTGACAGTAGGGTAAACTCGACTTATTGCATAAATTTTTGATAGAGCCGATCAACCGCTCCTTCAGCAACCGAGTTTTTGAGCAAAAGCTGAAAAGTCTTAACGGTTAGAAACCCGGTTTCTGACTCCCACTTGCCCTATTTTCGCGAGCTATTTTGTGGCGTGAATTAAGCTCATATCAAGTGAAAAATGTCAACAAAGTTCCGTGAAAATACTGATGTTTTGAATCATCAGAACAGGTTTAATCAGTACCAGGTAGCGTCTAGTGGCTGACCCAGAGAAAACTTACTATGAAAATCCATTAACAAGTATGTATTTATGCAACCATGCAATAAATTTTGTGAAGACAAGCCAAAAGAGTCAACAATGTAGGTAAGTCAGTATTTAGATTGGTGATCGCTAGGTAGAGGGGATGGAAAGATCGCAGTGTCCCGTCCGTCCTCCTCCCCCATAGCTATTTAGATGGCTCCATTGTCTCAAATCTCTTATACACTCGTTAAAAGTTTAATTAATTCTTATGCCAGGCTTTCAAACTAGACCGGGACAAACAGTAAATACAATTAAGAACCTTCTTAAGGAAAGATACAAACAAGGCTTTCCAATTATCAAAGAAATTATTCAGAATGCTAACGATGGTCAAGCAACCACCTTAGATTTTGGTATAGCTCAAGGCTTAGGTGATTCTGTGAAGCACCCGTTACTGAAAATTCCTGCCTTGTTTTTCCTCAATAATGGGACATTTACAAAATCAGATCAAGAATCAATCACTTATTTTGGAATTGATGCTAATGCTAAAGATAAAAGCAAAATAGGAAAATTTGGCTTGGGCCAAAAAAGTATTTTTCACTTTTGTGAAGCATTTTTTTATATTGCTCGTTCTCAGTCCATCCCAGACGGATGTGGAGAATTTATTAACCCTTGGGCAACTCCTGATGGCGATACTAAAAGACCCGAATGGGTCGAACTGTCTAATCAAGACAGGGAATCATTAGAAAAATATTTATTTACCCATAATTTAGTTGATTCCAACAATAATAGTTCATCTTTCTTTTTATTGTGGGTTCCCCTGCGTCATCAAATGGTAGATGAACGGTGTATTTTAGCTAATTACTATGATAGTATTAGCTCGGTCGAAGAAAGTCTGCCAGAAGATATGGAAGTGCGAATCGGTCAACTATTACCGATGTTGCGTCATCTGAACACTATCAAATTTTTTATAGAAAGCAATCAAGGTAATCTGGCACAAAAATTTTCTGTATCCTTATCTTCGGACGATGGAAATTTCTTATCCCGCTGTATTTATCCGAATGCCACAAGTGAACGCATAGATCCTGATGAACATGATTTGCACGGTAAAATTCATTTAAGTTCAAATGAATCAGGGATAAAATTTGCGGGACAAGAAAGAGTTTTATCTGCTAATAAATTTGGCTCACTGTTAAAAAGTTCAGAAAATCATTATCAAAATTTTTGGACTTATTTACAACAATCTCCTTTTTGGAGTAAAAGAGCTTCTATCAATGAAGATAATGGAGAAGATGAAATTGTTGCCGACAAATCAATTCCCCATTGTGCTGTGGTTTTAACGCAACAATCATTAGGAAATAAACCGAAAGCAAGGTTGACTTTACAGTGGACTGTTTTTCTTCCCTTAGCTAGTGAGGATAATCATTCACAACAAGAAGAAGCAGAACAAGAAGCTCATGAGGAGATAAATTGTGATGGTGATGAAAATTACACAATTTTTCTTCATGGTTATTTCTTTCTTGATTCTGGCAGGAAATATATAGAAGGACTTCGACAGATTAGGAAAGATTCATTTATCCAAAAAACCCCTGAAAACGAAGATGAAATGATTGCTCAGTGGAATTTTTTACTAGCAACCCGAGGTACTTTACGGCTTGTATTGCCTTCTATCAAGCACTTTCATGAAAAACACAGCTTAACGGATAAACAGATATCAAATCTTTGCAGCGCAATTTTTAAATCGAGATTGTTCTCAAGTGAAGTTTACCGGCGAAGTATTTGTGCTGAACATCAGTGGATATTCCGTACTCAGCCATCAAAGAACGCTTGGGAACTGATTCCAGTGAATGCAAGTTTGCGATCGCTCCCTGAAATTCCTCCGAACTGGGAAGCTTTTCCTGCACTACAAGACCTCGCTCAAAACAATTGTTTTATTATTGAAGGCCAACCCAATCTTTTATCTCCAGATAAAAATGGCAGATGGGAGAAGCAGGAAATTTGCTCTGTACTCGATTCTCTTGACCCTGCGTTAATCTTTTCAACACCTAATTACCTTTGCTACTTAACCAAATTCTTGAACCTACAGCAAAATAATATAATTCAGCAATCGGAGGTTCAGGCAAGTTTAATCAATTTGCTTCGTCAAGGATTTAGCAAAATTAAACTATCAGATTTACAAGGAGAATCTCTCAAACCTTTGATCAAGCAACTTATTTCAAAAATTAGTCCTCATAAACGCTTTAAAATTGCAAAGATTCAAGCCGACGCTGATTTGGATCCAATTTTTAATCACATCTATAAGCTGGAACTCAATCTGTTTCTAGTTTATGAAACTTTTGAAGGTTTGCCGAACAGCCAAGGGGTTTTAACTCTAGAGCAATTAATATCTCTCCTCACCTATCTGAACGATTTTCGCAAAACCGAACCCTCTAACTATAAACTGACTTGTGAAATCATTTATCAAGTTTTGTCATCGAGTAACTATGTTGAAGACGCTCTCAATCAACTGCAAGATATATCTCTATTTATTGGCGAAAATTATAAAAATGAAAAACGTTCTTTATACAATTACAGACACTTGAAATTCTACAACGAAAATAGTTGTTTATTTAAAGGAGCATCGAAAAGCAATATCTCGACCGCATTAAAAGAATCTCTGCCGAACACAGATTTAATCTTTATTGACAAAAAGGTGGCTGAGATTTTCGGTAAAACTTCATCACTCAAAAATATACCGGAATGCAATGTAAATAGTTGTCTAAAACTTCTGGGGAACCAACCCGATTTAGCTCAAACCGATCAACGAACTAATCTTTTAAAGGAACTTATCAATCATGTCTAAAGAATTACGATATTTGCTACATGGTAAAACAGACAAGTATGAAGATGAAAAAACTGTTTTATATGTCACTGCACAAGAGAGTACACTTTGGCAAAAAGTAGGACAGCAGGTTCTCAATAAAAAAGGCGAGGGTTGGCGTTTACTTGATTCTGCATTAGTAGAGCATATTCCTTCAGCAAAGCGTCAAAAGCTAGGAATTAATCTCCTTGAATCCGATCAAGTTGTGGATTTGATTCGAGAATTAGGGGCAGAATGTGTAGATGGAAGTTTACTAGAACCCTCTGAACGATACCAGCTACTCGGTTATATCAGCCAAAGACCGGCGAATGAAGATTTGTGGAAGTCATTGCAACTTCACGAAACTACAGATGGAAGACTTGAATCAATTCAGCCAGATCGAGTGTTTTTGGAAAATCCCGATTTTCCTTTAAATCCTCGCCTAAAAGATTACATCGTCCTAATTAAGCAAAATCCAGAAATTCAACAAAACTGGATACGCCAGTGGACTGCTCGTGAGGCGATCGTTACACTTCTCAATCTCCCTAATCCTCATACATATTGCGAGCTAGTTCTTGACGCACTAACTCGAATATCAGCACAAGATGAACCAGAACTAAAAAATAGTTTACAAATGACCAATTGGCTACCTAATAAATTAGGTGGCCAAGGGATTTGTCCTAGAAATATCCTAAAATTTCCTCCAAATTTAGAAAAGCACCAAGAGAAAATTGCTCAGTTGGAGGAAACCAAGCATCCTGAAAAGGTGCTCCCAGAGAAAGTTCTGAGCAGCAAGGGATATTCTTCAGCTAGAAAATTATTTACTTTTTGGCATCCTGAGAAAGTCATCCAGAAGATTCTGGTTCCGAATAAATCTCTTGAATACTGGCAGAACTTCTGCATCGTTATTTTAGATGCACTGGAAAATTGTGAAATTTCTGAACACTTAAAAGTATCGTTGGCAGAAGAAAACTGGATACCTTTAGATGACCGAACAATCAGACTCAGCCAAATTTTAGAGATTGTTCCAAGTCAACTTCAGAAGCATTTACCGACATTAGTGGACTTAAGCAGTGGAGAATATATAGAACGGTTAGAACTTTCTCAAGGAATTACAGGACATCAAAGCTTTGAATTTTTGAAACCATTTTTTTTAAAATGGAGAGAACATGAAATTATTGATTTTCTTTTAAAGCAACAAGAACCTCATCAACATTGCGAGATTATTGTTGATGCTTTGAGTAGTTTATTGAATAATTCCCAAAAATCGCACAACATCAACGCTATCCTGAATAAACTAAAAACTAAGCCTTGGTTAATCAATGAAGAAGGAAATGCAGTGTTTCCTGAAAATATTCTGCATTACCCAGATATAGAACAAGATATTGAAGGTTTGCTCACCGTTGATTCTGACTATATTACATCTTGTCAACTCTCTAAAATTATTCGTGACAGCAGTTGTTGGCAGTGGTTAACGGAGCAATTGTTTATCACTCAGGATGCAGCTTTGCAACAAGTTGGTAAATTGTTGAGAAATGCACCAGAGTACCAATTGGGTGAATTTATATTTTTTCCGCTAGATCAATGCTCGGACATATTCGCACGAATTGATGTAAGCTTTCTGCCAGCGTGGAACTTTGCTCGGAACCTTACTAAAGCAAAATTTAAGCTATTACTATTGCCAAACTTGCTAGGTGAGATAGATGAAGACAAGCTTGTTTTACTTCTTCAACGACTTTGCAGCGCCAACTATCAACCAGATGAATTGACCGTAGATGTGTTTAACGTTTACCTAGACTTGGCGGTTAAATATCCTACGTTCCGGGAAAACATATTGCCAAATATTGATCTTCTAAACCAAAAGAATACATGGCAAAATCCTGACAAGCTGACCTGGGGTCAAAGAGATAATCTTGATCGTGCTTGCTTGTTAGATACTCGGCAAACTGAAGTTATCAATGGCTATTTAAAATCCTTGTCACAAGAGAGTGATGCTGTTTCGATATCACCCGAATTATCGGTAGAAACTAATAGTTATAGTATCTTACAAGCCTACTTTCGTCCTTGGGAACAATATTGCCCGCCAGAATTGATTGGTGCATTTATAACTTTACTGATGGGCAACGACACAAATGTGAAAAATCTGGCTCAGTATTATTTAGGTCGGCGTGATGTGGATGCAATGCGTCAGCGATTGCTAGGAGAACAGGTGCATCCTTTAGCAAACCGTGAATTTCACATTCATGTAGGACAAGTCAGCGACCTTACCAGAATAGTCCCGTCAGTATTAGGAACTTCTTTTAGTGCTGACCTCTTTCAGTCTGAAAATCCTAAACACCTTTTTGTTAGTGACCTTCAACCCAATACTCTAGAGATAGAATTACTACCCATTGACCCTGAGAGATTTGGTAGATTAGACTTGTCATTACTTCTAAAAAAATCTAGTAAAGCAATCTTGCAGGAGGTTTATCAGGTTAATATTTTATCTCATGTAGATACTACGTGGGGAGATTTACGAAATTCCGATCAACTCGATATTCAGGTGGCGAAAAACTTTTTGCTAGAAGGTGCGCCCTACATTATGAGAATGTTAGGAGTACATGATCGAATTCCTGTCATCAAAGACCTTTTAACCCGGTGGGACAATTTGCGCCACCAGAAAGCAGAACTGAAACAGCAAAACAAATTTGTACAACATTTAGACCATCAAATTGAGGATTTAATTCTTAATTTGTCTCGATTGCTGGAAGACGAGTCTCCCGAAAATGAAGACATCCGAAACGAATTGTGGCAAGCAGTGCGAGACAAAATCAGACAGTACGGCTACCGTCCGCAGAGCATTCCCTTTGAATTATTTCAAAATGCTGATGATGCGGCAACTGAATGGATGCAAATATCGCCGTCCTTACAAATAGACGAAGATAAAAAGCAATTTGTAATTGTGCTAACTAAACACAAACTCTTATTTATCCATGCAGGTAGACCTATTGGTTGCTTTCAACATCCCGATCTGCCGGAAAAACAATATCGCGATCGGGGTTTTGATCGCGACTTAGAGAAAATGCTGACTTTCAATATTTCCGATAAAGGAGAAAGTGTAACAGGTAAGTTTGGATTAGGTTTTAAGAGCATCTATCTCGTCTGTAAGCGACCCCACGTTCTCAGCAAAAATTTAGGGTTTACGGTAGAGGGTGGACTAATACCATCACGTCTTGATCCACAAAGAACCAACCAGTTGAGGATTCAATTACAAAGATACATCAATTCGTCTGATGCAACTGTCGTCGAATTAGAACTTGAAGCAGAATTTTTGGATCGAGTTATTCTTCAGGATTTTCAAGAACTTGCCAGCATCCTCATTGTATTTTCGAGAGTTATTAAAAAATGTCGATTTGTGAATTTGAATGTTAATGTTAGTTCTCTAGAAATAAACCTGTTCTGGTCTCCAACATCTCTCCCAGGCGTTCGCGGAGTTGAAGTTGGCAAGCATCACATCACTGTAGACAGCAATGGTAAACAATCAACCTTACTCTGCCTGAGAACTGAGGGAGATTCAGAAGCGGCATTACTTTTAGGCATTACTGAAAAAGATGGCCGTCTCATGGGATCATTGCCCAAGAATGTACCGACATTTTGGGTCACAGCCCCCACACAGGAAATCCTTTCTTTAGGCTTTGCCTTGAATGCCAACTTTGACATTACAACCGGGCGAGAAAGTTTGGTGAAGTCATCCGTTCATAACCGCGAGTTAGCAGATCGTATAGGAAAGGCTCTGGGAGAGGTTCTTTGTTCTCTTTCCCGTGCAAGTCAGGAAAACTGGCAAACCATTGCAGAGATATTGGGGTTGAAAACTGTTGACGAGTATGAGTTATGGAACTTTCTGTGGAAAGAGTTGGCAATTGCTTGGCAGAATATAGATCCCAGTGATGGGCGTGAAATTATCCGTCGCATCTTAGCGGGCGATCGCGGGATGGGATATCTGATCACTCATTGTAAAGCTTTACCGAGTGGGTTGTATGGTAACTATCGCCAACTGCTCGTAATAAATCAGATCCGTTATCGAGTAACGGGTAAACTTTTAGAAATGGAGTGTTTCTTAAAAATAACCAATTGGTCATGTTTTCAACACAGCTATCAGAGTCAAATTATTGCTCAAAGTCAATGGGAAAACGCCAAACAACTGTTGGGAGAAACTTTTGCTCCGCAGCATTATTCTGTGACCGAACTGCGCTTGCTCGATGTGTTAAAAGCAGAAATTGGAGCAGAACCCAAGGTTACAGCGTCACAAGCAAAGCAAATTGAAACCTTGATTTCAAAAGACTTCTTAGATAGTTTAAGTGCATCCTCAGAACAACAGGAACTGCAAGGCTTCTTGCAAGAAGTTGAATTTATATCTAAGACAGAGATTTATTTACCTTGTCAGCAGTTGCTCTGCGATCGCTCTAGTCAGTATGAAGAGGTTTTGCTGGTTGGGTTTGCACCGGATAATCGGATTTTGCATCTTGACTATCAAGATGCTGGTTTAGATTTTTTCTGGGCTTGTCGTTTGCGTCGAGAAAGTATTTCTATTGAAGAACTTACAGAATGGGCATTACAGGCAGAGACTTCAGAAAAACGTCGGGCAGTCCATAATTATCTGTTGTCTGGAGAAAGACGAGAGCAATTAGCAACAAGAATTTACGAAAACCGTGCCGGTTCATGGATAACAAATGATTCTAGTATCTTAGAAATTCTTGACTTAATGGTACAAATTGCGATTAAGCGAGGAGAAGCAATTACAGAGCCTCCAGTAGATAATGGCTTAGATGAGGAAGAGAATGGCTTAGATGAGGAAGATTCTTTAGAGTACAACAATCCGAACTTTGAGTTCCACAGCACTTGTACCCAGAATGATTTTTTATCCCGATCGCCAAACGAACAAGAAGCCTTTGCAAAAATGCTTTTAGAAAGACTGTCTCGCCAACACTCTGTCTGGAAAGGATATATTTACCACTTTACTCATGTTGAGAATGCCGTTTCCATTATTCAGAACGAGAAATTACAAGGGAGAAATTATTGCACTGATTTTAAAGACTCTGCCGGTTCAACCCTGATCGGTCGAACGGTCAATGATGTCAAAAACTTTGCTCGTTTCTATTTTCGACCCAAAACCCCTACGCAATGGCATAATGAAGCACTGGGCAAGCGTCGCAACAACATTTATGCTCTTTGTCCTGTACCTATCTTTTTCCGATTCGATTTAAACAGTGCCTTACAAACTCATGGTAGTCTATGTGCCGTGAGTAATGGAAATCTTGCTTCTGCTAGTTCTAACTATGGAAATACGGCGAGTTTTGTGGAGCAAAATTTTGATTTTGATCACGTCTATTCTACAATACAACAAGTGGGTCAAGAAACTTTTATGAGAGCATCTCAACAAGAATTTATTGTGCATCAATCTCTCGATCTTACTAAATTAAATTTGGAGGACATCACGATTGTTTGTCGAACCGAGCAAGATCGGCAAACTTTACTGCATTTGATTGGTCAAGACTCAAAATATGCCAGCCGAATAAAGACCGAAGAAGATGCCGTGGGATATGGAGTATTATTCAATTACGAAAATCCGGATATCCAAATTCATAAGAATAATGAATTTATCGATATCCAAATTGGAAGATACGATCAATATACCAAAGTTATTGATGGCAACCTAATCCTCAGCTTCTCCCCAGATATCCCATCGGAACGCAAAATCAGCTCTGAGTTTTCAGATATTTCTCAAATATCTTTTGGGGAATCAATCACTGTTAGTGCCTTGCGTTCTATTCAGCTACAATCGAAACCAGATACTCAGATGAGTGTCTATTTTGAAGAACATGGTAAACGTTGGTTAATTTATAAAAATGAGCATTAAGATTATCAGAGGAAATTTATTCACTTCCAATTGTCAAACTCTTGTTAACACAGTTAACTGTGTGGGAGTGATGGGAGCAGGTATTGCTCTAGAGTTTCGCTTAAGATATCCAAAGATGTACTTAAGCTATGTAGAACTTTGCCAGCAAAACTTGATGGATGTGGGTCAGCTTTGTTTATATAAGTTCAGCCACCGATGGGTTCTTAACTTTCCAACTAAAAAGCACTGGAAAAATCTTTCACAAGTAAAATTTCTGGAATTGGGACTACAAAAGTTTGTAGATACTTACAAAGAAAAGGAAATTACTTCGATCGCGTTTCCTCTTCTCGGCACTCAAAATGGAGGCATTCCACAGGAAGAATCCTTGGAAATCATGAAAAGTTATCTAGAGCGATGCGAGTTGCCGATTCAAATATATATGTACGATCCCGATTCAACTGATGATATTTTTCCTGAAATCAAATCTCGTTTTCTTTCGCTCAAAGATGGAACGATTGCCGAAATAACGGGCTTAAAACAGCCATACATTAACAAGGTTAAGGAGGCGATGCTGGATGATAGTATATCGAGCATCTCTAAATTATTGTCAATAAAAGGGATAGGCATTACTACGGTAGAAAAAACCTTACTGGTTGTTAAACAGATGAAGGAGAATTAGATATTAATCCCCACTCATAGATTACATTTACTGCGAGCGGCAATTGAACGCACCTTATTCAGAAAACGGGTTTATTGCCACAGTATAGGGCAGCTTGATTAAATAGGTGGCTAACCCTCCGATGAACCGGAAACGATATCACGAATACTTTATACCCTTTATTGCCTAAAAGCCTAATAGGTATTTTGCACGTATCTGGGTATGGTCGAGATACGGTCGATATGGACTGCAATTAATACATTTTTTGCATTGCTTGGATCACCTATGCTGCCGTGGTGAGTGTATTAAAATGCAGTGCTAAAGGTGGAGTATTAGGCGGGTCATGGCCCTTAGAATGCGCTTAGCCCTGAAATCAAAGGTGATTTGCAAGCTAGTACCAAGTTGCTCTGGTAAAAGCTTTTTTTTTTACCAATATGGTAAAGTATTTACCAATATGGTAAACTTTATTTAATAAACTTGTTCTGTGGAAATTAATTTTAAAGATAAAAAATTAAAAGATCTGTGCGAGCAGCAAAGTTTAGCTCAGCGTAAGTTGGGAAAGAAGATAGCTCAGAAGTTACAAGCTCGACTGGCTGACTTAATGGCAGCTTCATCGGTGAAGGAACTCGTGGCAGGTCGTCCCCACCCATTAACAGGAAACCGAGCAGGGCAGTTTGCTCTGGATTTGGTGCATCCGCAACGCTTGGTATTTAAGCCTGACCACGAGCCAGTCCCTCAAACTGAGGACGGTGGAATTGATTGGGGTCGAGTGACACGAGTTAGTATTTTCTGGATAGGGGATTATCATGACTGAAGTTTTACAGCCTTTTACCCCGGATTGGATCTCGCCGCCGGGGGAGACGATAGCTGATTTAATTGAAGAACGGGACTGGAGTCAGGCTGATTTAGCAAAACGCCTGGGCTACACCTCGAAGCACATGAGCTTGTTGATCAATGGTAAAGCGTCGATCACAGAGGAGACAGCCCTCAAATTAGAAAATGTATTGGGCAGTAGTACAAGCTTTTGGTTGAGCAGGGAAGCACAGTATCGCGCAAAGCTGGCTCAACAGGGAGCCGAAGTAGACTGTCAGCAATGGGTCTCTTGGCTGGATGAGTTGCCTGTCAAAGAACTGATGGCTCAGGGGGTAATTCAAAAACAGCGCAACGATGACAAGAATAAGTCTGGCATTGTTCGAGAGTTGCTTCGTTTTTTTGGGGTAGCTTCGCCAGAGGCATGGCGAACCTGCTATGCCAGCCAGGAGGTTGCTTTCCGTCGCACTCGGACTGAGCAAAGTGATGTGGGAGCTATTTCAGCCTGGTTACGTCGAGGGGAAATTCAGGCGGAAGGGTTGAACGTCCCGAAATATAACAAAGCCAAGTTTGAGGCTGCTGTTCAAGAGATTCGGCAACTCACACTACTGCCTCCAGAAGAATTTGTGAGTCAGATGCAGCAGTTGTGCAGCGACGCAGGGGTTGTTTTCTTTCTTGTGCCAGCGATTCCACGAGCGCACACAAGTGGAGTGACTCGCTGGCTAAATCCTCATAAGGCGATGATACAGCTTTCGTTGTATGGCAAAACCAATGATCGCTTCTGGTTTACATTTTTCCACGAAGCAGCACACATTCTGCTGCATGGAAAGAAAGAAATTTTTTTGGATGAGTTCGATGGAGGAGAAAAAATAGAGTCACAAGAAGAAATAGAAGCCGATCAATGGGCAAAGGAATTTTTGATTCCCCTAGAATATGAGTCTGAATTGCATAAATTGCATTCTAAAGATAGCGTTAATACCTTTGCCAAAAAACTTGGCATCCATCCCGGTATCGTTGTGGGGAGGTTGCAGCATGAGAATGTGATTCCCATAAATTGGATGAATGATCTCAAAAAACGTCTCGATTTCAACTTTCTTTCCTAGATATATAGCAACTGCCAAGGTGGTTAGGAGGCAGACCGTAAGACATTCTTGATCGCCGATTAACCCTAACCCTGCCTCTGGAGAATAGCGAGACAGGTTTCCCCTAGCCCCAGCACCGCTGCGATCGCTCAAAACATTCCATCAAGTAGTTGAGTAACGTCCTGCTGGTCGCGTCCCCGGTTATCGTCATAAATCATGAGCGTGTTTAAATTCCTGTGCCTGCTGAGCTTCTGAACCTTCCGCACATCCCCATCTGTTGCGTCCAGCGCCGCCGTGATAGCTGAGTGTCTAATCCTATGCGGACTCATCTGCTTTTTAATACCAGCTTTTTCGCTGTGGCGGACAACCATCTTGCAGATACCGTCACCGCTAAGTCTGTGCCCGCTGTGAGCGGAGTCAAGTGCTATAAAAAGCGGGCTATCCTGCGCGCAACTTCCCCTTTCCTCCAACCAATCGGCGATCGCCTGCACTGTCGCAGAACCCAAATCGATCGTCTCAGCTTGCGTACCGCGTCCCTTGCCAAAAATCCGCAAAGTCTTACCGGCCGCGTCAAAGTCACACACACTCAACTGACTGATTTCGTTTCGTCGCAGAGCATTGCCCCACAGCAAGCGCAACAAAGCATAGTCCCGCTTCCCAGCTTTCGTTGCCAGATCGCACGTCGCCAAAATCCGCTCAAAAGTCTTAGTATCAACGCCCGTCGTATCTCGGTAGCCGACAATTTTCTCCCCCTTGATATCCTCCAAACTGTAATGGCACACACCGAGCTTGCGGCCCATTTCCACCAACGACTTGACCGCCGCCAGCCGCCGATTAACAGTCGCTTCCTTAAGTCCCTTGTCAATCAGCTTAGCTTTGTACTTCAACACCACCGACACCGCTTGACGTTCCTCAAGGTGCAAAAACTCCAAAACGTTATCAGGCACGGCGGGCGTCCCCGTCATAGTTACCAAAAAGTCATTAACATCGCGCTCATAAGCGCGTCGTGTATTTTCGGAGCGCTTGTCGGCGAGTAATTGTTTTAACACGTCAGGGTCAGTATCTAAAGTGTCGAAATATCTCTCAATTTTGGCATCGAGAGAAGCTTCAAGGCGGGCGTAAGAAAGTTCTGATGTCATTATTGTTTGCTATTGATAACGGAGGTTTACGATGGCAGAGGGGTAAAAATGCGCCCCTCGGTTTTGAGGGGCTGCGGTGTCTAATCTAAGCGGCTCTGTTTTTTAGTATCCCAAGTTGCGCTAACACCGCCGACTGATTTTCGGCCTCCAGTACGATCGCCGGAATTGTTTCGCCCGCTCTGGGATTCAACCGCCGGGCCATGACTGCGGCGTGATATTGAAAGTGGCCACTGATAACTTTGTACCCGCTGCTATCCCTCACCAGCACCGGGGGAATGATGAAGCCGCCGATCGCCAAGCTGAGTTCCCCAGCAATTTCGAGCTCGTTCGCGTCAAAGTTGCAGGCCGCCACATCAGAAGTAATTCGCTTTACCGAAACCAGCGAGAGCATCAATTTCTTGGCTGGCACTGGTTGCAGTCGGCCGCGGCCGTTGTCTCCCCTGTTCGGCGGTTCGTTGTCAGTCCCGATCGCTACTGGTGCGACTGTTGCGGGTGCGCTCAGAGTTTCTTCGATTGTGTCGGCCTGTGCGATTGGCGCTTCGACTTCGGTGGTGACAGTTTCAGGAGTTTGTTCGGCTTCTGCTTCTGCTTTGGCGATCGCTTCGTGGCAAGAGATAGTGGCCTCCCAGTGGCCGCGTTTGACATCATAGGCCGTTTGCG